>Ga0207747_1000660_pt1 | contig 34482 bp, 38 predicted proteins | sample HigsolmetaGSP11D_FD_184839 | JGI IMG/M metagenome (GOLD analysis project Ga0207747, IMG submission 184839) | High solid enriched microbial communities from the Joint BioEnergy Institute, USA - SP1-1-D (SPAdes) | ecosystem: Engineered > Bioreactor > SSF (Solid state fermentation) > Aerobic >...
CCGCAAGCTCAACGAATGCTCCGAAATGGGTGATACCCGTCACCTTGCCCTCTAACTTCGTGCCTACTTCAATTGCCATAAAATCAGATGTTCCTCCCTTGGAATGCCTGTCGGATAGATACTTTGTGTTATGCCGATTATAACCGAAGGCGGCTTAACGGTCAATAAGGAGACTTACGGATATACCTGATACAGCGTGTCCCCATCCTTCTTCATCTGGAGGTCTTTATATATGCGCTGCTCGATGTATTCCGGATCTTGCAGCCGCTCGATCTCAAGCTTGTAATCCGCATTCAGTTGAAGAATCTCGGCCAGCTTCTGCTCGGTTTCCGCCAGTTGCTCTTCTTTCTCCTCTGTGAGCGACTGTTGATCGTAGAATGTATATCCGGACCATACTAGAAAACCTAACAAGAGCAGCATAAGCAACCGGATTCGGCGCTTCTTGCCTTTGCCAGATGCAGGACGCGTATCCGCTCTATGCGGCTTATCGTCTAGTGGCATTGCGTATACCATCCCCTTATAATCTGCGCATGAAGCGGGATATCCATGCGCGTGCCCAATTTAACACAGGTTCAAGTCTAAGCAGCTTCGCCAATGCGACAAGCAATCGGCGCAGCAACTTCCACAAAGGATACACCAATTGTAGCACAAATTTACAAAGGAATATAGTGGTCGTCCCGAAAAACATCAGCACCGAAAGCACAGCCCGATAAACATAGACGAGCGGAACGATGACGAGCACGCGGAACAGACGGATGGTGAATCGCCAGCATGCTGCAAACCAGAGCAGAAGGCGGCGAACCAGGCGTATCACATAGGGGCTGATCGATGCGTAATAGACAGCCAGTCCGGCGAACAATCCGAGAAAGACGAACAGCCGCACCTCTCCGAGATTGCTCAGGTACAACACCCGGAACACCAACACCACCGCACCGAGCCAGTACAGGATATCAAACAGCGGGATGAGCCAACGCTTCATGCGCGTGAGGCCTGTGATGGCCCGATACGTGTCCAGGATCCCGCCCAGCATACAGCCGCAGGCGAACATCATCCACAGCGTCAGAAGTTGCGTATGCAGGCTCACTTGAACAGTTTACTGAAGAATCCCGTTGATTTGCCTGGAGCATGAGCGTCGAGATAGGTCAGATCGTTCACTGTGCCTTCGATGGCAACGAGCCCTTGCTCCAGATTGAGATTCTTGATATGCAGATTGGCTCCGCGAACCGTCAGATAGCCGCATTCCGTCTCCAGCAGAAACTCCTCGCTGTCGAAGCTGTCCACGTTTTTGACGCCGGATATTTCGAGCAGCTTGCGGTTCAGCATTTTGATTTCCTGACGCTTGTTTTTCACCGGTTCGATCATGGCCTGTACCCTCCCTCTTTACCACTAATGCTATGAGGACGAGGGTGTTTTTAGACCACATCTTAAACCCAAAAAAAAGAAGACCCGGTTCCTAGGAACCGATGCCTTCTTCCTTCAAGACTGTGTACATATCGCCAGCTTCTTCCTTGCGGACAGTCTCGGAAACTCGCTCTACCCGAACCGTCACCAGCTTCTGGCCGAACTGAATCTTCAGTTCATCGCCAGGCTTGACTGCTGCGCTGGGCTTCGCCTCACGACCGTTCAGCCATACCCGGCCCTGTTCGGAGACGTCCTTCGCGACAGTGCGACGCTTGATCAGGCGCGATACTTTCAGGTACTTGTCTAGACGCATTATTTCACGGCTTCTTTAAGCTTGTTGCCTGCTTTGAAAGCCGGGATCTTCGTAGCCGGGATATTGATCGTCTTGCCCGTTTGCGGGTTGCGGCCTACACGGCCGGAGCGGTTGCGAGTTTCGAAAGTGCCGAAGCCGATGAGCTGTACTTTCTCGCCTTTGGAGAGCGCATCAGTAACTTCTCCCAGGAAACCGTTCAGTACAGTCTCAATGTCTTTCTTCGTCAATCCGCTCTTCGCAGCAATGTTGTTCACCAGATCCGTCTTGTTCATTGTTCATTAACCTCCTGAAAAAAATGGTTTAATCAACATTTCACACCCGCATATCGGTGTGAAAACCTTGATACGGATGATGCATGAATGTATGTATTCTTCCTTGATGAGGAAATTCCTGCTATGAGACGGTTCTTCATTAAATTTTTTTGGCGATAAATCGCATGATTCAAGCACATTTTGCTTCAACGGTTCACACTTGCTTGGCCTCTTGCCACAATTCTTCCATCTCTTCAAGATCAGTTTGGTCAAAAGTTTTGCCTCTTAAACGCAGTTGCTCCTCGATATATGCGAATCTTCGCATGAATTTGCGGTTCGTGCGCGCCAGCGCCTCCTCCGGGTCCACCTTCAGGAACCTCGACAGATTGACGATGACAAACAGCAGATCGCCAAGCTCGTCAGCCCGCTCTTCTTCCTTGCCTGGCTCGTCCATCACCTCACGCAGCTCCTGAAGCTCCTCCTCCAGCTTGGCCCAGACGTCGCGGCTGTTATCCCAATCGAAACCGACCTTCGCCGCCTTCTTCTGCAATTTCAGCGCCTTCATCAAGCCCGGCAAGTCTTTCGGCACCCCGGCCAGCACAGACATGCGCTCCACGTCCTGGCCTGACTGGCGCTTCTCTTCCTTCTTGATCGCTTCCCAATTGCTGAGCGCCTCTTCCGCATCGCCCGCCGACTTGTCTCCGAACACATGCGGATGGCGGCGGATCAGCTTCTCGTTTAACGCCTCGATCACATCGTACACGTTAAACGTGCCGACCTCCTGCTCCATCTGCGCGTGCAGCATGATCTGCAACAGCAGATCGCCAAGCTCTTCGCGCATATGGTCTGGATCATCTTCATCGATCGTCTCCAGCACCTCATACGTCTCTTCGATCAGGTTCTTGCGGATGCTCGTATGCGTCTGCTCCCGATCCCATGGGCAGCCGCCCGGGCTTCGCAGGATCGCGACGATCTCGTGCAGCCTGTCGAAGCTCTTGTTGCGCAGAGCTTCCCGGTCATCCCTGGGCACCCATACGAGCAACAGATTGCCGTATCCGCCGATGCGGTCCAGCTCGTACAGAGGGATCTTGCGGATCACTTCTTCGCCGGCAACGCCAAGCGCATGTCCAACGACGACCGGATGGTCATCCGGATACCATTCCATCAGCTTGAGCTTTACATCGGAAGCGGTCAGGTTGTCGTATACCTGCGCGAAGATTGTATGGATCGTTGGCTCGAACCGGTACAGATCGAGCTTCGTTGCATCGACCAGTTGGAACCCGTCCAGCGGATCGAACCCGAATCTCAGGAACGCCTGATCCAGGAAGCTCTCGCCGCCGAGGATCGTCAGCTCGATGCCTTCCTCCGGAGCTCTCGCGCGAAGCATCTGCACAGTTGCCTCGGCCACCTGCGGATGACCTGGCACGGCATAGACGATCTGGCGGTCGGGCTTGGCCGCCGCTTCTTGCACCAAGCGATCAACGATAGCGGAGTAAACTTCATGGAACTGGTCATGCGCCTCATACAGATCGTCGAAGCTGCGGTATGCGATGCCGGAACTGCGCAGGTAAGCCGTTACAGGGTGATGCTGCGTGCGCAGGTACAACACATCCGCTTGCTCCAGACGCCTCAGGGCGCCAAGCGTCAATTGCGATTCGTCTCCGGATCCGAGACCAACGACTGTAATCGAACCTTTCATCTACATTCACTTCCTCGTATAGGTGATCAATTCACAGGCAAATTACCGTTCTTGTACATATTCAACCCTGCGCAAGACGAAAATGGACAGGGATCGTTCGTTAAGCCAGTTCATTCGGTCATGCTCGTGACAAAACCCCCGTCCCTCTCTTACGTTCTGTCGCTCCCGCTCGCCTGCTGCGCTGGCAAGATGCGCAAGCTGCGAAGCAGCGGCGTCAGTCGCCTGTACACCCCTGGCACGAGTTGCAGTTCCGCTTCGCTGAGCGCCCCGCTCCTTAGCGCTGCCAGGCCGAAAACGGCTGCGCCAACGGCGATCATGACGAGCGCTTGCCCGGTATTCCAGAGCCTGTCGTTCCCCGCCGTTCCCGTCAGCTTGCCGAGCAGCGCAAACAGACCGTACAGCGCGGCGATCACGCCGAGCATGGCGGCAACAGCCAGGATCGGACGCGTCAGATCCTCTCTCCATCTTCGGGTGATGCCGGTATGGCGAATTACCGCTCGCACATTCAGCCAGGATGCTGCCGCATAAGCGATCACGCCGGACAAGGCCGCGCCGGTGATGCCAAGATAAGGGATGAGCAGCACATTCAGCACAATCTTGAGCACGGCGGCTAGCAGCAGATGGATCGCTGGCAGCCTCTCCTTGCTGATGCCCTGCAGAATGGCGGCGGTCGTGGCGCTTAATGAACTGAACAGCGCCGTCCAGGCGACGATCACCATCGTCCAGGTACCGCTTCGGTCGGTGAACAGCATGATGTTCACCGGCATACTGACGGCAGCGAGGCCTGCCGAAGCAGCCAGGCCGATGAGCCAGGTGATCCGGATGGACAGCTCAGCCCGACGCCGCACCAGGGCATGCTTGCCCTGGGCTCGCGCATCGGACAGCGATGGCACCAGAGCTGCCGCCATGGAACTGAACAACATGGAGACGAGCTGCACGAGCGGCAATCCGCGCGAGTAGACGCCGAACTGATGAAGCGCCTCGCTCTCGTCCATCCCTTGCCGCAAAAGCAACGGCGGCAAGGTAAACGAGTCGATCATGCTGATGATCGGCACCGCGATCGAGCCAAGCGCAACCGGCATGGCGTAGCTGACGATCCGCCTCAGGAGCCGGGAGCGCGGCGTCCGCTCACTCGCGCCAGCTCGCTGCGTCTCGCCACGCCGCTCCCGCACGGAGCGATTCCGCAGGTCGTAGATCAGCATGACGAACAGCCCGGCAGCAGCACCGGCCGCAGAGCCGAAGGTCGCGCCAGCCGCGATCGTGCCGCTTGAAGCATGGGCTTGGGTGAGGATGACGAGCAGAGCGATCATGACCGTCACCCGCACCGTCTGCTCCACAACCTGCGAGACGGCTGTCGGAATCATGTACTGCAAGCCCTGATGATAGCCGCGCGACGCGGCCATGATCGGCACGATGAGCAGCGCATACGAGGCGCTGCGCACGGCTGGCTGCGCTTGCTGGCTGCCGATCCAGCCCGCTATGAGATCTGCGCCAAGATACATGAACAGAAAGCCAGTGATCCCGGTCAACATTAAGACCAAGGAAGAGAGCCGGTAAATGCGACGGGCTTCCTGCAGGTTGCCGCCTGCCACCTGCTCCGAGACAAGCTTCGAGACCGCCGTCGGGAAACCGGCAGTTGCGAGGAACAAGATCAATACGTAAAACGGATAAACGGCAGAATAGATGCCGTATGCTTCATCGCCCGCGATATTCTGCAGCGGGATCTTCTGCAGGGTGCCGAGCAGTTTCGAGATAACTGCAGCCGCTCCCAGCACCGCGATGCCTCTGATCAACCGGCGACCTCCATCCGCCGCCGCTTCATGCCCATGCTCTTTCATGCTACGCTCCATCCCTTGGTGACAAAGGGACGGGGGTTTTGTCACACCCCTTCGACAGGGACGGCGAATATTGTCCACTCCTGTCACTCCCTGCTGCTCCACAAACCAGTATCACTTACCCCAAACTTTACCACCAATCGCCTGCCGATTCAAACGTGTGACAGAGGGACGGGGTTTTGTCGTGACTAACATGCATGTGACAACCCCCCTCCCTCTGTCACGCGAAAAGACTTCCGCAGGATACGGAAGTCTGTGTTATGTCTCCGGATTCAATTACTGCTCCATCTGCTTGCCGAGGAAGCCGGCCGCGGTCTCGGCCATTTTCATCTCCAGTTGCCCCATCTTCAAGCCGTCCTCTTTGGACAGCAGAATCACCGAGCCGATCGGATCTCCGCCAGCGATGATCGGAGCGATCACATAGGAGGCATAATGCTCCAACACGTCACGAATGATGTCGTACTCGCCAGGATTCGTCTCCAGAACTGACTTGCGGGATTCCATCGCGCTCTCCACCACGGAGCCTACGCTCTTCTCCAGATATTCTTTCCTCGAGGCACCAGCCACCGCGATCATCGTATCGCGGTCCGAGATCATCGTGATGTGACCGGTGCTTTCATACAGCGACTCTGCATATTCCTTGGCGAAATCACCCAGCTCGCCGATTGGCGAGTATTTCTTGAGGATGACTTCTCCATCGCGGTCCACGAATATCTCGAGCGGATCTCCCTCGCGTATGCGCAACGTGCGGCGAATTTCTTTCGGAATAACGACCCTGCCTAAATCGTCGATTCGACGAACAATTCCAGTTGCTTTCATCGATCTTGTTGCCTCGCTTTCCTTGAAGTTTGTATTTGACACTGGATACAGGGATTTGAACGTTCATGACAGCTGCCAGGAGTTATTTGTTGCTGACCATAGTGTTCTTCCGTTCCCAGTTTTTTATGCACTTGCCGCATCGCAACTGCTTAAGGAGCAACCGGATGACCGTGACGCATGATTCACCCGAAAGTCGCGAACCCCAGCATGACGCCGTCAACCAGCCTTGTCCGCTTCAGCGCCCGAGTCTGCTTCATCCTGCGCATCACCTGTGCCGTCCTGCGCAGATGGCAGATTGATCTCCTGGATCAACACAGGCAGCTCGTCCTCCATGAACTCGCTGTAGATCTGATTGACAGCTTGTCCTTGGAGCAGTTCCTTGACTTCTTCATAGGTTTGATCCTTGCGCTCCTCCACGAGGATCACATGGTAGCCGTACTCCGTCTCCACAGGATCGCTGATCAGGCCGATCTCCAGCGCAAGCACCGCTTCCTTGAACGGCTCTACCCAATCGCTCACGGGATTGGAGACGTATCGGCCGCCCTGTTGGCTCGAGCCGGTATCATCCGAATATTCCTTGGCAATCTCGGCAAAGTCAGCGCCAGCATCCAGTTTCGCCTTCACTGCCTGGGCTCGCTTAAGCGCCTCTTCCTTCGTCCTCGCCTCGCCGCCAACGGGTTCAAACGCGACCAGCACATGGCGAACCGTTGCCAGCGTATAAGCGTGAGGGTCCGCCTCCAGGGTGGACTCATACAACTCTTGCACTTGCTCCTCCGTCACCAGGGAACGGACGTAATTCACCGCTGTCGCTTGAAGCTTCAGGTATTGCTCGATATCGTCGAACTTGATGCCCCACTCTGCGGACTTGCTTTCCCAATCCTTCTTCGCGTCGGCGTTGCTCTTGAGCTCTTCCTCATATTGCTCGATTCTCTCTTCCACATCGCTCTCAGTGGATGCTCTCAGCTCGTCATCCGCTCTGGACGACAGGATCTTGAAAGAGATGTAGGTCTGCAGCATCTGCTCCCTGAACCCGTCCGGATCGCCTTGTTCGTAGTATTCGTGGAGCATCTCGTTGAAGTATTTGTCCACATAGTAGTATCGATTGAACTCCTGTTCATTGACCTCGCCGCCTTCGTAGACAGCCACGATCTTCGTTTCGTCTCCGGCGACCGTCCGGTTGTCATCCTTGCCGCAACCTGCCAGTAACATCACCAGCATGAATGCGAGCATGATGCCCATAAGCTTGTGCAGAATCCTATTTCGCAGCATGCTGCAGAACCTCCTTCGATTTTAGGCACTGGCCAAATTGGGTCAAGAACTGCTCGATGAGCGCCAGCGTCTCCTCCGGAGATAGTCCGCGGCAGTTAAAGACAATCTGAATCTTCGAGCCGGACTTGAACTGAATCCTTCTGGCGAACAGGTTGCCAAGCGCGATCATCTTCTGTCCGTCAATTAGCTGATTCTGTGACTCGTCGATGATGAGCGTAACCTCTTGACCTTTCTGTGTGATGGAAATTATTTTGTACTCGTTGCCGTAAACCTTGAGTCTCGCGACAGCGAGCAGATTCTCCACCGCCTGCGGCGCAGGACCGAAGCGATCGACAATCTCCTCGCGCAGTTCGTTTGCGTCGCTGATCGTCCTGACCGAAGCGGTTTTCTTGTATATTTCGATTTTTTGCATACTGTCGTAAATATATTCAGATGGCAGATACGCATCGACCTGAAGGTCAATCAGCGTCGAGAAGTCCTTCTGCGTCTCTTTCTTCACGCCGTCGAGCTCCAGCTTCCGCTTCTCGATCTCCTCCGCCAACATCTGTGTATACATCTCGAATCCGACAGACGCGATGAACCCGTGCTGTTCAGCACCCAGCAGATTGCCGGCGCCGCGGATCGCCAGGTCGCGCATCGCGATCTTGAAGCCGGAGCCAAGCTCGGTGAACTCCTTGATCGCCTGCAGCCGCTTCTCCGCGTCTTCGCTGAGCACTTTGTCCCGTTGATACGTAAAGTAGGCATAAGCGATCCGATTGGAGCGTCCGACGCGGCCGCGCAGCTGATACAGCTGGGACAGGCCCATCTTGTCGGCATCGTGTACGATGAGCGTATTGACGTTCGGAATATCCACGCCGGTCTCGATGATCGTCGTGCTGACGAGCACGTCGTACTCGCCGTCCAGGAAGTCGAGGATGACCTTCTCCAGCTCCTGCTCGGTCATCTTGCCATGGCCGACGGCGACCCTGGCATCCGGAACGAGCGCCTGGATCTGCTCCGCCATCTGATGGATGCCCTGCACCCGGTTGAACAGGTAATACACCTGGCCATCGCGCGCCAGCTCCCGCTCGATCGCTTCGCGAATGAGCGAGTTGCTGTGCTCGACGACATAGGTCTGCACCGGGAAGCGATTCTCCGGCGGCGTCTCGATGACCGACAGATCGCGCACGCCAAGCATCGACATATGCAGCGTTCGCGGAATCGGCGTAGCAGTCAGCGTCAGCACGTCGACGTTCGTCTTCAGCCGCTTCAGCTTCTCCTTGTGCGACACGCCGAAGCGCTGTTCCTCGTCGACGATCAGCAGGCCGAGATCCTTGAACTTCACGTCGGCGGACAGCAATCGGTGCGTACCGATGACGATATCGACCGTGCCTGCTTTCAGCCCTTTGATCGTCTCATTCTGTTCCTTGCGGCTGCGGAACCGGCTCAGGCATTGAATCTCGAACGGGAAGCCGCTGAACCGCTCCTTGAACGTTTCGAAGTGTTGCTGGGCGAGGATCGTCGTCGGCACCAGCACCGCAACCTGCTTGCCTTCGATTGCCGCCTTGAACGCAGCGCGGATCGCTACCTCGGTCTTGCCATAACCGACATCGCCGCACAGCAGTCTGTCCATCGGCACCGGGCTCTCCATGTCGCGCTTGATCTCCGCAACCGCCCGCAATTGATCCGGCGTCTCCCTGTACGGGAACATCGTCTCGAATTCCTTCTGATAAGCGGTATCCTTGGAGAATGCGTAGCCGCGGCTTGCCTGGCGCTCGGCATAGAGCTTGATCAGATCGTCGGCAATGTCCTGCACGGAAGAGCGCGCCTTCGACTTCGCCCGCTGCCATTCCGTGCCGCCGAGCTTGTTCAGCTTCGGTTCTTTCTCCTCGGAGCCAATATACTTCTGCACGAGATCGATCTGATCGATCGGCACCGACAGCTTATCCCCGCCGGCGTAGATGATGTGCATGTAGTCCTTGTGGATGCCGTCGATCTCCAGCGTGCCGATGCCGACGTATTTGCCGATGCCGTGATTGACGTGCACGACATAGTCGCCGACCTTCAGATCCGTGTAGTTCTTGATGCGCTCCGCATTGTCCAGCTTGCGGTCCGCCTGCCGAACCTTGCGCTGCTTCTGCGAGAACACCTCGCTCTCCGTGATGACCGCGATATGCCCCGTCGGATATTCGAAACCGGTCTGCAGATTGCCCTGCACGATCAGCGGAGTCTCGATCTTGTAATCCGCCAGCACCCGCTTCAGACGGCTCATCCGCTCCTCGTCGCTGGCCAGGATCAGCACCTGCGTGCCGGACTTCGCCCAACGCTCGGTCTCGGACTTCAGGACGTTCATCTGACCGTGGAAGTTCTGCATCGCCCTGGTGACAAAGTTGATGATATTCTGCGGCTGCGTATGCGGAATCTGGCGCAGGAACAACTGCACATAGAGGGTCGGGAATTTCTTGTATTGGATGACTTGCTCGAAGCTTTTGGACAGCACAAAAGCCGGCAATATCTTGCCTTCGCCGAGCAGATCCGTCACGGTCTCCGCCTCATCGCGCTCCAGCTGTCTCGCCGTCTCCATCAGTCGCACCGGCTCATCGACCAGCATCACCGTATCCGCTGGCATATAATCGAGGAGCGTTTGTCTCTCCGGGTAGAGGAGAGAGATATATTTATAGATTTCCTGGAAATACTGCCCGTCTCTCAATCTAGCAATATCTTCGCCGATATGATCGGCAAGCTGATCCTTCGCCCGCCGGTCCGTCATCTTCTCAAGCTGTCTGGCGAGCAGATCGCTGGCATGGTCAGCCGCACTCACCATACGCCGCTGATCAGCAATGATCTCCCTCGCCGGCATGATCGTGATCTCTTCTACTCTAGCAATCGAACACTGATCGGGAGGCTCGAAGGAGCGGATCGAATCGATCTCGTCATCGAACCATTCGATCCGATAAGCTTCGTCAGAGGTGAACGGATAGATGTCCATGATGCCGCCGCGTACACAGAACTCGCCACGCTTCTCTACGATCTCCGTGCGCTCGTAACCCAGCTTGACCAGGCTGTCCATCACGTCATGCAGCGCTGCCTGGTTCCTAACCTTGAGCGTCAGCATGGCTGTGGCGTAGATCTCCTTGACAGGCAACAGCTTGCGCAATCCGGCATAAGGAACGACGACGATGCCGCGGAAACCCGCAGCCAGCTTCGACAGCACGGCGATGCGCTGCGCCACCGTCTCAGGACTCGAAGCCGCGATATCGATGAGTGTCAGTTCATTGGCCGGATAGAGCATGACCGAGTTGCTCTCGCATATTTCCTGCAGATCTTCCGCGATTTTCTGCGCAGCGAACAGATTATGTGTCACGATGAGCAGCGGTCTCTGGAGTTGCTGGCGCAGAGCGGCAACCATCACTTGCCGGCTTGATCCGGCCAGGCCGGAAATCAGCTGCTCACGCATGCCGGAGCGAATCCCGCTTATGATCGACTGGAAGTCATTATCGTTCTGAAACGCTTGCAGTAGTTTCTGCAATAGATTTACACTCCTCTCGCATATCCAAACAGGCCTCGGCTTAAGTTGCCCAGGCCATTCGCGGCATCTTGATGTCTATTGTAGCGGGTTGGGGAGAAGAGACAGTTCGGGATTGGCATCGAGTGCCGATTTGCAATAATCACAGACAACCTTTACCGTGATGTTCCCGCCTGACTGATACGATATCAACTCTGATCTCTCCTCAGGCGTCAAATAGTGAAAGCCAAGCGCGTATTCGCTCACGGTGTCATCCTCAATCTCCCCAACCTTCGTCCCACAATGCCGGCAATAATAGATGACAGACATACTGATTCCTCCCGGATAGCGATGCATGCATTACGATGCTATCAGTATGTCCGGAATCTCCATGTGTAATACTTAAACACAAGATGCCCGTTGGCTCTGGCGATTCAGGCCTTCATCGCGTTGAATTTCGCCATCACCTTGTCAAATGCTTCTGCGGACGCCATCTCGATCGCATCGCACGTCAGGTTCAGCACCTTGTCGATGACTGCCCGTTCAGACTTCGTGAAGTCGGACAACACATAGTGGATGACCTCCACCCCTTCCGGCGGACGGGAAATGCCGATGCGAACCCGCTTGAACTGTTCCGTCCCCGTATGTTGGATGATCGATTTAATGCCATTATGTCCTCCGGCGCTGCCCTTGTAACGTAGTCTAAGCTGCCCGACTTCCGTGTCCATATCGTCGTAGATCACGATGAAGTCTTCCAAAGGCAGCTTGAAGTAATCCATATATGCTCTGACTGATTCTCCGGATAGATTCATGTACGTCTGCGGCTTGAGGAGCACTACGGTTTGTCCGTTTGCCAATCTACCCTCGGCGATCGACGCGCGGCATCTGGCATTCGCTGTCCAGCGGATACCGAGTCTATCAGCCATCCGGTCAACTGCCATGAAGCCGACATTATGCCGCGTTCCCTCATACTTGCTGCCTGGATTCCCCAGTCCTGCGATCCATTTCACTGAACGTTAACTCCTTTAGACATCCTGGTTGACGATTGCTGCCTGTCACAGCGGCCATGTCCCCTCGTGACATGAGCGGGCAGCACGAGACTAAGCGATCAGGATCAACCGCCCGGTCCGCACCGCTATATGCATTATAGCCAACATACAACCCTGGATGCAAAGGATACTTGAAGCAGCTTCTGGATCGTTCACCAATCTTTCGCAATCTGTTCGTGCCTGTACGTCCTTGAACTCAACGCCTATGGCTCTACGCTCAGGCCTTGACAGGCGTATCAGATTCCTTCTGCGTCTTGGGCGCCTCGCCAGTTGCTGCCTCACGCACGCCCTCCGCTTCATCCTCATCGAGCGGCTTCTTCACCGCCATGACCACAGCGATTACCTCGCTCGGATCGTCCTCGAGCTCCACGCCTTCCGGCAAAGTGAGCTGCCCTGCTGTCAGGCCGTTGCCGATATTCAGGCCGCTGATGTCCGCATGGATGACGGCAGGCAAGTTCTCTGGCAGACAGCGCACCTCCACCTCGGTCTTCTGCACATGCAGCAGATACTCCGACTTGCTCGCCTTCGGTTCGCCGACGATTTCGACGCGCACATGGGCGGTGATCGGATCGTTCATATTGACCTGGCGAAAATCGACATGCAGAATCGAGCGGGTGAGTGCATCGCGCTGCACATCGCCCACCATGACGGGAATATCATCCTTCTCGCCGAGTTTCATCTGCACCACCCGCGTCGAGCCGTCCTTAAGCAACGCCAGGAGCTCCTTCTCATCGACCATGAGCGGAGAGCTGGGTCGATCTTTGCCATACAGGACGCCCGGCACCTTTCCTTCCTTGCGCAGCTTCTTCAGCAGACCGCGCGGTGCATCAGACGGTCTGATCTCAGCGTGAATGCTGTCATTCATCTCTATGAACCTCCTTCGTAACAGATGTTACTAATGTACCCTTGTCAGAGGAGGTTCAAACGTGCTCACGCAGGTTCATACGGTTTCGAACAGCACGCTGACCGAGATATTCTTATGGACATGGACAACCGCCTTGCCTAGCAGCTCAGCAACCGACAAGACGGTGAACTTGCCAGACTCGCGAAGGAATGGGATCGTATTCGTCACCACGATCTCTTCGATCACCGAGTTTTCCAACCTTTCCACTGCCCTGTCGGACATCACCGGATGAGTACAAGAGGCGAAGATTCGCTTCGCTCCCGCTTTCTGCAACGCATCTGCAGCCAGCACGATCGTGCCGGCCGTGTCGATAATGTCATCGATGATGATCGCCGTCTTGCCAGCGACATCGCCGATAATATTCATGACCTCGCACACGTTGGGTTCCGGCCTGCGCTTGTCGATGATGGCGATCGGCGCCTGCAGCTTCTCCGCCAGCTTGCGCGCGCGCACGACGCCGCCATGGTCAGGAGATACGATGACGACATCCTGCAGACCTTTGCCGATGAAGTACTCCGCGATGATCGGCACGCCGTGCAGATGATCGACCGGGATGTTGAAGAATCCCTGGATCTGGGTGGCGTGCAGATCCATCGTGATGATGCGGTGCGCTCCCGCCGCCGTGATCAGATCCGCCACCAGCTTGGCGGTGATCGGATCCCGGGATTTCGCCTTGCGATCCTGGCGCGCGTAACCATAGTACGGAATGACCAGATTGATGGTCTTGGCCGAAGCACGCTTCAAGGCATCGACCATGACGAGCATCTCCATCAGATGGTCATTGACCGGATGGGAAGTGGACTGGATGACGAACACATCGCAGCCGCGCACGCTCTCATGCAACTGGATCTGAATCTCGCCATCGCTGAATTGCGAGATCTCCGCTTGACCGAGCGGTACGCCGATGATGCGCGACATCTCCTCGGCCAACATGGGATTGGAATTGCAACTGAACAGCTTCAGGCTCGGGTCCTGGTAAGACAACCGATTTCACTCCATTTCACTATGCCGTTATCGATTTGCCATTACTAGGTTTCCCTTTTTTTCGATTTCATACGTTCCCGGAAGCGTGTTACGTAACCCGGTTTGTTCGTCTGTCTCTCACGAGCAATCGCCATCGCGTCATCCGGCACGTCGTGGGTAATCGTTGAACCGGCTACGACATAGGCGCCTTCGCCTATGGTCACCGGCGCGATCAGGTTGCTGTTGCTGCCGATGAAAGCATTGTCCTTGATGATCGTGCGGTTCTTGTTGAATCCGTCGTAGTTGGCTGTGATCGCGCCGCAGCCGATATTGACGCGCTCCCCAACCTCGGCATCGCCGACATAGCTGAGATGCGGCACCTTGCTGCCGTTGCCAATCTTCGCATTCTTGAGCTCGACGAAATCGCCGATCTTCGCATCTCTGCCAACCGCAGTCCCAGGCCGCAGATAGGCGAATGGTCCTACCGATGTCCGGCTGTCTACGGACGCATCTTCCAGCACGGCATAGCGGATGGTCACTGCGTCGCCGATACTGGAATTGGCGATATCGGCGTTAGGTCCGATGACGCAATCTTCACCGATGACCGTGCGGCCTTTCAGGATCGTCCCAGAATAGATGGTCGTATCCGATCCGATCACAACCTCGCTCTCGATATACGTATGCGCAGGATCGATGATCGTCACTCCATTCAGCATGTGGCGTTTCACGATGCGTTCGCGCATATACCGCTCCGCTTCGGCGAGGGCGATCCGGTCATTGACGCCGATTGTCTCCGTCACATCCTCGATGCACAGTGCCGCGATGCGCTCACCCGCTTCGTTCAGGATGCGAAACACGTCCGTGAGATAGTATTCCCCTTGCGCATTGTTGTTCGTGACCTGCTTCAATGCCGCAAACAGCTTGCGATTATCAAACACATAGGTGCCTGTATTGATCTCTCGTACGGCAGCTTCCTCAGCGCTGCAGTCCTTATGCTCCACGATGCGCGCGACCTCGCCGTCGTGTCCGCGAATGATGCGACCATAGCCTGCGGGGTCATCTACTTCCGCTGTGAGGATCGTGGCTGCAGCACCGCTCTGCTCATGATACTCTGCCAGGCGCTGAATGGTCTCTCCCTGGATGAGCGGGGTGTCCCCGCACACGATGATGGACAGACCCTCTTCTCCTGCCAAGATCGGCGCCGCCTGCAGCACGGCGTGGCCGGTACCCAGCTGTTCGTGCTGCATGACGTACTCGGCCCGTTCACCGAGATAGTCGCGCACCGCATCGGCACCATGGCCCACGATCACAAGCGTCCGATCGATGCCGGCTTGCGCAAGCGCATCCGTCACATGTCCAACCATCGGTTTGCCGCAGACGGGGTGAAGCACTTTGTAGGTCTTCGATTTCATCCGTTTGCCCTGTCCGGCTGCAAGCACGATACCATAACGTTTCATATATCTTAAGAACCTCCGTGCACATGAATAATGATGAATTGCTGATCTGTAATATCGTAACATATCGACCGTCTATAAGAAACCGGCGTTTCAGGCATTCGTGAACCCGCTTGCATCTATATGTAACCAAAAGAAAAAGAGCCCGTAAAAGCACAGGCTCTTCACCTTTTGGAAAATTATGCCCCTTCTTCAACTACGTCTTCTTCTTCGGCAGCACGATCATACTCGGCGAGAACAGCCGATTGGATCTTCTCGCGCGTAGCTGAGGAGATGGGGTGAGCAATATCCCGGAACTCTCCGTCAGGGGTACGCTTGCTCGGCATAGCGACGAACAGACCATTGTTGCCGTCGATGACACGGATATCGTGAACGACGAACTCATGATCAATCGTGATCGATGCTATCGCTTTCATTCTACCGTCCGTGTTGACCCGGCGGAGTCTGACATCTGTAATTTGCATTTATGTTCACCACCTTTGTACCTAGCTGGTTTGGTGTATAATTCCACAAATGCGCCGAAATTCCTGCCTGTTCCGAGAAAATTTTTCAACTTATTGATCATTTTTTTCGTTGCAAACCAGTGCGGCGATCAGCTCGATTTCCACGAGGACATCTCTGGGCAATCGGGCTACTTCCACCGTTGAACGCGCCGGTTTATGATCGCCAAAATACGAGGCATAGATCTCGTTCACCTTGACAAATTGATTCATATCCTTGATGAAGACGGTCGCTTTCACAACATCCTTAAACGATGCTCCGGCCGCTTCGAGAATCGCCTGCAGGTTGCGGAATACCTGATGCGTCTGTTCCTCGATTCCGCCTTCCACGAGCTTGCCTTCCGGCGTGAGCGGAATCTGTCCGGAAGTCCACAGCAGATTTCCGAATCTGATCGCCTGCGAATAAGGTCCTATGGCCGCAGGAGCTTGAGCGGTAGAGATTGTCTCGATATGATTGGTCATGGATTCGTTCAACTCCTTGGTAACAGATATGCTGGACGATAGTTGCCCATCAGAAATAATTGCCCGGCAACACCTTGATCTGCTTCAACTTGGGATCGATGTTCGTGATCTTGGCGAGCGACACATAATCACTCACCAGCTGCTCTTCTCCATGCATGGCTGATTCCACGAATACGCCGACGCCCTTGACGGTTGCCCGGAATTCGCGCAGCAGATCGATCATCCCCTGGATCGTTCCCCCCGCCTTCATGAAGTCGTCGATGATGAGCACCTTCGCCTCTTCCTGGAGTGCTCTTCTGGCAAGGGACATCGTCTGGATCCGCTTCGTCGACCCGGATACGTAGTTGATGCTGACCGCAGATCCCTCCGTTACCTTATTGTCACGCCGCACGATCACGACCGGGATATTCAGGTACGCAGCAGTCGCATAAGCGATCGGGATGCCTTTGGTTTCCACCGTCATGATCACATCAACTTCCCTGTTCGCGAATGCCGAAGCGAACATGCGGCCAACCTCTTGCAGAATCGTTGGTTGACCCACGAGGTCGGTCATATACAGATAGCCTCCGGGGAGGATGCGCTCCGGCTGCTCCAGCATAGCGCATATGCGCCCGATGATCTGCAGTGAATGAGACTTGGGCGATCTGGGGATATATTTCACTCCGCCGGCTGCTCCGGCCACCGTCAGCAGATCTCCCAGGCCTTCTGTTTCGAATGCTTCCTTGATGATCGCCAGATCTTCACTGATCGAAGATTTGGCTGCGTTGTACCGTTCTGCAAAGGTCGTAAGCGGGATGAGTGCATGAGGGCGAAACAAAAGGTACTGTGTCATATCCACAAGACGTGAACTTCTCTTCAGCTTCTTCATCAATGTTCCCCCCTCCTTAAGTCGAGACTTATATCAAGTTTCAGAGCGAAATCCGAATATTATAATGAGAATATACCATTTATATACGTGTTTAAGCAAGGAAAAGCTTGAAAATCAGGGCAATATCCTTACAACGTACACCTCTTTACAAAAACCCCTGAGTCCGTTGTAAATGCGGTAGACCTTCGACTCCTTGCGAACGAGACCGAATACCGTCGGGCCGCTGCCGGACATCTGCACGCCGTCAGCCCCAAGCTTCTCCATGCATGCCTTGATGCGAGCGACCTCGGGATACATGCGCATCGTGACCTGCTCCAGCATATTGCCGAGCGATGCGCACATGGCTTTGTAATCCTTGTTCTCGATGGCCTGTTTGCACAGCTTGCTCTTCGGCTGCTCCTTGTTCGTCCTCACATCAAACTGACGATAGATGTCGGCCGTCGATACACTGACAGCGGGCTTGGCCAATATGACCCAGCAAGGCGGCGGCGAAGCGATCGGTTCCAGGCGTTCTCCTCTGCCGGTTGCCACGGCTGTGCCGCCCGTTACGCAGAACGGAACATCCGAGCCGATCTCTGCTCCGATCTCCTGCAATTCCCGGGCAGGGATATTCAAACCCCACAATCGATTCAGCCCGCGCAGCGTGGCGGCAGCATCGCTGCTGCCGCCCCCCAATCCGGCGGATACAGGGATATGTTTGTCGATATGGATGTACACGCCTTGCTTCACGTTGTAGCGTTCCTTGATCAGTTTCGCTGCCTGGAAGGCGTGATTCTTCTCGTCCAGCGGGATATATCCGACAGGGCTGGAGATGATGATCGTATCCCGATCCAGCGTCTCAAGCTCCAATCGGTCGGACAGATCTACCATGGTCATCACCATCTCGACCTCGTGATAGCCATCATCTCTTTTTCTTAATATGTCCAGTGTCAAATTGATCTTCGCCGGTGCTTTCTCATAGATCATCATGGTTCTGGCTCCTACATCGAATTGTAATGCCGATCGATTCCGATCCTGACTTTCTCTGATAGTATATCGGATAAGGCCAGTCAATGCCAATAGTGTGACAGGGGGACGGGGGTTTTGTCACGCGTTCGTCAAGTAACAAAACCCCCGTCCCCCTGTTCACCATCATTTCCCTGACAGCTTTTGCTCAGCGATCTGGATCGCCCGTTTCACCATATTCCCTGCATCCTTGGTCGTGATGCCGCCCCATCCTTCGCGCTGTACCTTGTCATAGAAGCCCAGATCCTTGGCCAGCTCGGTCTTCAACTGCTCTGACATCACACCGCGTCTTCGTCTTCCCATAGCATTCCCTCCTAAAATGTTTGATCCGAGCATTTACCCGTAGTATGGCAGACCGGCGGCGCGTTCATACTGGATATTGAAGGTCCGTAGCCTGTCCTGCGGCAAATCGTCTGCCGAAATAAAGAAATACTTGGCTGGCGCCAAGTCCTTTAGGATGCCGGTGGCAGCTTAGTATTTCTTATGTCTTACGAGAATGTATGAGAAGTTATACTTTCTATAAGACCAAAAAAACAGCAGTGTTGCCACTGCTGCAGTTGATCAAGCTATGATCTATTCATGCATATGGGTTATGCGAACTTGTCCTTCGTCGCTGTATACCGTCACTTCCACCGATTCGGTTAAAATGTCGGCATAGCTGTACGATACTCGCTTGAAGGCATGCTGCTCTTGGTCCAGTTTCACGATAAATACAGAAGGGTAGGTTTCTTCAAGCACTCCGGTTCGCTCAATCGTCTTGCGACGACCTCCGTTTGCACGCAGCATAATCTTTCGTCCGACATGCAAATCCAAACTTTGTTTGATCTCACTCAAGGAATTTCTTGCCATGACGAGCTACCACCTCTTTCGTTATCTATTATAACGCAAGGTGGACACTCTGTCAAACATAGAAAAGATATTATAACAATGCTTCGTCTGAGTTGTCAATGAAATATTATGAATTCAATCCATTTTTGATGTGCCGAGACGAAAACTGCCCCGCGTCTCATACCCGCCTATGCCGCGAATGCCAGATTGTGTATTCATCAGCACTTCTTTCACCTTGACGGTTTCACGGATCGAAGTGTATGCGGCCATGACCGCCACCTGAACCGGATCAAGCGCATGAATCAAGATGCGCGCCGGCGAGCTGGCGAAGTTCGCTCCAGCCTGGAGCAGCGCCTCAAAATGCGACTGGCATGCTCCCGCAATGATCGTAAGCGCGTCCCTGTTGCGCTCGTAATGGCGTGCGACCTGAACGGCTCTGACGAAATGATGCGAATTTTTGTAGCTGGCCAGATCGTACTTGTTCTGATGATTGCGATACAGACCGTCATGTCCGGTGATCACCACGATGTCCGGCTTGCTCACCACCAGGATGCGCTGCAGGAATTCCGCCATGTCCGATTCCGGCAGGTAATGTCCTTCAGCGGGAATTTTTAAACGGCTGTATACTTGCATACACTTGCGCAGGTATCGCGGATCGCCATCCAGGTGCAACACCTTGCCCGGCAGATCGAAGGTGTCTTCATCCGTGCGATTCGCCCTGGCCTCCCTGCCGCGATAGAGCTGTCTCTGAAACGCCACGTTCTCCATGAGCTTCTGTGTTCGTTGCTCGGCGAGCGCATCCCATCTGCGGAAGGCTTCATCTTCGCTCATCTGCGCAGGGATCAGATCCGCAAGCGGCGCATCTGCCAGCAGCCGCACCTCAAGCCCCCTTAATATCGCCTTATCGACTTCAATCCTCTCGATGCGGAACCGTATATCTTCTCCGTACGATTTGCGTACGACGATGTCTCCTTGCTTCATCCAGCCATCCCTCCTCGTTCATCCTATGGAGGAGAGAAGAGTCAGGTGTTTGTCAATTCATCAAGAAAACCTGCACTTGTTGTCAGTGTCAACTGCTTCTCACGTGGAAACCCGCTTCATGCAGCGCATTCGCCAGAGCAGCGAATTCGCTGATCGATACGGTCTCGGCTCGTCGCGATCCCTCGATGCCCGCCGACTCCAGGACTTGCATCAGCTGTGATTTCTCCCGCTTCGGGAAGTGCGCAGCCAGGTTGTTGTAGATCGTTTTCCGCCGATGGGCGAAGGAAGCCTTGACCACCTGGAAGAAGAAAGACTCATCGTTCACCTCAACAGGAGGCTCGCGGCGTATGTTCAGGCGGATCACCGCTGAGTCGACGTTTGGGCGAGGGATGAACACCGTATGCGGCACGATCGTGACCAGCTCGGGAATGCAATAATACTGCACCGCGATGCTCAGACTGCCGTAATCTTTGCCAACCGGCTCGGCTGCCATACGCTCCGCTACCTCCCGCTGTATCATCACGACCATATTCTGCAGTGCATGCTGCTCCTCCAGCAGCTTCATGATGATCGGGGTCGTCACATAATAGGGCAGATTCGCGACGACGTGCACGGAACTGCAACCGGCAAACTTCTCAGCGAGCAATGCGCGAAGATCGAGCTTCAGGATATCGCCATGCACGATCTCGATGTTCGATTGGTCTTCAAACAGCTCGCGCAGAATGGGCAGCAGGCGGTCATCGATCTCCACCGCTACGACCTTGCCAGCGCTCCGTGCCAGCTTCTGCGTCAGCGCGCCGATGCCGGGACCAATCTCCAACACGCCGCTGCGTTCGGTGAGCTCAGCTGCCGCAACGATCTTGCTCAGGATATTCTGATCGACCAGAAAGTTCTGACCGAGGCATTTCTTGAAGGTAAATCCGTATTTTTTCAATATCTGCTGCGTTCTTGACGGTGTCGCAATGTCCTGTACCAGAGCTGAACGATCCTCATTCATCGGCTGTATCCTCCATCTGCTTGCACGCTTTCCAAAATTCTTCGCGCGTGATCTGAAAAACCCGGCATCGCTTCAGGAACGTCTTCACATTCGCATGCCCGATGCCGAGGAGCCCGCCCATTACCGCACGCCGCGCGGATGCGTTCGGATGCAGGACGAGGCCGGAGCGCCTCAGATCCTCCCAGGTAATGACGGCTTCTGCGTCAGGCACTTCCGTCTTGACGCTGCTCAGCGCCTGGCGGATCGCCTCCGGAGAGGCGTGTTCCACGCCTACTTCCCCCTTGTGTCTGGCGGCGGATACCGGCAGGAAAGCATGCTTGCAGCCTGGCACGTGCTGTGAGATGATGCTGCGGATTCGTTCGCCGGGATGATCCGGATCCGTCAGCACGATGACACCGCGCCGCTCCTGGGCAAGCTTGATTCGGTCCAGCACTTCGCGATTGATGGCTGAACCGCCTGTCTCGATCGTGTCAGCATCGAGCGCGCGCCGCACGGCTGCTATATCTTCCTTGCCTTCGACGACGATAACTTCCCGTATCATATCCATTCCCCGTTTCCATGGCCTTATTGTCTCAAGCTGGTCCACTTCGCTTGCCGCACCCATGCGTGACAAACCCCCCGTCCCCTTGTAAACACACTGCCGCATGAGCCTCCGCTTCTAGCTTGTGACCGCCGCCTGATCCTGATTCATGTGCCGCAGCATGCTGCGATGCGTGCATAACAAATAAGGAAGAGGCGATTCCCTCTTCCCTTTTATACCACACATCCTGGTTCTATTCACCCAATGGATGGTCAGGACCGATGATATAGACGACGCCTTTCTTTTTTCCGAATTTTTCGGCAATTTCGCGAGAGTCAAAGTAAATGTCAACCCAGTTGCCCTTGACCCCGCTGCCCGTATCCTCGGCCCGGCGGAATCCGTAACCCTCGATATAGATCCACCAGCCAAGCGGGATCACCTCGGGATCAACCGCCGCTGTCCGGCCTTCTTTCACCTTCGTGCCGGAGTAGGTGATCCCATAAAGCGGATGATCCTCCGTCTTGCCTGTGGATTCCTCTCCGGAATCGTACGCTGTCAAAGTCGCCTCGATGATCTTCTTGACCCCGAACGTAACGCCATCCTTCGTTACGGTCTCTACGTTCGGTGATGAAGCCGACAAGATCGTGACGTCACTTCGCGTGCCAACGGCGACGATCCTGTCCACCGCTTGTCTCTGTACCTTCGTGTCCACGAGCGTTTCCTCGACCAGCTTGCCGTCTGCGTATACGCGCTCATATGTATACTCGACCAGACCCGGCTGTCCCTCTTGCTCGATCTTCTCCTTGCCCTTCGACAATGACGAATCCTGTTTGGTGAAGATCTCGAACGGGATAATCTCCGTTTCGCTTTCCAGCCGCTTCTCGACGCGTGAGATGCGGACATAATCCCCTGGTTTCAACAACTCCTCTAAACCAGGCTGTACGATATCGAACTCTCCCAGCTGCAAACCAACCTGCTTGATCAACTGGCCGACCGTCTCCACGGTGGTAAACAACTGTGAAGACTGATCGTCCACCTCGATCGTAACAGGCACTGCATATTTGATCTCTACGCGATCCTGATGATGCAGCTTATCCGTCAATGGCACGGAAATCCAATCATGCGCCGTGATCGTGATTCCCTGCTCCGCAAGCAATTCCTGAACATATGTGACTCTCGTCTCAATCGTCTCGATGTTCCCGTCCACAATCAGCTCTATGGTCTTGGTTTGCGGCAGATTCCATACGATCATCCAGATGATCGTCATGAGGGCGAGGAACACGAGAGCTGCGGCAGCTCCAAAGAGGATGCGAGATTGTCCACGCTGGTACAGTCCGTCGACATCTCGGGTTAACTTGGGTCCGATTTGTCGCCAAATGTTCACCAGACATTTCCTCCTCTCCATAACCTCATTTACGGATATTACTTAAAGTGGGCTGACCGTGTAAAGTAGACGAATCTGCGCGATATAACGAAATAAAGCCCAAATCTGATTGATTTGGGCTTTTCCTCAAGGGAATACAGTTATTTTGCAGGCGCACTCACTATTTTGGGTCCATAATCGTTATTTCATCTTTTTGGAAAATACTTGAAGTGCGTTTTCCGTCGTGTTTCTCATAATTTCTTCCAGATCAATTCCTTTTATTTCCGCTGCAGCCTCGGCTACCAACCTCACATAGGAGGACTCATTGCGCTTGCCTCGATATGGATGCGGTGTCAGATAAGGGGAATCGGTTTCCACCAGCAACCTGTCAAGCGGCGTCTTCGCCAGCACTTCCTTCGGCTGAACGGCATTCTTGAACGTCACCGGCCCGCCGAACGACAAGTAGAAGTTCATATCCAGACATTGCTTCGCGATCTCCCAGCTGCCGGAGAAGCAATGCATGATGCCTCCTACTTCAGATGCGTTCTCCTCCTTAAGCAGGCGGACGACGTCAGCATGCGCGTCGCGATTATGGATGACGATCGGAAGCCCCAGCCGCCTGGCAAGCCGGATCTGCTCCCGGAACACCTGATGCTGGACCTCCTTGGGTGAAGTATCCCAATAGTAATCCAGCCCGATCTCCCCGATGCCGACCACCTTCGGATGAGCGCAGAGCGACTCGATCCATTCGAGATCGCCTTCCTTCATGTCGATCGCATCTTGCGGATGCCAACCGACCGTGCTGTATATAAACTCGTAATCTTCAGCCAGCTTGATCGAGCTTGGGATCGTTTCACGGTTAAAGCCGATATTGACGATTCGGGTAACACCCGCATCAAGCGCTCGCTGGATCACTTCCTCGCGGTCCGCATCAAAAGCCTTGACATTCAGATGAGCATGCGTGTCCGTCAACATCTGTGCAAACATTCCTTTCATTCATTATCCTAGTTGGAGCAAGCTTCGCGTTTCGTGCGACAGACAAGCGGATCGCTCCAGCAGCCATTCGCGCGGATAATACAGCTTATAGTTGCCTTTATGTACGCCGCTGATCGATCTGACGACCTCGGATCGCTCCGATATCTCCCTGATCTGACCGCTGTCGCTGAGCAGGAGGATCGGCGCCTTGCCTGTCATCTTGCCGGGTTGATACACATCATAGGGGAGATCGGACGGGAAGTCAATTTCCAGGTAGTAATCGGGGTCAAGCCCTGCTTTCTCCATGTCATGCCGCACCTGGCCTACCAGCTCCTGATCCCGGGTATCCAGCTCCACATACTTGAACAGCCGACGGTTCAGGAAGCGGTCGCACAGGTCGGCCAGAATCGCATCCTTCTCCAGCGTCCATCTCATCAGCGTCATCTGCATGAACGATTCGTCCAGCATCAGATACTCTGCCATGGTGAGCCTGCCTTCGAACAGCGCCGGCAGCGGCTCCAGGAGAAATTGGAACTCATATCCCTGATTGTGCAGCGCTTTGGCCCGCTTCAGGATATGCCGCAGGATGATCTCTGAGCTGCGCGTTACAGGATGGAAGTAAACCTGCCAATACATCTGATAACGCGACATGAGATAATGCTCTACCGCATGCATGCCGCTCTCCTTGATCACAATATGGCCCTTGTAAGGACGGATCACGCGCAGGATGCGATCGAGGTCGAAGGTGCCGTAGCTGACACCGGTAAAGAAGGCATCCCGCAGCAGATAGTCCATCCGGTCGGCGTCCAATTGACTGGAAATGAGATGAACAACGATCTCCTGCGGATAATCCTTTCGGATCACATCCGCCACACGCTTCGGGAAGTCGTCGCCAGCCCTTCTCAAGACGCGATTGATCTCCGTCGAACCGAGGATAATCTCACATGTCCAATGTTCGTGGTCAACTTCAAAGACAGGTTCAATCGAATGAGAGAAAGGACCGTGCCCGACATCGTGCAGCAATGCGGCGCACAGGCAGAGCATCCTCTCTTCGGTAGGCCAATCTGCATATTGATTCCGCTCGAATTGGGAGATGATCTTGCGGGTAATCTCGTACACGCCGAGTGAATGGGAGAATCGGCTATGCTCAGCGCCATGAAACGTCATGAACGTCGTCCCCAGCTGGCGTATGCGTCTAAGCCGCTGGAATTCACGCGTATTGATCAGGTCCCAGATCATGGAGTCGCGCACATGGATGTATTTATGTACAGGATCCTTGAACACCTTCTCCTCGATCGTTGCGGTTAACAATACCATCACTTCCATTCTATAGGGAGAATTTTGTCGATTAATCGAACATTTTATATGGATTTTTATGTCGAATCATGCCGAATAATCAATTTCCTGTTGATCTTGTTATTTATTTAATATATAGTCATATTAGTCGTTTTTCTCCATATTTTTTTCTATTTTCTCGCATACATACCAAATTTTCTAGCCTGTTGGGCATTGACTTGGCTGGCAAAGCTTGGTACTCTATTAGACGACAAAGATGTCGAATTGTGACGTTATTTATTTTGAGAGGGGAACATAACCATGATGAAATCTACTGGAATTGTCAGAAAGGTTGACGAGCTGGGTCGCGTCGTTATTCCGATCGAATTGCGCCGTACTTTGGGCATCGGCGAGAAGGACGCTTTGGAAATCTATGTAGACGGCGAAAGAATCATGCTGAAAAAATATGAACCTGCATGCATCTTCACTGGCAACGCCGATGACCTCGTGCATTATCGCGGCAAGATGATCAGCAAACAATGCATCGAAGAATTAATGGAACTCTATAAAACTATGCAATGACAAATTAGTGATAATAGGTTATAATCGAAGTATCACTGAATTTATTAATTCTAACCTTTTATATCTCCTTAATATTCCTAAGTGCGTTTGGCTCGAGGCGTACTTAGGAATTTTTTTGCCCATCGAGGCAAGCCTGATACACATCGCGCTTCGTTAGGCCCCGATCAACTGCCGCTTGCTTCATCGCTTCCTTGCGCGCAAGTCCGCGAGCCTCATACGCCGCGACATGCTCCGGAATGGTCAGCGCCTCCCACCAGGTATCGCTGTCCGATGCCGATGAGGCTGGCGCTTCCACGATCAGACAGATCTCGCCCAGCGGTTCTTCGGCTTCGAACCAGGTGATGAATTCCTGAAGTGTGCCGCGCAGCGCTTCCTCATGCTTCTTGGTGATCTCTCTTACGACGGCTGACGGGCGGTCGCCCCAGGCGTCGAGGATGGCGGACAAAGTCTTGCGCAACCGATGCGGAGCCTCGTAGAAGATGACGGGGCAGCTGGCGGATCCCAGCTTCGTCAATTCCTCCTGCATCTTCTTCTTGTCGCGCGGCAGGAAGCCGGCAAACAGGAAACGCTCGGTCGGCATGCCGGAGATCATGAGCGCTGACAAGGCAGCATTGGCGCCAGGCACAGGAACAACGGGGATCCCTTCGTCAATCGCCGAACGGACAAGTTCTGCACCCGGGTCCGATATCGCCGGCAATCCCGCATCGCTTACCAGGGCGATCGAGCTTCCTTCCTTGAGGAAGCGGATCAACTCCGGGCCGCTCGCATGCTTGTTGTGCTCATGGTAGCTGATGATCTGCCTCGGGGTGATCTCGAAATGGCTCAGCAGCTTGCGCGTATGGCGCGTATCCTCGGCGGCGATGAGATCCGCCTCGCGCAGGATGCGAATCGCCCGAAAGGTCATATCTTCCAGGTTGCCTATCGGCGTTGCGACCAGATACAGCGTGCCATATCCACGATGATGTTCCTGAAAGCTTCGTTGCACCTGCATCATTTGATTCCTCCAACATCGAAAATTCCATGGTACGATCAGCGGTCTGCACACTCGTTCCTTTTCCATGATTCTGATTGGAAACAGATCAGAGCTGCGAGCGTTTCCCATAATAGATTTCCAATAACTCCTGACAATACTGGTTGCCTTCGTATACGACCAAAGGCGGCAACACTCTCAGTTCCGGATTGGCATCGCGAATCGCCTCCACGAGCACCATATTCGCCTCGGCGCCCGCACGCGGATGTACCATCCGAAGCCGCTTCGGCTCGAGACGGTGAGCACGCAGAGAGGTGATGAGTTCCGCTAGCCGGGAAGCCCGATGTACAACAGCGACCTTGCCGCCATTTTTGACAAGTCTGCTGGCAACTGCGACCACCTCGTCCATCGTGCACATAATTTCGAATCGTGCGATGGCCATATGATCATTTTGGTTGCGCATGCCGATCGACTGCGGCAGGTAAGGCGGATTCACCGTCACCAGATCATAGGAACCTGGCGGAACCTCGTAAGCATAGACTCGCAGATCGGATTCAACGATCTTGATCTGATCCTCCAGTTGATTCATCTGGACACTTCTTCTCGCCATGTCCGCGAGGCGCGGCTGAATCTCTACTCCCGTGATCGGCAGCTTGCAACGCGTTGACAGGAGCAAGGGGATGACCCCGTTGCCGCTGCACAGGTCGATGATCCTGCCCCGCTGCGGCATCGTGCAGAACCTGGCCAGCAGAACCGAATCCAGCGAGAAGCTGAACACTTCATCGCTCTGGATGATTCGCAGATCATGGGTCAGCAGATCGTCGATACGTTCACTTGGATACAAAGGGATATCGCTCATGTTACTCCACTTTCTGTATATTGAGCACTTATAAAGAACCGCAGGATTGCTCCTGCGGCTGAACTATTTACGCAAGAAGGATAAGCAGAACAAACAATCGCCTTCCGTCCGCAAATGACCATAATTGATATTGCATATATGAAAACCTTCATAATATAAGCGGGCGAGGTTATCATAACCTTCTCCCACCTGACTGGTGGAAGCTCGGCCTTCCTGCGCCGCTGCGACCGGCGCTTCAATCGGTTCCTGCGTTTCCTGGGCATGCTCTCGCTTCAATATCTTTCGCAATTGCTGATTTTCTATGCTCAGCCGTTTGTTCTCTTCAAGCAGCAGAACGATCTGCTTCTTCATGGAAGAAAGTGCGTCGTGCAGTTGCCCCGCTTGCTCTTCGATCTCAATCATCTGCTGGTAAATATCCTTTTTGTCCACGGTCTCACCCCAACTAAGCACATACGAACAGTTGCAAGCTTCAAGCCGTTCTCTTCGTTATTGTTCAACCACATCGTCAGGCGACATATCCATCACCTTATTGTTGTGCTCAAACAACTGCACTTGTACCATATGATCATCAATCTTCAGACCAACGACCTTGCCAGGACCCATCGATGTCAAGACCAGGGTGCCGACCTTCGGCAATTCACTCTTGCCGCTCTCATAATTGTCGTATTCGAACTTCAAACAACACATGAGACGGCCGCAGAGGCCGGAGATCTTCGTAGGATTAAGCGACAGATTCTGATCCTTCGCCATCTTGATCGATACGGGCTCGAAATCACCGAGCCATGTCGAACAACACAGCGGTCGTCCGCATGGTCCGATGCCTCCCAGGATTTTCGCTTCGTCGCGCACGCCGATCTGCCTCAGCTCGATGCGGGTCCTGAACACACTGGCCAGATCCTTGACGAGTTCGCGGAAATCGACGCGCCCATCAGCCGTAAAGTAGAAGATGATCTTGTTGCGGTCAAACGTATATTCCACATCAATGAGCTTCATGCCCAATTTATGTTCCTTGATCTTCGCTGCGCAGGTGCCGAAGGCTTCCCTGGCAGCGGCGCGGTTCTCTTCGACGATCCTGGCATCCGCTTCCCCTGCTATGCGGATGACTTTCTTGAGCGGAAGGACAACATCGGCGTCGTCCACTTCCTTGCGACCGATCACCACTTTGCCGTATTCAACGCCGCGGGCCGTTTCGACGATCACGTACTGATCCTGGGCTACGTCCAGATCATTCGGATCGAAGTAGTAGATCTTGCCCGCTCGTTTAAACCGGACACCTATAACGCTATACATGATTCACACCTCCTGTACTGCAACCATAAACCGCTCCAGTACAAGCTGCGGATTAACATGAGCGCGCAATTGCTTGCGCGCTTCCAGCACGGACTCCATTGCCCGGACCCATCTGCTTGCATTGTATTGGAACGCTGCATGCTTCAGCCAATCTGATTGGTCTGGAAAATTCAGAGACGTTATCTGCCGGGCTTGTACGTGGATAATATCCTTAAACAGCAATCCAAATAACTGTAATATGATCTCGATATGATCGGCAAGTTCTCCCTTGAATACCTTCTGCTGAACGGTAAGAAGCGGCTTGCCTGGAGCAGCCAGACACTCCTTCGCTAATTGTATCACTACGTTTCGCGTCTCTGCAAACCAATCCGACTGCGCATATTGCCTTGCTGCGTCCATGCCGGCTGCGAGTTGTGAGGCGGGCTTCGCCAGATGTTCAGGCACCCCTTCCCGCATGAGTTCTTGCGCGATTACCGCCGGCGGCGTCGGGGCAAAAGCGATGCGCTGTACGCGTGACGTAATCGTCGGCAGCAGCGCGCTTGCCTGATCCGTCAGGAGGATGGCGATGATCCCTGCACCCGGTTCCTCCAGAAACCTCAGCAAGCTGTTCGCCGCCTGGATCGTCATCTTCTCCGCTTCTTCTATTATATAGATGCGCGGGCGATCGTTCTCTGTACGATAAGCGAAGCTGCGCTGCAATTCCCGTATCTGATCGATCTTGATCGAAGCGCCTTCCGCTGCGACGCGGATGAGATCCGGGTGATTGCCATGCAGGACCTTGCGGCACTCTGCGCAATGTCCGCAGGCGCGTCCTCCCTGCTTAGGGCTTGTCCGTTCCTTGCACAAGAGCGTCTGTGCGACAGTGAGGGCCGTTCGCAACTTGCCTGAACCTGGCGGACCGCTGAACACATAGGCATGGGATAGTCTGCCCTCAGCCAGGCTCTTCAGCAGCATCGCTTCCACTTGCTCACGCAACATATTCGGCGTTGTTGTCATGCTGCCCCCTCTTCACCACCATTTGACGTCATCCGTCGAAAACTTACCATTTTCCGATGGTTTGTTTCCAGATCGGCCAGCCAGCTCGAACAGGCCATATGCCCGAGTGGCAACCTGTCGATCCGACAGGCATCTCCCGACAAGCCAATCCATCAACCAAATATCCGATCAAGAGAGCAGGTTGATCAAGAGACCCCTAATCTCCCCAACTCTCTGCAAGACCTCGATCCGCCCTTGCTCATGAGTGAGCAGTTCCTCGGCCAGGCTAACCAGATGCTGGTCGATCTCATCCAGAAGCTTGTATTTCTTGCCGCGGCCGCGCCGATCCCAACCGCGCGTCTCCTTGAGGCCGATTCCTCTGCGCACGGTATCTTCGAGGAATCTGCGCAGCATGGATTTGTAGGCATGCAGCTCACGAACCGTCATGGATTTGGTTAGCCGTTCGCCCTGCAGAATGATCTGCTGCAGAGACTTGCGCAGTTGCTCCTCCGAGTGATCCCTCTCCTGTTGACCCATAAAGTCCTGGAAAGGTTTGCTGTTAACACTCTGGTGAGGATGTGTATCGATTGTTTTCCTGCTGGCAAATGAGCGGATCTGGTTATCAATCTTCATACCTTAAGCTGCCTCTCCCTAAGAAATACTTGGCTGGCGCGGGTTCTGTCAGAACGCCGGTATTTTCATTTTCCTATCTATAAGTTCAGAAATGCTCGAAGCGATCAACCGGTATAATGAAAACAGCAGCCCCGCCCACCTGTACTTCAACAGGGAACGGAATGTAGGAATCTGTCGTTCCTCCCATAGGAGAGACTGGCGTAACGAGCTGATCGCGGACGCGGCAATTCGATTGAATGAGGCGCATAACATCCTCAACCTTATCGTCATCCACACCAATCAGGAACGTTGTATTTCCGGCCCGCAAGAAGCCTCCTGTGCTGGCAAGCTTCGTTGCCCGAATGCCCTCCTGAACCAGCGCATTCTGCAGCCGGGTAGCGTCTTTGTCCTGAACGACAGCAACTATCATTTTCATAGACAGTCCTCCTTTTTCATTATAACTTATTCTGGTGACAACACACGCAGTAACCTTTGGCAATCGGCGTATATGTCCGCGAAGATGTCATCCGGCGAACGGGCAGCATCGACCAGCATCACTCTGTCCGTTTGTTCAGCCGCGATCTTGAGGAATGCTTCGCGTACCCGCTGATGGTACTCGTAACCCTTCTGCTCAATGCGATCGAGCGCTTCTCCGGATCGGCTGAACCGATCCAGGATGCGCTGCCTGCCAGTCTCAACAGACACGTCCAGCACATAGGTGCGGTTCGGCATTACACCGCCTATGGCAAACCGGTTAATCGCTTCCACCTGGGAAGCGTCCAGTCCGAGTCCTGCCGCCTGATACGCGATACTCGCATCAACGAAGCGGTCGCATAAGACGATATGTCCCTCCGCGATCGCTGGCAGGATCTTCTCATGAATGTGCTGGGCTCTTGATGCCGCCAGGAGCAACGCTTCCGCTTGAGCATTCATCCTGCTGTTATCCGGATTCAGCAGGATCGCCCGAATCTGGTCACCGATAGCCGTACCTCCCGGCTCCCGGGTAACGATGACCCGGTAACCGTCACGCACCAGAGCCTCTGCTAGCAGCTTGATCTGCGTTGACTTCCCTGATCCGTCCGGACCTTCAAATGTGATGAATAATCCATTATGATGCAATTCTCAGGTCATCCTTTCGTACGCTTCCACCCTGCGTCTTACGATCCGCAGCTTGCTCAGGCTGGAATCGGTTCCGCCCTGAAAGCGCGCCCCCACGCCTGTCATCAACTTCAGGATATGAATCAGCTCTTCCGTCAACTGTTCGCCTGGATAAACGAATGGAATGCCTGGCGGATACGGGATCAGCATGTCCGCGCTGTATTCGCCTGCGGCAAGAGCGAGAGGTACTTCATAAGCTTCTTCAGGATTCATCATATGCCTGGAGAACTGTACGGGTTCGATTGAAGCAGGAATAAGGGGTAATATATCATTATTCGTTATAGTTTGTACAAGTTCCTTCTTGTCCAACTGATATTGATCGGATATATGTCGAAAAATTTGCACGATACGATCGCTGTCACTGCTTGGCGAAAATGGACTGAATACAAGCAGCACATGCTGCGGATCGGCCATTTCGACCATACATCCGTGCCGTTCCAACATTGCTTTCAGCTCATATCCGCTCAAGGTTCCGGTGCCATCGCGCAGAGGCTGCTTGAAGGGATCTCTGAGCGTGCACGAATTACCTTCACCGTCAGGATCAATGAAGGATGTTGCAGATTCATCCTTCGAAATATTCCGCATATGATTCGGAAGGACAAACCAGGGCATCCCGCTCATCCCATCGAGGAACCGCTTCACAGCCGCAAGTCCTTGCTGCATCAAGTCCCTGCCGCATGTATGCACGAGCTGCCGCGCCACATCAAGAGAAGCCATGATCGGATAGGACGGACTGCTCGTCTGCAGCATGCGTATCGTCCGGGCGATCTTGTCGGCATCCATCCGCCTGCCTTGCACATGCAGCATCGCCCCCATCGTCAGCGCAGATAACATCTTGTGCGTGGACTGGACGACAGCATCTGCTCCAAGGCTTAGCGCCGAGACGGGAACTGCTTCGTGGAAACCGAAGTGGGCGCCGTGCGCTTCATCAACCAGCACTGCCAGCCCCGCCTGATGTGCTGCGTCGATGATGTTGGACAGATCAGCAGCATACCCGAAGTAATTCGGACGCGTCAGCATGACCGCCTTCGCTTCCAGATGCTGCTTCAAGGCTTGCCGAAACGCTTCTGCATCGAGCCCTGCGGCATATCCTGTTGCCGGATCCCAGGCCGGCGTCAGGAAAACAGCTCTCGCATGGGCCAGCATCAAGCCGTTTAGTACGGACTTGTGCACGAATCTATCTACCAATATCAGATCCCCTGGCTCGCACACGCTGAGGATCATCGCCAGATTTCCAAGCGTACTGCCCTGTACGAGGAAGAAGGTTCGATCTGCGCCATAACATTCGGCTGAGAGCATCTCCGCTTCCCGGATCACCCCTTCGGGCTGATTCAGGTCATCCAGGCCGGTGATCTCTGTATAATCCAGCTCCATCAAGGCTTTCAAGCCGTCTGTTTGCGGGATGGCCGCACCGTTCTTATGCCCCGGCACATGAAAGCTCGCCGTCTTCCTGGATCTGTGTTCAATTAACCGTTCATACAATGGAGCCCGATGCTTGTCCAAGAATAGCAGCCTCCTTGTAACCCTATATCGTCCCAGACCTCAAACTTCAGCCACTCAACATGCAAAGGAAGAACATCCCATCGATGCTGTTCACGGCGACACCCTGCCGTAATGTGCTGGTTGCTTCGTCGATCGACATTTGCATATGTACTTATATGTTCATTATATCATGGAAGCTACCGGCAGTCTGTGATATACTCCTACTTTTTTCGTGACTGTACCCTCTCGGGATCAAGCCTGCCTGTCGCTCATCAAATAAGCCTATCCCCACACCAGGACAGACTTGCAAATCCTTGAACCCTATACTTGTTGTGCGGTTGTGCGTTTCTCTGATGTGTTTATGAACTCATTTTATACCATATCTTTTTCATCTGATCGACAAAATAATGATATCTTTCTTCCTTCACATCCGTATGAACCATTTCCCGCTCACAGCGATCACAGATCAACTGTCCACAGATCAGGATTCCTTGCACATCTTCGCTGCCGCAGATGATACAAGCCCCCGCCTTTTCGTGTTCCATCATCGTCACGTCCTTACAAGCATTTATTTTCAGTATGTCACAAATATGAAACTCTTAAACTTCCAACCTATCTGGAGCCTGATGCATTGCCATACTTCCAACTATTCTGGAGTCTGATGCGCTGCCATGTTCCCAACCTTATTCGGCTCCCAACCCGCTCATCATTCAGAATGTCGATATCTTGCTATATGGTATGAGGCGGCAACGATACTGGTGATTCGTGGAGATATGCCGGATTCCATCGTGCTTTGCGAACAACTTCGACATCTGTGCCGAATCCCCCTCCGTCTATGAACGGCTTCTGCATCCGTTGCCGCGACGACTTCGCTGCTATCACTCTAACGGACACCAGAGTCACTATTTGGGATTTTTGATGGATTTTGGTTTTCTAATGGACATGAGAAACACGATTAGCGCCATTTTTCCTGTCTGGAGCCCAAACTCATGCCAATAACGTCTCTCATGTCCGTTAGATTCTCGGCGACCTCTCCATCACCGCTATGGCCACCATTAGCGGAAGTCAAAACGTCCTTATGGTCATCAAGATCTACGTTGCCACCACAGCCTGCATAAACGAAGAAACCCGCACCGAAGTGTGGGTCTCCCTATGTACGTCTTGGCAACGTCCTTCCGCACCGAGCATCGCTTCATCGAAGTCGCTGCGAGATCGGCATCTGTATCTTCCGCTTATCCGCGGTCGCTCTTCCCCGATTTACTTCGATCTCAGATACAGATACTCTCCCCTCCTAGAGAGAGCACGTTGCCACCACAGCCTGCATAAACGAAGAAACCCA
>Ga0207747_1000661_pt1 | contig 34444 bp, 33 predicted proteins | sample HigsolmetaGSP11D_FD_184839 | JGI IMG/M metagenome (GOLD analysis project Ga0207747, IMG submission 184839) | High solid enriched microbial communities from the Joint BioEnergy Institute, USA - SP1-1-D (SPAdes) | ecosystem: Engineered > Bioreactor > SSF (Solid state fermentation) > Aerobic >...
CTTGAATAAACGTTTTGAGTGTACGCATATAAAATCACTTTCAATAACATTTTAGGGTGATAGGGTGCACGACCCCCACCAACATAATGAGTATACAACACTTCATCCGGAATCGATTCCACCATTTTATCCACTAAACGGGCGACATGATTTTCAGGAATATACATTTCGATATCTAAAATGCTCATGACTTGACGATTGCAATAAGGTTGGAAAACTAGTTTTTTGCGTTTCTTATTCTTTTGAACCTCTATTTTTTGAATACCCTCTAGAGTCATTTCTAATTGCGTGTTATAATTTTCTTGAATAGTCATTTGATTATTCATAAAAAATCGTCCTTTCTTTAGAATGTTTTTTGGTCAATTTCATTCTATAAAAAAGGACGATTTTTTTGTACCCTAAAAACAGAAAAAAGGGCTGAGCCGAAGGTCGATTCAATCGACTTTTCGGACAGCCCCTTTCATCTTTTTATTGACAGGAAAATAATTCTGTACTATATTAGAATCAACAAAAACAAACTGTTATAGAACAAGGAGTGGTTTACATGACAACTTATCAAGAAGGATATGAATATTACGTTTCAAAATGTGAGCAATTTGGTCTTGAACCAATCAATTTTGCTAATTTCATCGAACATTTATCCCAAGAGCAATTAGACCAATTTAATGAACATGCTAGAAAAACAAAAGAACAAGCAAACGGGTAGAAATGACATTCTGCATGCACCCCAAACAGAAGAGAGGTTATGATTTTGCATCTATTTACTATACGAGTCGGTTAAACCGCCTTACTTGTTATCGACGACAAGTAGGGCGGTTTAATTTTTGAAATAAAAAAACACAATTTTAATAAAATGGCGTTCGAAATTTTTATTCATCCAATAAATCAAGAATTCGTTTATACTCCGGTGCGCCGATACTGTTATAGTATTGGAACAGTAAATCAGAATTCACTTTAATTTTATCCTTATGATTTAAATACATTTGCACTGTTAAAAAGCGGATAATTAATGGAACAGGCTTGTCGTGATTGAACTGGTTCATGTGCGTTTCAATAAATTCTTCTGATAAGACGCAGCTTAAATTATTGCCTAAACATTCAAAATCAACATATTCAATATGTTCATTTAAAAATTCATCCGTTAAATGTTTATTATATAAGCAAGCCGCTTTCCAATCGATCCGATCTTTGTAGCGATTCAACCAGTGAGGCTCTAAAATGGCGCTAATTAAAGAGATTTGCTTTTCATTATATTTGCTAAATTGTTCATCCATCTCTTCGTTTGTTGGTTTTTTATAGCCCATGTCATCATATAATTGAGAGGCGAGGGAAGGAATCCCTTTTACCAGATGTTCGCTCCCTGGCCATTTATATGGTCCACGGTCAAATTCAAAAAAGTGAAAATCTACTTTTTCTTCTTCCTCTTCAAATAGTTCGTCATCTAATAAATCAATTGTGGCATATTCACTAAAATACGTATCATCCTCAATAAAAGTATCGATTTCGTCGGCAAAATGAGGATTAATTTCCTTCTTATTGCGAATTAATTCATCAATGATATATTTTTTAAAAGAAGGAGAGAGTCTAGCAAGCACAGGATAATTATATTGCAATGCTGACACATCCACTAAATCCAAATGATCAATTAAGTACTTTTCAGATATTTGATCACAAGCATAGCAGACATAGGCAAAATCTACATATTTTAAATACGGTTCAAAATCAGTCGGATGCATTTTGATTAAGCGATATCTCCAATAACAATAGTCAACAATGAATTCTTTTGTTAAATGGGGATTTTCTCTTCTTATTTCTTCCACACTTTGTTCATCAATAATAGGGCCATAATGAACCGGAATAGAAGTGACATCAAAGTTTTCAGGCATATTTAATTGTTCCAAGGTTTTTTTCGGATTAAATCGTTTTCTTCGACTTGGATGGGTTTTAAAGGTATATGTGCCAATGGATCCTCTTTCATCTAATAATATATAGGATAATTCTTGTTTTTGATCCCTCGTTAATTTCGTACCTTTTGGAAATTTCACTGCAGCAAAATAGGTAATGTCATCTAAATTATAGAAAAATTTATATTCACCTTCACGGGTATATTCAGAACGGGAATTATTTTTTTTCCAATATATTAACGCACCTAAAATGGGCGGATAATTTGAAAAATAGACATTGGCAATAGAAAAAATATTATGGGATAAAGATTCATCATATACAGCTTTAATAAACTCAATTTTTTTAATTTTTAACATGTTCGACCTCCATATAGCTATTATATACTTTTTGGAGAAATAACATAGTAGAAATCCATTGTTTGTTTCCTAAAAGTAATATTTTTGAACCGATCCCTGATTTATGTATGGCCGTTATCTTGTAAATTTTATGAAAGTTATATCATATTCATGAATATTTTTCATTGAATTCTAATGAAATTTAACAAAATCTTCATTAGCTCATGCCTTCTTTTGTTACTTTTCCCCCTGATTATAAGAATTTAGGCATTTTACTGATAAAAGAAGATGAGAGAAAATAGGCATTTGTTGAAGGAGAGTTATTATAGATTTTTTACATTAAAAAAATATAATTTTTTCTTCAAACTCTAGTTCATTTGCCTCAAAACAAATAAAAAATTATGCATCTACTATAGTAGCTTCAACGATGGAGGTGAATGAGGAAATGGAGAAACATTTAGAATTAGAATTCGGCGATTCCATTGCTGTAACTGGCAACGGATTCAGCAACACACAAGGAATTTTCATTGCATTCCAAGGCGATTTCCTAGTTTGGGTTGCTGTTGTTAGCGGTGTAGTTCGTTTATTAAGCACAGATACAACAAACTTATCTATCGCAAGATTATAATCTAGTTGAAAAAGGGGGCGTCCAGCAGCTAAGTTGGTCGCCCTTAAATTTATTGTTGCCTAGTGTTTACGGTTTAGAGAAGAAAAAAATTTTATAGTTCTAATAAAACATGGTTCTAAATAATCCATTATTAACCAAAAAAATCGTTGCGCCAAAAAAAAACATACAAACATATAAAACCACAACCAAGTAAATAAGAAAAGACGTAAAGAACGCCGAACGAATATTCGCTTTGTTTTACATATTTAGTAACAACATAAAATGTGTTGAAGAAGTACTTGTAACCATAGGAAAAGTTGTGAAACCCATATAAAATATGAGTGTACGAAATAGTAAATAAATTATAGGTTCAAAAAGTGCATAAACGATATAATATTGGAAAAATTTAATGCCTTAGAATGAAAAAGTGAAACGACGAAAATACTGCAATAATAGTTATAATATAGCGAAGGTGATCTAAAAAGATTGGTTAAATAAAAAAGAGGGTATACATCGTAATCTTTCCTATTTTGATTTTAGTTAACATAATATATCTTATACCGAGTTATATCTCATTAAAAAGATTACTTCTAATAGTGAGACAGAAAATTTTTTTCTTAATTTTTGTCCAATTCCTCATGCTTCATCAAAATTCCTCATATAAAAACAGTATCAACTAAGTGATATCCTTATCCGTTTAAAAACATTTATCCGGAAAATACATTTCAATTTTGCTCTTCAACTTATCTTATGGATTCATGGGAATCCATAAAAATATTATACTTATGTTATTTTTATCTACTTTCTATATGCAGCAAATTCCCCATTCCTGCTACTTATATAATCGTATTTTTGTTTTAACGCAAAAATATTCTCTTTTATTCAATTTTTTTCGCGAAAAATTTTGAATAATTTATAGAAAAAGTATTGCAATTTTGTGAATCGTTCAATAAAATTGGAATTGTAAAATTCTTAAATAAGAATTTTACGCACATAATGCAGAAAAAAAGTTCAAATTCAAAGGGGGTATGTTTATGGCGAAAGATAGTGGTAAAAATATTGACTACGAAAAAATCGCCAAATCGGAATCGTTCAGACAGCTTACTAAAAAGAAAAATTCCTTTCTCTGGACGATTACGGCAATTTTCTTCATTCTTTACATGCTGCTACCAGTCTTAACATCCTACACGAAAATTTTGCATCAAAAAGCAATTGGGGAAATTACTTGGGTATGGATTTATTCACTAGGTCTATTCATTATGACTTGGGGACTGGCACACTTCTATGTATCCAAAGCAAACAAATATGACAAAGATGCGAAAGCGATTATCGATGAATATGAAAGGGGTGCCGGCCAATGAATGTTACTTCTATAGTAATGTTCTTAGCGATCGTTGCAATTACTTTATATGTTACGTATTGGGCTTCCAAGAGAACAAGCACTGCCACTGAGTTCTACACTGCAGGGGGCGGTCTGAAAGGCTGGCAAAACGGTCTGGCTATTTCAGGGGACTATCTATCTGCGGCTTCATTCTTAGGTATTGCAGGTTCCGTTGCATTATACGGTTATGACGGATTCTACTACTCTATCGGATACTTAGTAGCTTACTTAGTCGTGTTATACATCGTTGCTGAGCCACTACGTAACCTTGGTAAATACACATTAGCAGACATGATCACTGCACGTTTCGATATGGCAAAAGTTCGTGGTGCTGCTGCTTTAAGTACAATCGTTATCGTTTTATTCTACATGATTGCACAAATGGTTGGTGCAGGTGCACTTATTCAATTATTATTCGGTATCCCTTATTGGGTTGCAGTTTTACTCGTTGGTGTCATGATGACAATCTACGTATTATTCGGAGGAATGACTGCTACTTCATGGGTACAAATTATTAAAGCTTGTTTGTTAATGTTTGGTACCGTTATCATTTCATTCTTAGTATTATTAAAATTTGATTTCAGTATTGTCAGAATGTTCTCAGAAATGGCAACTGCTACTGATGCTGGAGAAGCATATTTAAATCCTGGTCTACTTTATACAAATGGAATTAATACAATTTCTACATTATTAGCATTAGTATTAGGTACAGCAGGACTTCCGCACATCTTAATGCGCTTCTTCACAGTTAAAGATGCTCAAACTGCACGTTCATCAGTAATTTGGGCTACTTGGATCGTTGGTATTTTCTATATATTAACAATCTTCTTAGGTTTCGGAGCAGCTGCATTCGTTGGTAAAGAAACAATTGTTGCTGCTAACCCAGCCGGAAACATGGCTGCACCATTGCTTGCTGAAGCTTTAGGTGGAGATATTCTATTCTCATTCGTATGTGCCGTTGCATTCGCTACAATCTTAGCGGTAGTAGCAGGTCTAGTACTTTCTGGTGCTTCTGCTCTATCTCACGACATTTACGGCCAAATCATTAAGAAAGGCAATATTACTGAAAAAGAACAAGTTGTTGCAGCTCGTATTGGTTCATTAATTATCTCTGTAATCTCTATTTTATTAGCATTAGGAGCTCAAACACTTAACGTTGCGTTCCTAGTATCATTAGCATTCTGTATTGCAGGTTCTGCAAACTTACCAGTAATTATTTACACAATCTACTGGAAACGCTTCAATTCCAATGGAGCTGTATGGGCAATCCTAGGCGGTTTGATTACTGCATTAGTACTTGTAGCAGTATCACCAAACGTATGGAACCCAGAACCAGGTAAAGCGATTTTCGTTGGTACTCCATTAGTATCTTTAACAAACCCTGCGATTGTTTCTGTACCAGTTGGATTCATCTGCGGATGGCTTGGTACAATCTTCTCTAAAGAAGCAGACTATGCAAAATATAACGAAGTTGAAGTTCGTGCACAAACTGGTATTTCTGTAAGCAAAGTCTCCCACTAATTCTAATTGCTTACATTCATCCTTATCCTTCTTTCTATCCTTGAGTGGAATGACTCAAGGATTTTTTTATTAAGGGGACGGCAAGAAGAACTTCCCTCCCCTTACCTACTCTCTGGAAAGAATCACAATCGTAAATAAAATTAATAGGGAACCAAGCCAATCTATCCATCCAAATGGTACCCCTAAAAAAATAACGGACGTTAGAGCTGCAGATATTGGTTCAGCACAAGCAAGCAAACTTGTTTCTGAAGCTGTTAAATATTTTAAACTATCTAAATAGAAGTAAAATGAAAGCACCGTACCACAAATCACCACAAATAAAAAGGCAAAATTCGTTGTAACATACCATTGCCCTTCAAATTGCCAAGGCGCTCGAATGAGGCTAAAAACAATTCCAGCTACTAACATCCCCCATCCTATCGTAATAAAGGAACCCCATTTTTTCAATAAACCAATTGGATAAATCGTATAAAAGGCTAATCCAAAGGCCGATAAAATTCCCCAAATGAACGCTTCTTTCGATATCGTTAAAGTATTCATATTCCCGTGGGTTACAAGCAAAAATGTGCCGATTAAAGCTGAAAAGACAGCTAGCAATTCTTTCATAGTAGGCAACCGTTTTGCAATCAATACATAATACATTGTGACTAAACCAGGACCTAGGTATTGTAAAACAGTTGCTGTTGCTGCATTTCCATGGGCAATAGCCGTTAAGTAGGTATATTGCACGCCAATCATTCCAACAATTCCGAAAATGACTAACTTGAGTGCATCCGGCTTTTGTTTCCAAATATCAAAAATATGCAACCCTTCATTTTTAAAAGCAATGGTTAATAACAAGGAACCCGCTAGGAGCAACCGACAAGTTGTGAACCATTCTGTATTGATATGCAATTGTTGGAACATATATTGAGAAACGGTTCCGGAAATGCCCCAAAATAGGGCCGCAACAATAACAAGGATGAATCCTTTGGAGCGATTTTCCAAAGTTGAAAGGTATTTTCCCATTTTAATTCCCCCAAAATTATCCATCTTAATAGTAATCTGTTTCTTTCCCCTTTTCAATGAAAAAAAGGACCGCCTAGAAATCAACATTTTCTAGACGGCAAATTTCATGTTTTTTATTATTCCTGATGTTCTTCTTTCTCTGGATGGAGGATTTTAACAAACAACATATCCCCATCATTCTTTATATCAAACTTGAGCGATCCGTTTGAATAACGGTCCGCCAACGCCAAATCTTTAACGGCAATGCTTTCTTGAACTTGTTTATTTGTTGCCATTAACACCGTATCTTCCTGTTTCACAATTGAAACATGAAAAACTCGATGAGGATTTTTCTTCAATTCCTTCAATATTACTAATCCACGTTTGGCTCGACCTGTTGGTTCAATTTCTGATATGTTCATTCGTTTAATAGCGCCACGATGGGTCACCACAATGACATCTTGTCCTGAATTCTCATCGATAACATTGACTGCTGCAAGCGTATCGCCATCTTTCAAATTAATCCCTTTAACGCCGCCCGTTTTTATACCGGTCACTGGAATTTCATCCAGATTAAATCGTACTGTATAACTAAAATAAGAAGTCAAAATAATTTCTTTTTCAAGGGTGACGAGATTTGCATAAATCATCTCATCGTCGTTTTTCAAGTTCATTGTTTTCATTGGCTTCGAATAGCGAGAAACTTGATATTCGTTCAACTTAGACAACTTCACTTGTCCCAATTTAGAAGCGGTTAAAATTAACAGTTTTTCATCATCAAAGTTGTCAACACCAACAGCCCCAATGACCTTCTCGCCCTCTTCAATAGGAACGATGCTGGATATGTGTTGTCCTAAATCTTTCCAACGAATTTCCGGCAGTTCATGCACCGGTTGATAAATGTAATTGCCTTTATTCGTAAATATTAACAAACAAGCTTGGGTATTCAATGTATTTTCAAAGAGCAAGTAATCCGACTCTTTCATTGCAAAGTCTTCCGGGCTGGATGCTGCATAAGAACGAAGACTTGTCCGTTTTACATATCCGTCTTTTGTTACGGTAACAACCACATCTTCGCTTGGAATCAAAACATCAAGAGACACTTTGATTTCTTTTATTTCCGCTTGTATTGTGGAACGGCGTGGCTCTGCAAATTGTTTTCGCAATTCTTGAATCTCTTTTTTAATGACTTTAATTAATTCTTTTTCGCTGCTTAATATTTTCGTCAATTTTTCCGTCGTTTTTTGCAATTCTTCATGTTCTTTTTGCAATTGGGTAATATCGGTATTAGTCAAGCGATAAAGTTGTAAGTTAACAATCGCTTCCGCTTGCTGTTCCGTAAATTGGAATTTCACCTGCAAGTTGTTTTTGGCATCCTTTTTATCTTTAGAAGAACGAATAGTTTGAATAACCTCATCGAGTATGGATAAAGCTTTGATTAACCCTTCAACGATATGTAGCCGATCTTTTGCTTTTTGCAGGTCGAATTTCGTTCTTCTTGTTACGACATCCTTTTGATGGTCAATATATGCGTCCAACATGAGTGGAAGCGTCATCATTGTTGGACGACGATTATGAATGGCAATCATATTGAAGTTGTAGGTGATTTGCAAATCGGTATTTTTATAGAGATAGTTTAAAATCGCTTCCCCATCTACATCTTTCTTTAATTCAATGACAATTCGAAGCCCTACTGTCCGGTCCGACTCATCTCGAACATCTGCAATTCCCTCAAGCCGTTTATCAAAACGCATTTCATCAATTTTTTTAACGAGCTGCGCCTTATTCACATCATACGGGATTTCGGTAATAACGATTTGCTCTTTCCCCCCGCGAATCGGTTCGATTGTGGCTTTTGAACGGATAATGATTTTTCCTCTACCTGTTTCATATGCTTTTTTGATGCCGTCGATTCCCTCAATAATTGCACCTGTCGGAAAATCCGGCCCTTTGATGGCTGTCATTAAATCGTCGACTGTGCAATCAGGATTATCGAGTCGCATCAGTATTCCATCCAATACTTCTGCCAAGTTGTGGGGAGGAATATCCGTCGCATAACCTGCTGAAATTCCTGTAGCTCCGTTTACAAGCAAGTTTGGCAGTTTGGCAGGAAGCACGGTTGGCTCAACATCCTGGTCATCAAAATTTGGCACAAAGTCGACCGTTTGTTTATCAATATCTTTCAGCATTTCAATTGCCAATGGGGAAAGGCGGGCTTCCGTATAACGCATGGCAGCGGGAGGATCTCCATCAATTGAACCATTGTTCCCATGCATTTCAATTAATGGATAGCGGGCCTTCCAATCTTGGCTGAGGCGCACCATTGCTTCATAAACGGAAGAATCTCCATGAGGATGGTAGTTCCCGATTACATTCCCAACGGTTTTCGCGGATTTACGAAAGGGTTTATCATGGGTATTCCCTTCCCGATACATGGCATAAAGTATTCTCCGTTGTACAGGTTTCAGACCATCCCTGGCATCAGGAATGGCCCGATCTTGAATAATGTATTTACTGTAACGGCCAAAACGGTCACCGATTACTTCTTCCAACGTTAATTCATGAAATCGTTCATTTAACGCCATTATTCTTCCTCCTTATGCAGGATGAAATCCGGTACTAATGTATTTGCATCTTCTTCCATCCCGAAGTCTACATTGGCTTCAATCCATTTGCGGCGAGGTTCTACTTTATCTCCCATTAGCGTTGTCACGCGGCGTTCTGCTCGGGCGCCGTCTTCAATTGTTACCCGAATAAGCGTTCTTGTTTCGGGATTCATTGTCGTTTCCCAAAGTTGATCTGCATTCATTTCTCCGAGACCTTTATAGCGTTGGATGACGTATCCTTTGCCAACTTTTTTGATTTTTTCTTGCAGTTCCCGTTCAGTCCACGCATATTCAATAATTTCGTTTCTGCCGCTGCCTTTTGACACTTTATACAAAGGAGGCAATGCTAAATACACTTTTCCTGCCTCGATTAATGGCCGCATATAGCGATAGAAAAATGTAAGGAGCAACACTTGAATATGGGCTCCGTCTGTATCTGCATCGGTCATAATAATAATTTTATCATAGGCGGCATCTTCTATATTAAAGTCAGGGCCAACGCCAGCGCCGATTGTATGAATAATCGTTGCAATCTCTTCATTTTTCATAATATCTGTCAGTTTTGCTTTTTCGGTATTAATGACTTTCCCACGCAAAGGCAAAATAGCTTGGAATGTCCGGTCTCGCCCTTGTTTTGCTGAACCTCCTGCTGAATCCCCTTCGACAAGGAATAATTCATTCTTCTTCGGATTGCGGGATTGGGCAGGAGTTAATTTACCCGAAAGAATGGTTTTTTCTTTTTTGCCCTTTTTGCCGCTGCGTGCTTCTTCCCTAGCTTTTCTCGCCGCTTCCCGCGCTTGTTGGGCACGTATTGCTTTCCGTACAAGGGTTGCGGATAATTCCGCATTTTCTTCTAAAATATAGAGCAATTTTTCTGATAAAACCGCTTCCACCGCTGTACGAGCTTCTGGTGTTCCAAGTTTGCTTTTCGTCTGCCCTTCAAATTGCAGCAAATTTTCCGGAATGCGAACGGAAATGATGGCAGATAATCCTTCTCGAATATCCGTACCTTCCAGATTTTTATCTTTTTCTTTTAACAGTCCCACTTTGCGGGCGTATTCATTAAAAATACGCGTCAATGCTGTTTTCGCACCCGTTTCATGGGTTCCTCCATCGCGTGTTCGCACGTTGTTTACAAAGGATAAAATCGTTTCTGAATAGCCATCATTAAATTGAAACGCAAATTCGACTTCTATTTCATCATGAATCCCTTCCACATACTTCACAGGATGCATGACATCTTTTTCTTCGTTTAAATATTCTACAAATGCTTGAATGCCATTTTCATAATGAAAGATTTCGTGCTTTCCTTCTTCCCGTTCATCAATTAACTCCACTTTCAATCCTTTTAATAAAAAGGCCGATTCCCGCAAACGTTCAGCTAATGTATCATAATGAAATTTTGTTGTGGAGAAAATCGTATCATCCGGCAAGAAATGAACGAGCGTTCCTGTTTCCTTTGTATCTCCAATGATTTCAAGGGTCGTTACAGGCTTCCCGCCATTTTCAAAACGCTGCCGGTGAACTTTTCCATCTCGATAAATGGTTACTTCAAGAAATTTAGAAAGGGCATTCACAACGGAAGAACCTACCCCATGGAGTCCCCCGCTCGTTTTATAGCCCCCTTGGCCGAATTTCCCTCCTGCATGAAGAACGGTAAAAATAATTTCAGGAGTCGGTTTGCCTAATTTATGCATTCCTGTTGGCATTCCTCGACCAAAATCCCGAACGCTAACCGAATTATCTTGATGAATTTTTACAATGATATGTGAACCAAATCCAGCGAGAGCTTCATCCACTGCATTATCAACAATTTCATAAACTAAATGGTGAAGTCCCCGGCTGTCAGTGGAACCAATATACATTCCTGGACGTTTCCGTACAGCTTCCAATCCTTCTAAAACTTGAATGGCATCCGCATCATATTTGAGTTCTGTTTGATTGATTGCCAAATAAAATCCCTCCAAATACAAACATCCGTTCCGTATCACTAATCGTACAGAGAAGTTGGACTTCTGTCAATAACTTGTACGAAAGCGTATCTTTATCATTTTAACAAATCCTTTCAAATAAAAAAGAAATATTTTTTCGTATTTCCTAAAATGAATCGAAGGAAATGTTATTTATTTTACGTTCTCCACCATATATAATATATAAAACATTTCTTTCATTCCCGATTGTCCATACAATTTCCTTCTTTTCTATCACTATTCTTTGCAAAAATTTTCGATGAAGATGAAAAGAAGAAAATACTCTTTCTCAAATGTGAGAAAAAGTGTAAAATGATTATCGCTAAAAAGTACAAATTGAAAGGAATCATGATATGATTAATATGATTGCAATACTATGTGCGTATTTAATCGGTTCGATTCCGTCTGGTTTATGGATTGGAAAACTTTTTTATAAAACAGACATCCGCGAACATGGTAGCGGAAATTTAGGAGCAACTAATACATTCAGGGTGCTTGGTAAAAAAGCAGGAATTGTTGTGACAGTCATGGATATCTTAAAAGGTACCATTGCCACACTCCTTCCGACTTTTGCTTATTTCAGTGATGTAACAGTACATCCACTTCTTTTAGGAGCCATCGCAGCCGTTGGACATATGTTCCCGATTTTTGCAGGTTTCCGAGGTGGAAAAGCCGTTGCTACTTCCGGCGGAGTATTGCTCGGATATTCTTGGCCATTTTTCGTTTTTCTTGTCATTGGATTTTTAATCTATTTAAAAATCACCAAAATCGTCAGCTTATCTTCCATGCTTATTTCTGTGACTGCCGTTCTTTATAGTATTATCTATTGGATCGTAACAGGTGATTATGCATTATTTATACTCGTTGTGATTTTAGCAACATTCATTATATATCGCCATCGTTCCAATATAAAACGCATTAAAGAAGGTACTGAACCTAAAGTCAAATGGCTGTAAAGTTTATTGAAAGGAATGAAACGGGGAAATGAAAATCGTCATTTCAGATGAAGCGCTCGCATGGTTTAAGGAAGAAATGGATGTAACAGCCGGTGATTATATTCGGTTTTATGCTCGATATGGCGGTTCTTCCCCATTTCATGAAGCCTTTTCCCTTGGGATGAACCGTGAAAAACCTCATGACATCGGTGTAGAAACAGTGATGGATGACATTCATTTTTATATCGAAAAAGATGACGAATGGTTTTTCAATGGATATGATTTATATGTTTCCTTTGATCCAAAGACAGAAGAACTGAAATATAGCTATCAAAAATAAAGGGGCTGTTCAGAAAGTCGAACACTTTCTGAACAGCCTTACTTCTTATAGTAATATTCTCTTAAAAATTTTCCCTACGGTGGTCACAAAACGCGCCTTCTGGTCCGCAATTTATCTGGGGCAAAAACTCTAGCGACAGCCGCAAAGGGGGCGTCTTGAAATGACTTTTCAGATGCCCCCTTTGCATTTAAAATTTTTTGATATCAACAACATGATTATCATATCCAAGTGCAACGACCATATCGTTATATGCAGTCAGCACTTCTTGATATAACACATGCACTTGTTCTTCATTCACTTCGCCGTCTTCTTCATAACGGGCTGGATCAAATTGGCGACTGAATTCATCTAATTTTACTTTTAAAATATCCACTTCTTTCGATTGTCTCGCTTCCTCACTGGCATATGTATAAACATTAAAGGAATGCTGGTTGGCTGTAAATTTTTCAATTAATTCAGATCGTTTACTTCCTTTTTTCGCAGCAACTTTTTTTAATTGTTTCATTAAATCCAATACGTTGCGGCTTTGATTGACAAGCGTTTCCACCATGTTCATTGATAAATCCCTCCCCAAACTAATTTTTTCCACTTCAATATTTTATTAAAGTCAATATTAATTATAAAAAAAGAAATTTCGATTGCAAAAAAAGAAACTGGCAAGGCGCCAGTTTCTTTAAATTAATTAAACTTCTCCGTTTTCACGGGCTGCATATTCTTCTTTCATTTCTTTACGGAAACCTTCAATGGCTTTTTTGCGGCGTTCATTCTTTGCTTTAATTTTTTCTTTCTCTTCAGGACCAGCAAATTCCATACTTGTTTCCGCTTCACGGTAATTTTCGATTGTATTTTGTACCATTTTTTGTAATTTTTCTACATTATCTGAACGATCATCTGGATTCGGTTTACGGTTTGTCACTGTCTCACTCCTCCTTCTTTTTCGTTCAGTGTTAGTTTGGGTTGCAATAAAGGATTTATGAAATGAAATTTTTACGGATTTTCATTGATTTTGCCAATTCATTTTCCAATAAGTCCGCATATTCTTTCGAAGTTCTAATTTCTACAGTAATAGAACCTGGATGATAATAAGTTTGAATGATAAAAGGGACGCCAGTGGTATTAAGAAATCGAAAATCTAATCCTCCAAAGGAAACGGTCGCATCTCTTCCTTTAGGAACGTAACCAACATCGATGGAATGATGATGCCTTTCAAGGATTTCCACCGACAGCTGGTCCACTGCATTAAATAATGTGGAAGAGGTTTGGCAGATACCCCCGCCAATTCCCATGACCATTTTTCCGTTGACAATTTCCGGCGCCATTTGATACCCAGTGGCGATTTCCCTTGGACCAACAACAGCATTAAAGGAGAAATGATCCCCGCTGCCGACTATGACATTGTGAATCGCTGCTGCTGAAAGCTCGATATTTTTGCTTCTTCCCTCTTTTAACGGATTAAAATAAGTCGTATAAGTAGCAATGACTACTTCTTTAAAATGAGGGATATCCGATGGCCGATAATTGCTTCCAGTTTCTTTAAGAGGAATTTCAATGGCTCCCCCTGTAAAAGAGTGTTTTAATACTTCTTCAATAAATAAAGAAGTATGGATTTCCACTCTTGGGCTGCCTTTAATAATTTCCCCGTCAATATCCATTCGGTCAAGAGACATTTCTTTATAATATTTCGGTTCAATTTGACGAACCCATTGTTCCACATCGTTTTTGAAAATGTTTAAATTTAATTCAATCCAATGTTCATAAGGATAAAAAGTATGAATCACTTCTTTCGAATATGGATCGATGATGTCAATCTTTATTTTTTCAGTATGGGGAAAACCAACATCAAACAGAGCCGCATTGACAATCGGTTGTTTGATGATGAAGAGTAAAAGTAAGAGCAGTAAACATTTTTTCATCAATGGACCTACACAACCCTAATCTTTTTGTTTGTATTGTGCCCGAATTCAATGTTCCCATACAAAAAAGGAAGCGTTTATTTTTACACGCCTCCTTCCATACTAATGCTTATTATTATTCGTTTCATTCCTGTTATTTTTGTAAACCCATTTTACAAAAACGCACCGCTTAATATAACATTTCAAACAAACGGCTGTCCGCTAAATTCGTATCAACCGGGCAAGTTTTTGAATTTCTTCCATATTGCCATATCCAAACATTGCTTTCACATGAAACCTTAGCAGGATTAAATTTTGGTGCCAATTGGGCTTTGGTTACACCCAGATTTGGTTCAGCACTCCATAAAATCGCCTGTTCTGCAACCAGTCCATCTTGATTGACTGCATCGCAATAAGCTTTTGCGAAGTTTCCTTCCGTCGGATCATGATAAAAGCCCGGTTTAAAATCCGTATTATACATATAACGGACATATCCTCGAATCCAATTGCTATCTACATCAAAAAATCTTTCGACATTTGCAAAAATCGGCGTTCCTTTACGAATGCCGAGCCTTTTTGCATGATAAGCGGCAAACATGGCTACCATTCTTCCTTCGTTCTCTCCAACAGCTCGTTTAAACTCATTGTAAATCGGCAGCAATTTCGTTCCGCTATTATGAAGCAGTTCTATCTCTTCCCGGTCTAAACCTTCCGACGCCCCTTCAACTCGCGTTAAGTACCTTCCCCAAAATTCCGGTTTCCCATAGTTATTTAAGACACAATTGTAAAGGTCAGTCGTTACTTTTTGCGCTGAATCAACACCCCAATGATAAGTAACCAATGACGTACCTCTTTTCTATTTTTTTGTTCCCATATTTATATATATTGAATCAGCAGATGATTTGTTCATGAAAATAAAAAATGAGAGCCGTATTAGCCCTCATATCTTAGTAAAGATAATACCCAATAATGCCGTAAGTACGCCGATCACTTGATAAGTTTTTAGCCTTTCATGAAAAATAAGATAACTGCCGCAAACCACAACTAAACAGCTTAAAGACACGATGGAAAATACGACACTGGCAATGCCTTTTTGCAATGCAAAGAAGTAGCAGCTATACGCAATCACACTTAACAAGCCGACAACAGCGCCAATTTTGGCTTCAGAAGCTTGCCAGTTTTCTTTTTGAAGAAGGCAATTTACCAATAAGTAAACGGCTCCACCGCCATACATACAGATTAAGGTATTCATCGGCTGAATATGCAAATAGGTAGAAGCTTTCATCAAAATGCCAAGAATTCCTAATGAAAGGATAGCGAAGCAAATTCTAAGCATCCAAGGCAAATAATCGATTTGCAATTGATTGGATGGCGAATATTGAATCACCACGGCTGAACATAACATAATGATAATGCCTGTCCATTGCAAAACCGTAATATGTTCATGGAAAATCAAAGCAGCACTTAAAATCGGAATAATTGTATTGAGACTAATTAATGAACTTGTTATGCTGGCAGGACCTTTCTCAAAGGCTTTCGACATTTGGATATTGCCATTTGTATTTAATATGCCGATTAAAGCGCCAAGTACTAATGTCGCCAAGTTCATCTCATGTATTCCAATCCATAATCCATAACTAAAAGCAATGAAAAAAGCGATTAGATAGAAAAACAACTGAATATGTATTTTGGAGTATCCTTTCGTCGTACTCCATTTAAAAATCATATTATTTGTTCCAAAACAAAACATTGTGGCCAATGCAGCCCCAATCCACATACCTATGCACCCCTCTAGATGTAATACAATTTATTCTAGATGTTAACCCATAAAAATATCAATGATAAAACACTCCAGAATCTTCATTAATTTTTCCCCTATTTTCTTTTTAGGTAGATGAACAAAAATGTGCCTGCCATATGATAACATACTAATGAATAGATAGAAATGGAAAGGATAAGAATACATGCAAATTATTCAATTAGTCGAGAAAAATAATGAAATTTTTGAGAAAATATGCGAATGGAATTATCACTGGTGGGGAATTCGAGATGGAAAAAGTTACGAACTGGTTCGATGTAATTTAGAACATTCATTAAATAAAGAGCGGTTACCCCAAACCTTTGTGGCGTTAATCGATGGACAACCCGCGGGCATGTATCAATTGGCCATGTTTGATGACCTAGAAAGCAGACCTGATCTTTACCCATGGCTCATCAACGTGTATGTCGATAAAAAATTTAGAGGAAAAAATGTTTTTCGGACATTGATGAATACGGTGAATGAAAATGCGAAAAAAGCTAATTTAAAAGAACTGTATTTATATACAAAACATATCGGATTATATGAAAAATTTGGGTGGACCTTTATGGGAGAAGTAAAGACCTTTCGAGAAGATTCGCCCATTGAAAGACTGTATAAATTAGAAATCAAATAGTGAAAAATAAAAAAGAGGATATGTTGTTTTCATCAACACATCATCCTCTTTCATCCATGAAAGATTATCCCCTTTTCTCCAGCTGTTCATTTAGTTCCATTAAAACCTCTTTCGCTTTTCCTTCTAAGATACAGTCAAAATAAGTTGCGTGGGATACCATTTCTTTATTAATGTACACTTTTTTCCCTTTCGTCATCATCGGCAACTGGTTCACCGGATACACTTCAAGGCTAGTTCCAATGACAATCACCACATCTGCTCTTTGAATATTGGATAAAGCGCTCATCCAAGCTTTATCCGGCAACATTTCACCAAACAGCACCACATTAGGTCTCAATCGTCCGTTGCAATGGGCGCAGCTTTCCATCGCGAGAAAAGCTTCTTTTGTGGCACTTTTTCCGCATGAATGACAGCGGAAGGTATAAATGGAACCATGCAGTTCATCCACTTTTTTGTTTCCGGCTTGCGAGTGAAAGCCATCCACATTTTGAGTAGCCAAATGATGAAGAATTCCTTTTTTCTCCCAATCAGCTAGAATGTAGTGTCCTTTGTGGGGAGCGCATTTTTCAAGCAACTGAATTCTCATCGAATAAAATTCATGAAACAGTGGATAATTTGTTTCTAAAGCATCCACCGTCGCGACTTTTTGCGGATCCGTTTTCGTCCACCAGCCGGAAGCAGAACGAAAATCGGGCACACCGCTTTCTGTAGACATGCCGGCACCCGTCAATACAACGGTTTTATTGGATGAAAGAAGCCAATCCACAACAGTTTCAATCTTGCTCAAACTAACACTCCTCTCCCTTTCTTACTTATCAATAGTTATCTCATAATTCGTTTAAGATGAAAATAATAAATGTAGAAAAATTCAATCTTTTTCTTCGATTTGATTTTCATAATAATTAAATTTTTATTTTCTCTTCCTTATTATAAAATAAAAGTAATTACCCCTTTTGCTGGAGGGTTTGCATGATGATGACATTCATTGTATTGATTCTATTAATTTTTCTGAATGCTTTCTTTGCAGCGTCTGAATTTGCACTAGTTGAATTAAATGAAATGAAAATAAAAAAATTGGCAAGCCAAGGCAACAAGAAAGCCAAATTATTACATAAATTAATTTCAGAACCAAGCCGTTTTTTGAGTACGATTCAAATTGGAATTACTCTCGCCGGCTTTTTAGCCAGTGCCTTTGCAGCAGACAATTTTTCAGATGCCTTTACACAATATTTACTTGATTTAGGCGTTCCGCTTTCCATAGAAGTACTCGATATTTTATCGGTTATTTTCATCACAGCCATTTTGTCTTATTTTACTCTAGTATTTGGCGAGCTTGTTCCGAAAAAAATTGCCTTGCAGCAGGCTGAGAAAATTGCCAATATGGCCGTTTATCCTTTAACATGGATTTTCTATCTATGTTATCCCCTTGTAAAAGTGTTGAGCCTCTCAACAAATGCAGTGCTTCGCCTATTGAAAATGAATCCAAAAGAAACCCGGGAAGAAGCAACGGAAGAAGAAATCCGGATGATGGTGGAATTAGGAGACCTGCAAGGAACCATTGAAAAAAGCGAAAGTAAAATGATTCATAACGTTTTTGAATTTAACGATAAATCCGTCACTGATATTTTCACTCACCGTGTAGATATCATCGCCATTCCACTGGAAGCGACTATGGACGAATGTTTATCCATTGTCAATGAAAATCGTTATACCCGTTATCCTGTGTATGAAGGTGATATCGACAATATTGTCGGCATTCTACACGTCAAAGATTTGTTATATAGTATAAGCTACGGGACGAAACCCTTTCATTTGAAGGATATTATTCGAAAACCGACCTTTGTCATCGATTCCTTATCCATCAATATATTGTTTCAAACGATGAAAAAAAGCAATGTTCATATGGCTATTGTCATTGATGAGTATGGGGGCACTGAGGGGCTGGTGACAATAGAAGATTTTATCGAAGAAATTGTCGGCGAAATACGAAGCGAGTCCCATGAAGAAGAAAAGGAAATACAAAAAATTGCCGCCAATCAATATTTAATTAAAGGCATCACCCATTTATACAAGATAGAAGAAGAACTGGGAATCAGCCTTCCATCCGAGGACTTTGACACATTGAACGGCTTTTTGCTCGAACAATTAGGCCATTATCCTGAACAAAATAAAGTGATGGAATATAATAACTTAAGATTTCAAATCCTCGAGTTTGAACAAAATCGCATTGAGGATGTAATATTAACCATTATGGAAAACAAAAAGGAAGAGGAAAAATAAGGGAAGACCAACCGCTTCCCTTTTTTTATGGATTTTTCCTCATTCATGAGCCAAAAAAGCAGCCGTTATATCATAACCGCGCATGTAATCCGGCGAACCGGGAAAGTGTTGCATGAAACCATGGACATTTCCATCGAAACGTACATATTTAACATCTACACCTATTTTCCGCAACTCTTCAGCAAATTGTTCCCCTTCATCGCACAAAGGATCATATTCAGCTGTGAAGATCAACGTCGGTGGCATTTGAGCTAAATACTTATTATTTTCATAAAGGGGGGCATAATAGGAAATAGATGGGGTGAGATGGATTGAATGCATCGTCAAATCAAGGCCATATTTTCCATTAAAAAGCATTCTGGATATATGCGGACTGGTCTTCACTTGGTCATCCCATTCAATGATGGGATAATACAAAACCTGCTTTTTAAATGGAAAACTGCCTTGGCGAATGAAATTAAGGACAATCTTTAAGGTAAAATGGGCGCCGATACTTGGTCCGCCAATTGCGATTTCGTCTGAAAGAACACCTAATGATTCGGCATGTTCAATAATCCATTTTACTGCTTCATCACATTGCTGAAAGCTTTGGGATTCATTTTCCGTTGAATAATCAATAGCAATGACTTTATACCCCGTTAAAGAACTAATCATTCGGCAACTGACATCATGGCTTTCCATGCCTCCAGGAATGAAGGTTCCCCCGTGGATAAAAATAAACAACGGATGTTTTTCTTCTTCATTGGGGATATAGATGCGGATGGGAATCTGTAACTTCCCTGCTGAAACGTGCTTCTCTTCCACTTTCCAAACTTTTGGCCGTTTTTCTATAGGTGGGTTTTTGATTTCAATTCCCCTTTTTCTTGCCTCAGGATGGGCTTGAAAGTACTGTTCAATATATAAATGAATCGGCATCTGCTCACTCCTTTCTTTACATAAATGGGTTGAAATGTTTCATACTAAATCATGCACTGTACCTTTAGAATGTCCAAAGTCGAAAAGGATATGACAAAAAGTAAAAAGCTAAGTATAGCCACTAAAACAAGTCTCTATACTTAGCTTGAAAAATTGGGATGGTTAATGCACCGGCTCCCATTCAATAAATGTCATGTCAGGTATGTATTTTGTCATATGGCATTTTATTTCTTCATAAATCCCCTGAGCATTGGACAATTCTTCATTTGTTAAGCGATAGAAAGGAACAATTTCGTAATGGCGCCAATGTTGAAATTGTACATAAGTTGGAAGCAGCTGGGGATTAATAATGTCAATGGTTGTGTGCTGATGACCTAACTCATCATAAGCAACCGTCTTTTTCACCTCGAGTTGTAAAATCGCACCAATTCGGGTATAGAGCTTGTCTTGGCCAGATAAAAAATTTCCTAAAGAATGAATCACAAATGTTCTGTTCCCTTTTTCGCCTTCATACCATTTTACCGGCTGCAGCACATGGGGATGATGGGCAAACACAATATCCGCCCCATAATCTGCCAAATGTTGAGCAATGTTGTCTTGAGATTCATTAAAATCCCGTTCATATTCGTTACCCGTATGAATATTCACAACCACCACATCCGAAATCTCTCTTGCCCATTGAATATCCTCTTTGATTTTTTCAAAATCAATGTAATTGACCAAATAGTCTTTACCTTTTGGCACCACTTGTCCATTCGTTCCATATGTATACCCTAAAAAAGAAAACACAATATCATTTTTCGTTAACGTTTTGATAATGTCTGCTTCTTCCTTTGATGGTGCAGCCCCGACATAAGTAATGCCTAATTGATTCCAATAGTTGGTTGCGTTTAAAATCCCCTGCTCTCCCCGGTCCAGCGTATGGTTGTTGGCCATATTTACAACATCCACACCGACATTTTTCAACGCATCCCCAATTTCATAAGGACTGTTGAATTTCGGATAACTAGAAAGACCCAATTCTTTTCCCCCAATGATGCTTTCCGAGTTGGCAACGGTAATATCCGCACTTTCTAAATACGGCTTTACCTGTTGAAACATTTTAGAAAAATCATATTGATTCCCTATGTAAGCATCTTCGTAAACGGAATTATGTAACAATATATCACCAATCGCAGCAATCGTGGCGGTGTGAATTTCCGGTTCTTTTGGAGGAACGTCTCTTTCATCCTCTTCTAAAGGCGGCTGAATGGGTTCTGAAACGGTTGTCAAATCTTCATAACCACAGGCGGCTAAGAAAAAGGCCAATAAAAAAATGAGAATTGCACGAATAATTCTTTCACTCCTATAAATTTCATTTTTGACAATTATACTATTTTAGAAGGAAACAAGTAATAGAAATCGATGGAATAATTGAATAGAAAAAATTAGAATATGATAAAATTTTCATATATAAGCATGTCTCTTATAAAGAAGGGATGATGACGATGATTGCTAAAGGTAAAGGAAAACGTAAATATAACTACGATGATTATAAAAATGCGCCTGAAGGGGTTCGAATTGAAATTATTGATGGTGAGCTATATAATATGGCCTCTCCCTCACGCATTCATCAAAAAATTTCAATGGAATTGTGCAGTGAAATTCGGGATTTTTTAAAAGAACAACCTTGTGAAGTTTATGCAGCTCCATTCGGAGTATTTTTAGGAGAAGAAGGCCAAGCACTTCGCGATCGACATTGCGTAGAACCGGATATTGCGGTGATTTGTGATCCAACGAAATTGATTGATGAAGGGTGTCTAGGTTCACCTGACTTCATCATAGAGATTGTTAGTCCTAGTACACAAAGTCACGATTACATTCGAAAACTCCATTTATACAATCAATACGGCGTAAAAGAATACTGGATTGTCAATCCAATGAATGAAACAATTCTTGTTTATGTTCGGGAAAATGAAAATTTTGGAGCGCCTAATATTTATACCTTTAAAGATGCTGTTCCAAGCGCGATGTTGAAAAGTTTCGCTTTTGATTTTTCATCCATTAAATTAAATTGATTGTTTTTAAGCACCTCTGGAATTTGAGGTGCTTTTTTTATAGAAAATAACGTCGAAATCATTGATAATACTGGCTTTATGGCATTTTCCATCAAAACAAAGCCCCTCTGAGACGCATCGAAAAATCATTTTTCGTATAACACCCTTTAAAATGTGCTGAAAATCGCTTATACAGAACCTCACTTTCCCCTATTTTCCTTTCCTATATTTTACTTTTAACTGCATATAATTTATATTATATGCAGTAAGACTTTTTAAAGATAAAAACCGCTCAGAAAGAGGTTACATAATGGAACAGTTCAAACAGCCCATCATCGACCATTACGAAGATGAATTAGATATTTTCCAAACTTATTTGGAGGATTTGGGGTACTCCCCCCATACCATCACTTGCTATTTATCAGATGTTCAATCGTTTCTGTTGTTTTTGTTTCATAAAAATGAGGAGTTTATTTCGCTCGATGAGGTCAGTTCAAAACAAATTCAAGAGTTTTTAAGAAAAACCCAAAAAGGCAAAGCGAAAACAACCAGAAACCGCCGATTAATGGCCTTAAGAACCTTTTTTAAATCCCTTGTCAAAGCGGAGGAATTGGCATTTAATCCTGCGGTGGATGTAGAGATGGCGAAAACGGAAAAGAATCTTTTGCCAACCTATTTAAACGATGAAGAGCTTCGGCTGCTCTTTCAATGCATTAAACATGACCAATACCATATCCGAAACAAATGCATCTTAATGCTGATGGGTCTTGCGGGGTTAAGGGTGATTGAAATCCATAATTTGAATACAACCGACCTGATTCGGGATGAACATGAACCGGGCATCAATGTGTTGGGGAAAGGCAATAAAGTGCGATACATCCCCTTGCCGGATGCCTTATTTCAATTGCTATTAGAGTACGAGCGCATGTACCGCCCTACCCCAAAACCAGAACATCAAAATGCTTTTTTCCTTTCAAAACGAGGTGAAAGAATTTCAAGAAGAAGAATTCAAATGATTGCGGAAGAAACTTTTGAGAAGTTGAAGAGTTTGCCTGATTTTTCCTACTTACAAAACAAACCATTGTCTTCCCACAAACTGCGCCATTCTTTCGGCACAAGACTTGTGCGGGAGGGGGTTGACCTTGTCACAATCCAAGAACTAATGGGGCATACCAATTTAAGTACAACGCAGATTTATACTCACGTAAACAATAAACAAAAACGAGAAGCGATGAAAAACAGTAATGTTCTCAAATTCTTTCAATAAGCGATCGAGCACACACCCATTAGTCATTTGCCTCATATGCTAGACAAAAACGAATTGAGGATGTGACTAAATGGGAATTGAGTTGACGGCACTACATTGGATATACGTCGTGTTCATCGTGCTGATCATTGGCTTTATGGTGAAGCGGAGGGATACGACCCTTGTTTGTATTGTTGGGATTTTTTTGCTTTCTTTTGTGGCAACCGGGGATTTGGTGGCTTCCACTAGCAAAGTTTTTTCTAGTTTCATCTACGCCATTACGGAACTACTATCGACCATCATTATCATTTGCGTTATTGTCGCCATGAGCCGGGTGCTATTAAAAACGGGAATTAACGAAGTGATGGTCTCCCCTTTTACGAAAATCATTAAAAATCCGACGCTTGCCTATTGGACAATAGGGATTTTAATGATGGTGATTTCCTGGTTCTTCTGGCCATCCCCTGCTGTTGCGCTGCTTGGAGCGGTGCTATTGCCTGTTGCGATACGAGCTGGACTTCCTGCTCTTGGCGTGGCAATGGCGATGAACTTATTCGGGCATGGGATTGCGCTATCCGGCGATTTTATCATTCAAGGCGCACCGAAACTGACAGCTGATGCAGCAGGGCTTCCTGTTAGCGACGTCATTTCTGCTAGTGTACCTCTTGTGATTGTGATGGGCGTTGTGACAACATTGGTAGCATTTTTCTTGCTCAGAAGAGATATGAAACGGGGAACAATCGAAATGATTGGAAGTTTTGATGGAGGCCAAGAAGACGAAGAGGAAGTGGAAGCACATCTCTTAACGAAAAATCAAAAACGATTTTTTGCTATTTTAATACCGATTGCCTTCCTCTTAAATGTAGTGGCAATGTCGATTTTTGATTTAACCGGCGGGGATGCAACCGCACTCATCGGCGGAACAACCCTCGTTCTTCTGCTGCTCCTTTCCATGTTTGCCCATAAAAATGCGGGACTTGAAAAAACAACAAGTTACTTAATTCAAGGATTCCAATTTGGTTTTAAAGTATTTGGACCAGTCATTCCAATCGCTGCTTTCTTCTATTTAGGAGATTCAGGATTCACACAAATCATCGGCGACTATTTGCCTGAAACCTCCCAAGGCATCATCAACGATTTAGGGGGCGCTTTGGCTGCCGTTGTGCCAATGACAGCGGAAGTTGCGGCAGTAACCGTTGCCGGTGTCGGCGCCATTACCGGTTTAGATGGTTCCGGATTTTCAGGTATTTCATTAGTCGGCTCCATTGCCAACCTATTTGGAACAGTCATTGGCGAAGGAACTGCAACGCTTACGGCCCTTGGACAAATTGCAGCGATTTATGTCGGCGGGGGAACCCTTGTACCTTGGGCGTTAATTCCAGCAGCAGCCATCTGTAACGTAAGTCCGTTTGAATTGGCGAGACGAAATTTAGTTCCCGTTGTGATTGGACTTGTGGTGACTACGATTGTGGCAATGTTTTTCATCTAAAAATAAGAGCTGTAAAAATTCTTCCCAAAATAGAAGAATTTTTACAGCTCTGTTTAAATTTCAAAATCAATGGCATCTTCCACATAATGCCAATCGTATGGCGTTTCTTGGTAAACGTAGTAGTTTAACCAGTTGTAGAACAATAAGTGGGCATGGGCGCGCCAATAATTTTTTGGCTGTTTTGTTGGATCGTTGTCAGGGAAATAATTTTCTGGTATGTCGACCGGCAAACCTTTCTTTATGTCACGCTCATACTCTTCCGCAAGGGTTGTGGCATCATATTCCAAGTGGCCGGTAATCATAATGTGTTTGTTGTCTTTTGATTGAATGATAAATGGCCCTACTTCTTCCGAATAACTTAATAATTTTAAATCCGGATGCTGTTCGATTTCCTCGATGGAAACTGATGTGTAGCGGGAATGCGGTGCCACAAATTCATCGTTAAAGCCACGAACTAAATCATTCGTTAAATCTGTAATTGTATGGGCATAAATGCCGGAACATTTTTTCGGCAATTCAAACTTGCCAATGCCGAAATGATAATATAAAGCCGCCTGTGCAGCCCAACAGATATAGATAATGGATGTGACATTCACTTTCGCCCAGTCTAAAATTTCAGTCAATTCTTTCCAATAGTTGACTTCTTCAAATTCCATGCGTTCCACAGGCGCCCCTGTGATGACCATTCCATCAAAACGGCGGTGTTTAATTTTATCAAATGTTTTATAAAACAACTCTAAATGGCTTTTTGATACATTTTTTGATTCATATGTAGCAGTATTTAAAAAGGTTACATTCGTTTGCAGCGGCGTATTTCCAAGCAAGCGCAGCAATTGAAGTTCCGCTTTTTCTTTCTCAGGCATTAAATTCAACACTAAAATGTTTAATGGCCGAATGTCCTGCGATAATGCGCGGTCCTCTTCCATGACGAAAATTTTTTCATTTCTTAATATTTCTCCAGCTGGTAAATTTTTAGGAATATTAATTGGCATTCCCTTGTCCCCCATTTCTAAATAATCTGAAATAAAAAACCCTCTCATTCCAGCAATGAGAATGAGAGGGTACAAATATTTCATGCACACTCTCTTATCTCCCAAGGTTAAACCTTGCTGGAATTAGCACCTTTCTAACATCCGTTAGAGGTTGCTGAAGTTTCATTGGGCCAAGTCCCTCCACTTCTCTTGATAAGAAAGTATTAATTCCATATAAAATTAAGAATATCCTAACATATCCAATAGAGAAATGCAATATTCGAGCTATTTGATTTCACTCTGAAATTTCTCGAACCACTCCAACTTTTCCTTCTCAAATATTTCTTTTTCTAAAAATTCATCCCAATTATTTAATAACGTATTCCACACCCGAGGAAAAAATTCCTTCTTTTCATTGTTCCAAATAATCCATTCAATGCATGGAACATCATTAATTTGCACCTTTTCCAATGATAAAATGGATTTGATTTCCTGCTCACTTTCGTCCATTGAATCCAAGTACATTTTTTGTATTTCATTTATGAAAAACTCTTGATTCAATGTTTCCTCTTCATTTTTCATATAGCGGTATAATTGGTCTGGAAAATCATCATAATCCAATACTTCTTCTATATCTCCATGGAAAATGTTAGAATGGGTTGGGCTATATAACAACTCCACCGTCACAGGATCTAATTCTTCTTCAAAGACTCCCTGGGCAAATTGTTGCTTCCCTTTTTCGGTCAATTGATAAACCTTGTTTTCCCTTGCCAGCAACCCATTTTTTTGCATTTTCCGCATCAAATCTTCTATAAATAAAGGCTCCACCAATAAAATGTCGCTCAGTTCTTCCGCGTTTTCAAAAGTGGATTTTTGAAAAGAATACAGCAAAATTTTCATTAAAATATCCATCGTCTTTTTTTCGATGGGCTGATAGGTGATTTCATACGTATGCATAGGGAGACACCAAATATCCGTATGAACAATCGTTCCCTTCATTTCTTTTTCTAATTGTTGTTTTAATTGTTGGAGTTCCATGTCGCAGGCTCCTTCGTAATTGTTCGTATTCCTTGCTGGGCTTTCACAACTTCATATAAACGCTGATACATCGCTCTCGTTTCTTTCTTTTTCGGACGTTTTGTAAACATTTCAGAGCTGCCGACAATCATCAGCAATTCCCGCGCTCTCGATAAAGCCACATTTAAACGACGATAGTCTTTAGCAAAGCCGATTTCCCCATGTTGATTATTGCGGACCATACTTAATAAAATGACATCCATTTCCATTCCTTGGAACTTGTCGACTGATCCTGTGCGAATATGCAAATGAGGCAAATTCAGTTCTTCAACTAATTGATTCACCCGGTTAACCTGTTCTCTATAAAAGCTGATTACACCGACAGATTTTAACGCATCGTTCTCAAATTGCCCATTTTCTTTCCCTTTTGCCGTTGCATCGTTTAAGTCTATCAATAATTCCCTAATGATTTCCAGTTCAGAGACATTCAATAAGCTGGAACCTTCTTGCATCCGTTCTTCAAAATAAAACGGTTCATTCGGAATGTCAAACCATAGCAAATGTTCATGGCGTTTTACAAAGTGGCCTTCCAGTTGATGGTCTCTTGCTTCATCAGAGTTTGTGAGGCCGCATTGCAAAGATTCATTTCCATTTTGATAGAAAGGAGCAATCGTCTGCATAATTTTTTCATGCATGCGATATTGAATGCCGAGCATTTTCTTATTGGTGCTTGGCAAGTTTTTATAAAGCCGTTCAAATAAAGATTCTTCCAACAGTTTTTCTAGCTCCCGTTTTTCTTCAAAACCATCCGTATTTTTCAGGATTTCTTCCAATGTTTCTTCAAAGGTATCATCGCCAATTAAAGGCGGTAGTTGATGATGGTCGCCGACAAGGATGATTTTCTTCCCTTTTAACATGGGAAGCAGAAGTTCAGGAGGTGTAGCTTTTGACACTTCATCAATAATGACGACATCAAAAATCGGATAGTTGTCCATAAATTCTTTATTGGCAGAGGCAACGCAGGTTGTACCAATGACATTCGCGTGTTTCACATAAAGTTTTCGAATTTCTTCTAAGTCCTGTTCTGTTGCTCGGTTTAATAAAGAGAACCATTCTTTTTGGATTTCCTTTGTAATTGGAAGCCGTTCGATTTGGCGTTCGTATTTTTCAATTTCAAGGTGGCAATTCTCAATTTTTTTATTAGTCTCTTCCAATGCCAACTCTGGATTTTGTTTTAGGATGTTCTGCAATTCTTCTACTTTTCGTTCCATGGTAATCCCTTGTCGATGCAGGGATTTAATTTCCTGTTCCAAAGTTTCCAATAGTGCTTGTTGATGGGAAAGTTCCTGTTTCTTTTCATCGATTTCGTTTTTCAGTTGAACTTTCTGCGTTTCAAAAACTTGAAGGTTTTCTTGTTGTTTCTCAAGCTGATGGATTTTTTCTTGCAATGAATGAATCACTGCTTGAAGTTCCTCAACGGATGGAATAAAATCAGCATTTTCTATTTGCAGCTCATCCAGTTCTTTTTTATGTTGCATAAGAGTTTGTTGCAGTTGGATTCTTTTTTGCTCCAATGCTTGAATTCGGCCTTCATGAATGCCGATGCTTTCTAAATATTGATCATAAACCGCTTTTTTTAATTTGTTGAAAACAAGTTTGGATTCATCCGCTAAAGATTGATATTGATGCAATAGCTCATTGACAAACAGTCGTCTTAAAAATAGCCCCCGAATAGACGGAATGCCATTTTGCCGATTGATTTTTTGCTGTTTGAAAGCAAGGGCAAGTTTATTCAAAAACTCATTGACTTCATGCAGGGAATAATGGTGGTTCGGCGGCAATGAAACGGGTTCAATGGGAATTCTTAATGTTTTCTGGTTATATTCAATCGCTTTTTCTATCCGTTCTGAAATTTGGATGGCCGGTTTCAATTCCAATATTTGCTGATGGAGTTTTTCCATGTCCAAAAGCAGCTGGTTGATGGCAAATTTTCTTCGGATTCCATAGGTTTCAATAAACGCTTTGACTTCATCTACTTTTTTGAAAGATTGTAATTGAGCCAGCAATTCATTCGATTGCTCCCTTTTCGTTTCCAATAATGAAAGTTCATTGGAAACTTGCTGCAATTCCCATTGCACTCTTTGCAATTGCTCGCTCGTCTCACTATAGTGAATGAACTGTTTGCTTTCCACCATTTGCCGTTCTGCTTCGCTGATTTCTTGGCGGATTTTTTCTGCTCCTGTGCTGGATAACGCGCTTTCAATTTCAGTTAGTTTCTCGATTTTTTCATGCAACGCCGTTTGGCAAACTGCGATACTTTGTTCCTTATTTTCTTTTTCTTTATTCAGCGCAATAATCTGCTTTTTCAATTCAGCAATAGTTGCAAAGGCTTCCTGCAATTCCTTTTCAGCCTGTTGTTTCCGCACAATATCCTTTTCTAATGCAGCTGCTTTTTTCTCTAAACTTTCAATCTGCTGCTTACAATCTTGAATGGCATTCTTTAAAAGAATTTCTTTTTCATCGTGTTGCCTAATTTCATTGGAAAGGGCGTCAAAGGTTTGAATTTTCCAATATTCCGCCACATTTTCCTCAATAAATTTTTTCCCTTCTTCTTCGATGCTGTCTGTTCGTCCATAGCGCAAAATCCGAATATCTTTATTCGAAAGGAGGCGGCCCAAGGCATTATCCACCGCTAAGTTTGATTGGGAAGCAATTAACGTCTTTAACCCCATTTTCACGTTTTGGTAGCAAATTTCAGAAATAACCGTTGTTTTCCCTGTTCCAGGGGGTCCTTGAATGACGTACAAGTCTTCCGTTTCAAGAGCGCCAAGCACCGCTTCTCTTTGAAATTCATTTAATGGATTATGAAATTCAATTTGAAGGCGGTTTTTCCGTTTTGCTACCTTTGGCTCGTCTTCAAATAAAAAGTTTTCCAAGTTGGGATTCGCCGCAAGACCTTCTTTTAATTGTTCAAAGCCTTTCAATAAGCGGTTGAGCTGGGATTTTGTCGAGGCATTGCTGAAAGTGACCGTTTCTGAGGGGAAATCAAAATCCTTTTCTTTCGCAAGTTTACTCAATTGAGGCGCTAATTCAATGTCAACGCTTTGACGCTGCGCATTGGTCTTCACTACTTCCCCAATTTCATTTTTTATCCCTTTTACATAAGCGTTCATTCCTTTTAAAACTTTCCACTCTTTATTGGCAATCCCGCTCAGTTTAAGAGTGGCCTTTGAAAAGTCTGAACTGTAGGAAACCGATTGAATGGTTGCTTCGATATCATCAATGTTGGCATTTTTATATAATACTTTCAAATAACCTTCCCAGCTGGCGATTCGTTTGTTGACATAATCATATTTGTCTTTTGCAACCGGCAAGTCGGCAAGGGTTTTTAAAAAGGCTTCCGGATAGGTGTGGCCATTAATTCTCGTTGGTGCAAAATGAATTCTCATTGCCTTTCTTCGATTGGTTTTAACAGGGGTATGCTTCCCCTTCGTTCGGAAGTTTTTGGCAATGAGTCCATTTTTGCTATCAAATACGCAGTCCAAAATAACGACGCGTTCCTTCATTTTATTCGCTAATTTTTCATTTCGTTCATCATCAAAATAAATCGTAAGGGAAAGGGATGTTTCTTCAACGGACGTCTTTTCTAAATAAACAAAAAAAGACGATTGCAATTGAAAAAAGGCTTGTTCGTCGACAAAATGCTCTTTAATAGCTTCCCGGGCAGTATTCGTCAAGACAATAAAACATTTCACCGCTTCAACCATTTGCGTCATAAACATCCCTCCTTTTACTCACAATCGTCATTATAACAAAAATCGCGGAACCATTATAGAATAATCAAAAGAAAAATGACTAGCCATCACTAGTCATTATGTATCATTATTCCTTTTTTGTTCGAGCAATTTCGTGGTATTTAGCGTCCCAATCTGGATCGATTTTTCTTAGTGGAACGGGTCTAAACTTTTCCTTTGTTACTAGTATATTAACTGTTGTGCCTGTCGCCGCAACAGAACCGTCTTCATGCAAGATTTCATAGCCATAGGTTGTGCGCAATTTATCATGCTGCTCAATCCAAGTGCGAACCGTCGCCACTTGTCCATAGCGCATAGCTTTTTTATATTGCACATTTAATTCGATCACTGGAGATACGATACCCATTTCCTCCAATTTGGCATAATCATAGCCTAAATCGCGGACTAATTGTGTTCTTCCAAGCTCCATCCACACCACGTAATTTGTGTGGTAGACAACCCCCATCTGATCCGTTTCCGCATAGCGGATTTCTACTTGTTTTTCGCTGATAAACATAAAATCACCTCTTCACAAGTATACATCAATGAAAAAAAGGTGCAAATGAACATCTCGTTTTTTTCCAACTATAGAACAACGCTTTGCTGGAAATAATGAGTATACGCAAACTATTTTTGGAATGTGGTAGCAAATGAATATAAAAATACTTTTCCGTCTGATTTCTAGCCGCTGGATCATTAAATATTACTTGAAAATAAAAAACTGATGTGAATGTATGCATTCCATCAGTTTTTTTATATTAAAATCCAATAAGTTTTCCAATTAATTGAAGATCCTTTAAAATATTTTCTTTATTTTTTTCCACATTTGTATACCACAAATTAATGACGTTGATGGCTTTTTCTTCAATTGGCTTCTTATTTTTAATAAGTGACACGATCGTATCAATAAATTTTGTTCGCTCTTCGTAATATTTCACGCGCTTCTCAAAATCTTTATTCACTTCCACTTGAAACACTTTGCCAAGGCGGAGAATGCCTAAATTCACATGCTGCTCTGAATAGAGGGTGGAACCAACATAAGCCAGCTTCTCATGAAAAGAAAGCGGCTCTTCTTTAAAATAAGTGGACATCAGATTTTCCACTTTTTCCGTCACAGATTTCAGCTTATTAACTTGTGTTGGAAACAGCTCTTTCGTTTGTTCAAAAATCGGCAACATTGCCAATGTATCATCAAATAATTCCTTCACTTGCTGAAGGCGTTCCGGTTCATGAGGCATGTTCAACTCATGATGAATCTTTTCAAACACATATAAACGCTGCAAGTAGCCTGTCAGTAAAACAATTCCGTTATAGGCATTTTTAGCATCTACTGTCATTTGTATCCCACTTTCTCAAATCTCTTTTCTTGAACATAACATAAATTGTCAGAAAACAAAAGTAGATATTTTTGCTAAGCAAAAAAAGAAGGAGGTGCCAACAGGCGACGCCCCCCTTTAATCCCATTCGACATTGGCGATGATTCCTTCTTCATCATGTAGATCTAAAAGTATTCGAGCCGACATGGCATCTTTTTGCAACTGTTCTTCAATATAAAGACGAATGGCCGTAATGAAATTCACTGTATTATACGGTTCCATTTCGCCGTTTACATACGCTTCTGCTGTAAAGCCCCGGTCGTCGTCATACAACAACTCGACTTCCACATCTTCCGGATTCACATTTTTAAATTTTGCATGGAATAGGCAAACAGCATCAACAATTTCTTGTTCTGATAAAGTTATCTTCTCCAATGTTCCGTAACCTCTTTCTCATTTTTGCGTTTTAGCATGAAGTAAATTTTCATGATGAGGTAGGCAATTAATAGAATAGCACCAAGATTAATCATAAATCCTAAAATACTTCCAAGAATCCCCAAATTGCTAAATAAGCTTCCGAACAATAAGCCGGCAAGTCCGCCTACAAGAAGCCCTTTCCATAATCCGCCTTTATTCGTAGAAGTTTTATTCGTAGAAGTTGCAGCTTTATTATCTTTTTGGTTTGTAGTCGATTTATTTACAGTATTGTTATTTGTGTTGGCATCATCGTTTGTAACGCGGTTATTATTCGGTGTAGATGTTCCGCTAAATCCTTTTTTGCCGGATTTATACGATTTAGCTTCCACTGTATAATCTCCGCTGTCATGTAAAACAACTGCACCGACATTAGAAAATACTAATGCGAAGGCTAGCAGCACCGCTGAAAGTTTTTTCATCAAGAATCCTCCTATTTAATTCTTATATGTTGCACACAACTAGTATATCAAAATATGAATAACGAAAAAACTAAAAGCACTACCTATTTCTATTATTTCCTTGGTGCGAAACTTTATCATATTCGTCATTTAGTATAAAAAAAATATCATTTTATGCAAATCATTGTATGAATATTTATTGTATAATATTCATCCACGAGGTAATATAAAACATATACTTGTTGTTCTTTAGGAGGAAGGAGTCATTATGAGTAAAATACGAATCGGGATTGTTGGATATGGAAACTTAGGCCGTGGTGTTGAAGCAGCAATTCAACAAAACCCAGATACTGAATTAGTTGCAGTTTTTACGCGACGCAATCCACAATCAGTAACAATTAATTCAAATGCGAAAGTGCTTCATGTGGATGATGCCCTATCTTATAAAGATGAAATTGATGTGATGATTTTATGTGGCGGTTCAGCAACAGATTTGCCAGAACAAGGACCATATTTCGCACAATATTTCAATACTATTGATAGTTTTGATACGCATGCAAAAATTCCCGAATATTTCGATGAAGTGAATGCAGCTAGTGAAAAAGCAGGAAAAGTAGCCATCATTTCCGTTGGTTGGGATCCAGGTTTATTCTCTTTGAATCGTTTGATTGGTGAAGCGGTATTACCAGTTGGAAATACATATACATTCTGGGGCAAAGGGGTAAGCCAAGGCCACTCTGATGCTATCCGCCGCATTGAAGGTGTTAAAAATGCCGTGCAATATACAATTCCAATTGAAGGTGCAGTCAATCGTGTGCGCAGCGGAGAAAATCCTGAGCTTTCCACTCGCGAAAAACATGCTCGTGAATGTTTTGTAGTATTGGAAGAAGGTGCAGATGCTGCGAAAGTTGAACACGAAATTAAAACAATGCCAAACTATTTTGATGAATATGATACAACTGTACACTTCATTTCAGAAGAAGAGCTGAAGCTAAATCATAGCGGCATGCCACACGGAGGATTCGTCATCCGAAGCGGCGTAAGCGGATTAGGAGATAAACAAATTATCGAATTCAGCTTAAATCTTGAAAGCAATCCAACATTTACATCAAGCGTTCTTGTTGCCTATGCACGCGCAGCATACCGATTGAATCAAAATGGAGATAAAGGTGCAAAAACTGTTTTCGATATTCCATTCGGTCTGCTATCACCAAAATCTCCAGAACAATTAAGAAAAGAACTTTTATAATCCGAATAAGAATCAAAGGGGGGCGTCTGAAAAGTCATTTGAACTGCTTCCTGTCAAGTAGACAGTGTAAAAAATAAAAATGTTACTAAGCGGCTTGAGCCCTGTATTCTAAGGGACTTAAGCCGTTTAATTTTTATGTTTATGTCCCAGCTTCCTATTTCGGCTCTATAATATTTGGTGTTGGTGAGTATAAACCAGCACCAATTTTTTTGAACAAAAAAATGAGACAGTGACAAAACTCTGGTAAAATGTAATCGACCAAAACCACATTTACAAGGAGTTGTGTCACATGTCTCACCATCATTCTATACGAAACCTACTCAATATAAAAGATAAAAATAT
>Ga0207747_1000663_pt1 | contig 34179 bp, 30 predicted proteins | sample HigsolmetaGSP11D_FD_184839 | JGI IMG/M metagenome (GOLD analysis project Ga0207747, IMG submission 184839) | High solid enriched microbial communities from the Joint BioEnergy Institute, USA - SP1-1-D (SPAdes) | ecosystem: Engineered > Bioreactor > SSF (Solid state fermentation) > Aerobic >...
CGTCGTCAAAGGGCCAAGTCAATCAACCCAACCCCGAAAGCATCAAAGCTCTCACAAGAAAAATCTGAGGACGAACCGTCCTCCCGTCCGGCAGCGCCGCCGCCGTCGTTGATGGCCGTGATATAGGTCCGTCCTTTTCGGGTGTCAACATACTTCGTGACGGCCGTGCGATTTTTTTCATCAGCCTGCGATTAATCCACAAGCAGCAAAAACACAGTCAGCGCAGGTCACAGAGCGCCACGCCACATTGGGGCCCCATTCCGCTCTTACTCGCGATTATCCAGACTTGAGTCTGCACTGGTTTCGATCGCACCGCGCCCGGCGGGCGGCCGGATCCGTATTCACGGGGGCCCGGTAACGTTTAACGCATACGCCTGGCGTTCCGCACATTGACTTGAGCCGGTTAGGCGGGCACTCTGCCCTGCAGGGGCCCACGTGGGGACCAAAGGGAGCCAAGAACGTTGGACAACAACGCCGGAGCACAAATCTCCCTCGGAGACGACGAGCCGTTGACGACCGGGGGGCGAAGCAATCCCCCGGACCGACGCGAAATCTCCGCCCGCTGGCTGGCGGGGACGATTCTGACCGGCCTCACCTCCACGCTTCTTCTTGGTGTCGCGCTTTCGGCGGCGCTCGATGGCCGCGAACAGCTGGCCACACCGCCTGAAATTGCCCTCATTTCGCAGTCGGCGCCCAGCGCAGACAATATGCGCAAGGGCGGTCGCCTGGCTCCCTCGCCTGTTCTCGGCGGCTCGAACACCAAGCGGCAGATGGAAGTCTCGACCGTCCACAAGGAAGGCGACCGGGAGGTGGTGCGGTCCCTGCCCTTCGTTCACCTGCGCGTGCCGCTCGCCGCTTCCTATCCGGTCAGCGCCGACTATCCTCCCTTCGACCCCCTGACCGTTTTCGCCGCCGACAATGTCACCAGCAACCTCGGCAACATGGGCGTAATCTACGGCGCCAAGGTGGAAAGCGAGATGGCGCTGCGGACGCTGCCGTTCCCGCTCACCGGTGAAGAATTCGATGAGGACAGCCAGCTGACGGTGGACGAGGTGGAAAAGGTGGTGCGGGAGACCGGAGCGCTGCTCACCGAAGGAAACATCCAGGTCGCTTCCCTGCACTACATCGACCCGCAGCGATTCGGCGGCGACACGCTGGCAACCCAGACGATGGGAAGTTTCGACATCCGAATCATCCCGGAGAACGTATCGACCTCCTCGCGCGATTCGTCGACCAGCGGCGAACGCAGCTACGCCGAGGACATCATCCTGCTCACGGCAAACAAGAAAATCGATCAGGCACTCAAGGACGCGGGCTACGACGGGCCGGATGCGGCCAACATGGCTGAAGCCATCGCCAAACTGCTGAACGCCGACACGCTGAAGTCGGGCGTGGCAATCTGCCTGGGCCTCGAGATCCAGGACGACCGGCCGCACATCATGCGGGCAAGCGTGTTCGAGCGGAAACAGCATGTGCTGACGATCGCGCTCAACGACCGCGGCCAGTATGTGCCGGCCGAACAACCGGAAATGGGCGAAGCGCTCGTATCGGCGCTTGCCAACGAACCGAAGACTGTCGCGTCGCGCTCCGACCTGCCGCGCGTTTATGACGGCATCTTCACGGCCGCCCTGTCGCACGGGCTGACCAAGGAGATGACAAGGAAAGTGGTGCGGCTGCTCGCGGCGGACGTGGACATGCAGTCGCGCCTGTCGCCGAACGACAAGATCGAGGTTTTCTTCTCGCAGCCTTCGCCCAACGGCAATGCCACGGAAGATTCCGAACTGCTCTATGTGGCGGCGACCTTCGATGGAAAAGAGCGCAAGTTCTATCGTTTCCAGCTGCCGGATGGCACGGTCGACTACTTCGACCGCGAGGGCCGCAGCTCGCGTCCGTTCCTGATTCGCAATCCGGTTCCGGCCGGTCGCATGACCTCTCCCTACGGCCTGCGCCGCCATCCGATTCTCGGCTACAGCAAGATGCACACCGGTGTGGACTGGGCAGCACCGCGCGGCACGCCGATCATCGCGACCGGCGACGGCGTCGTGGAAAGCGCCGGCTGGGCCGCCGGCTACGGCCGCCAGACGATCATCCGGCACGCCAACGGCTACAAGACGTCGTACAATCACCAGAGCGCCATCGCGAAGGGCGTGACGCCCGGCGCGCAGGTGCGGCAGGGCCAGATCATCGGTTATGTGGGCGCCACCGGCATGGCGACCGGCAACCACCTCCATTACGAAATGTTCGTGAACGGCACCCGGGTCGATCCGATGCGCGTTCGCCTGCCGGAGAGCCGCTCCCTCGAGGGCGATCTGCTCGCCTCCTTCAAGGAAGAGCGGGATCGAATCGAGGCGCTGCTCGAGGATTCGTTCTCCAAGCCGCTGGTTGCCGCTGCCACGACGAACTGACGCCGCAGCACTTCCCAATGAAGCGAATCACGATCGGGCAGCGCGGTCCGTGGCGCGGCCGCTGAATCAGCCATGCGCGCCAAAGTCCCCAACTTCCGACAAAAGAAAACCCGCCAGGAGGCGGGTCCCAGAGCGATTCGCTCGTCTCCGTTTCGGACGGAGCGCCGGGCGACTCAGAGGAACTCCACGGGCGTCCCGGGCTTCACATTCTTCGCCAGTTCTTCGGCATCCCAGTTGGTGAGACGGATGCAGCCGTGTGAAAAGGTCTTGCCAATCTTCTCGGGCTCCGGCGTGCCGTGAATGCCGTAGGTCGGCTTCGACAGTGCGATCCAGACGGAACCGACCGGATTGTTCGGTCCCGGAGGGATGCGCAGGATCCTGTCGTTGTTGCCCTGCTTGAAGTTGATCTTCGGATTGTAGGTGTACTCGGGATTAAGAGCGATTCGCTCCACAGTGTGCGTTCCACTCGGCGAGGGTGTGTCCTGGGAACCGATGGTGGCGGGGTAGCTGGCGACCAGACGATTCGCCGAATCGTAGACCCGCAGTTGCTTCTTTTCCTTGTCGGCGACGATCCGCGCCACCTCGAACTTGCGCTGGAAGTTGACGTTGGCGACCTTGATGATGGTGCCGGGGCGGTCGAAGTTCACGCCGGGATTGAGAGCGAGAAGATACTTCTCGTCCATGTGGAAACGCTCGGCAAGCATCTCGGAGACGCGGGTGTAACCCAGGCGCTCGAGCCGCGCCTTCTCGCTGTAGTCCTCGGGAACGGAGGCGATGTAGGGACCAGCGGCATCCTCCGAGGTGATCTCGTAGTCAATGAAGGCGGGACCACCCGTGCGCTCGAGCTCGGCCTCAATCCACTCCTTGTCGTAGGTGCGCAGGCGCTCGCCGGTGATCTCGTAGTAGGCGGCGATCGCCTTGTTCACGTTGTCGCCCATGCGACCATCGATGACGCCGGGCGATGCCCCTGCCCGGTCGAGCAGGATCTGGAACTTCGCCACTTCCTCCGAAGCACCCTTGCCGGTCGGGATCCGGACATCCGGAACTATGGAAGGCGTCGGGCGGGCAGCATCCTCCACCGAACCGCCGTCGGGACTGAGCTCCGGCGCCGGAACGACCGAACGGGCCTCCATCTGCGACGGCGGCGCAAGCGGCGCGCGCTCGATGCTTCCGCCGGAACCGTTCCGCACCTGCGGCCAAGCCGGCTCGACGTAGCCCCGATTGCGACCGCGCGGATTACCGCGGGGATCGCCATAGTCGTATCCGCGGTCGTAACCGTATTCGCCCTCGTAGCCGTAGTCCGGCTCCTCATAGTCATAGGAATCCTGACGGCCGTAGATGGCTTCCTCACGCTCGCGGTGGAAGCGCTCGACGTCGCGGGGATCGGTGAAATCGTAGTAGCGGCGGCCGCGCTCCCACGTCTGCCAGCCGCGGTCGGCGCGGCCAGGGTATGCCCGCTCGGCGGCCAGCGGCTCCCGGACCTCGACGACCCTGCGGGTCACGGGATCGACGATGACCTCACGGCCCTGCGCATCGATGAAGACCTCAAATTCGTAGGCCTGCGCCACCTGGATCTCACCCCGCGGCGAATTCCCGGCCGTCGCGGTTGCAGCCGGAAAGGGCTCCGCAAAGGCAAGTGAAGCAATCAAGCAGCCAAAAACCAAGACGAGGGAACTCAACCCACGCACTTCATCATCCCCACAGTTGAGCCAGGCAATCTGCCGGATAACACCAATCCCACTCACCCTGCCCGGTAACAGATGAACAGGGCATGAAAATGGCTGGAAGAAGCAACCGTTCGGTTACCGTATTCAGCCAACCCGGAGACGCGGATCAGGCGAGGCCCTGCTCGAGTTCCAGCCGCAGGCGCTTCGGAAGGCCGGCAACCACCATCCGGTAGCTTGCCCGGAGATAATCGCTGAGCGCATCGTCATCCAACGCCCCGTCCGAGAACCGCTGCACCCATTTCAGCCCGCGGGAAGCGAGATAGGGAGCCGGACGCACGCCCGGCTCGTCCTTCAGAAGCTCATAGGCCATGGGCGAGCACTTGAAGGTCACGGCAGCTTCCAGATCCGGCGCATCCGCACGCGCCAAGGCGAAGACCTTGCCACCCACCTTCCAGACATGCGCCTCCCCCCACTGGACGACGCGGGTGGCGCCAGGAAGGCCGGCACAGAATGCATTGAATTCCTCAAGGGTCATGACAGGCCTCGCTCGTGAACTGATCGCCGCCTTCCGGCGGCCGCTGATGGTAACGCGCGTTCCCGTCAAAGAAAAAGAGCCCGGGGCTTTTCGGCTCCGGGCTCTTCAGTGTCGTCGTGTCGGGTCCCGGGGCTCCCTGATTCTTACCGGGGAGCCAGGCCCGGACCTGCAGCCGTCAGGCCGCGGCCTCGGTCTCCACGTCGTTGCGCTTTACCCGGAAGATCAGACGGTCGGAGCCCGCCGTAACCTTGACGGTCGAGTTGTCGAAGATCTCGCCCATCAGGATCTTCTCGGCCAGAGGATCCTGCAGCTCGCGCTGCATGACACGCTTCAGCGGACGCGCACCGTAGGCGGGGTCGTAACCCTTGTCCGCCAGCCAGTCGATCGCATCCTGGTCGAGCTCGATGTTGATCTTGCGGTCGGCCAGCAGGTTCTCCAGCCGCTTGAGCTGGATCTGGACGATCTGGCCCATGTCCTCGCGCCGCAGGCGATGGAAGAGAATGATCTCGTCCACGCGGTTCAGGAACTCGGGCCGGAACGCCGACTGGACAACTGCCATCACGTCATTGCGGGCGGCATCCACATCCTGATCGTCCGCCAGGTTCACCAGGTATTCGGCACCCAGGTTGGACGTCATGATGATCAGCGTGTTGCGGAAGTCGACCATGCGGCCCTGGCCGTCCGTCAGGCGGCCGTCATCCAGCACCTGCAGCAGCACGTTGAAAACGTCCGCATGGGCCTTCTCGATCTCGTCGAAAAGAATCACCTGGTAGGGCCGGCGGCGGACAGCCTCGGTCAGCACACCACCTTCCTCGTAACCGACGTAGCCGGGAGGCGCACCGATCAGGCGGGCCACGGAATGCTTCTCCATGAACTCGGACATGTCGATGCGGACCATCGCCTGCTCGTCATCGAACAGGAAGTCGGCCAGCGCCTTGGTCAGCTCGGTCTTGCCGACGCCCGTGGGGCCCAGGAACATGAACGAGCCGATCGGCCGGTTCGGGTCCTTCAGGCCTGCGCGGGCACGGCGGACAGCCTTGGAGACGGCCTGGATGGCCTCGCCCTGACCCACCACGCGCTTGGCAAGCTCGTCCTCCATGCGCAGGAGCTTCTCACGCTCGCCTTCCAGCATCTTGTCCACGGGGATGCCGGTCCAGCGCGAAATGACCTGCGCAATGTGCTCGGGCTTGACGGTCTCCTCAACCATGCTGCGATCGCTGGTCGAAGCTTCTGCCTCGCGCAGCTTCTTCTCAAGCTCCGGGATGCGGCCATAGGCAAGCTCGCCGGCGCGCTGGAACTCGCCCTTGCGCTGGGCAATCGCAAGTTCGTTGCGCGCTTCGTCCAGCTGACGCTTCAGGTCGGCGGCCAGAACCAGCTTGTCCTTCTCGGCCTTCCAGGCGTTGGTGAGCTTGACGGATTCTTCCTCGAGGCCGGCCAGCTCCTTCTCAAGCCGCTCCAGACGATCCTTCGAGGCCGCATCCTTCTCGTTGCGCAGCGCCTCGCGTTCGATCTTCAGCTGCATGATGCGGCGGTCGATCTCGTCGAGCTCCTCGGGCTTGGAGTCGACCTGCATGCGCAGACGCGCGGCGGCCTCATCGACCAGGTCGATCGCCTTGTCCGGCAGGAACCGGTCTGTGATGTAGCGGTTCGACAGGTTGGCGGCGGCGACCAGAGCGGAGTCGGACAGGCGCACCTTGTGGTGCTGCTCGTACTTCTCCTTGAGACCGCGCAGGATGGAGATCGTATCCTCGACCGTCGGCTCCTGGACGTAAACAGGCTGGAAGCGGCGTGCGAGCGCGGCATCCTTTTCGACATACTTCCGGTACTCGTCGAGCGTAGTCGCGCCGATGCAGTGCAGCTCGCCGCGGGCCAGAGTCGGCTTCAGCAGGTTCGAGGCGTCCATCGCGCCGTCGGACTTGCCGGCGCCAACCAGCGTGTGCATCTCGTCGATAAACAGAATGACGCCACCGGAGGCGGCCTGGATCTCAGACAGAACGGCCTTCAGGCGCTCCTCGAACTCGCCGCGATATTTCGCGCCGGCAATCAGCGCGCCCATGTCCAACGCCATGAGCTGCTTGTCCTTGAGCGACTCGGGAACGTCGCCGTTGACGATGCGCAGGGCCAGGCCCTCGACGATGGCGGTCTTGCCGACGCCGGGCTCGCCGATCAGCACGGGATTGTTCTTGGTACGGCGGGACAGGACCTGGATCGTGCGGCGGATCTCGTCATCGCGGCCAATCACCGGATCGAGCCTGCCGGCGCGCGCGTCGGACGTCAGGTCGCGCGCATACTTCTTGAGCGCGTCATAACCCTGCTCCGCACTGGCGGTGTCAGCCGTGCGGCCCTTGCGAATCTCATTGATGACCTGATTGAGCGCGACGGGGGTCACGCCCGCCTTCGCCAGGATCTCGGAGCTCTTGGCCGACTTTTCCATGGCAAGGGCGGTCAGAAGACGCTCGACCGTCACAAAGCTGTCGCCAGCCTTGGTTGCAAGCTCTTCAGCCGTTGCGAACACCTTCGCCAGAGGCTGTGCAAGATAGAGCTGTCCGTTGCCGCCCTCCACCCGGGGCAGTGCATTCAGCGCCGCTTCGACGCCAAGCTTCACGTCGCGGGCATTGCCTCCGGCACGCTGGATGAGCGAAGCCGCGAAGCCTTCCTCATCGTCGATCAGCGCCTTCAGAAGGTGCTCGGAGGTGAACTGCTGGTGGCTGCGGGAAAGGGCCAGCGTCTGCGCGGCCTGGATGAATCCCCGAACCCGTTCGGAATACTTCTCAAAGTTCATTCAAGCGTCTCCATCTCTGAACCAACCCGCCAGGCAGCATTGGTCAGGTTAATGTGACGGGCTTCCAAATGATTTGGCTGACGTCAAACCATGAGCGGCAAGCCCCGATGCCCCCAATATGGGAGGGGTCAGCGGCTTCAACAAGAGTGGGTAAACGGGATTCTTGAACGAAAAAACGGCGGACGCCGCCCGCCGTTTACGAAAGAGCAAAAAACGGAAATTCGCGAAGGCGCCCCCATTGCAAGTCAACCACACATCTCGCGCAGTCCGATCTCCCGAAGAAGATCCAGCCTGCATGGTGGGCTCAAGTCTCAGGCGAGCCGCCCCGGGCGGGGGCCTCGTCGTCCGCCCGGAATCTCTGAAAGGCAATCAGGAAGCGGTTTCCTCAGGCTGCGCCTCGGCGGCCTTGCGGACGCGCGGACGGCGCGTGCGGCGAAGCGGCTTCTCTTCCCCCTCACCCTGGGCGGAAGCGTCAGCAGCGGCCTCGGCGGTTTCAGCCGGAGCAGTTTGAGCCTCGGCGGACGGAGCCGGCGCGGCGGAACCCTGAGCGGGCTCTTCGGCCGTCTCTTCGCGCGCCGGAGCCGCAGACCGCTGGCCACTGCGGAGGTTGCCGCGCTCGCGAGAGCGGCGGCCCTGGCCTTCCGAACGCTGCTGGCGCTCGTTCAGCGCCACCTCAGCCGGAATGCCTTCGATCACGGGCTGTGGACCCGTTCCGTCATCCACCACGGGAGCGGCCTGCTGGGCCTCCGGCTGCTGATGGGACTGCAACTGTGACTGCTGCTGCTGATTATGATGGTGCTGTTGCTGCACGGCCTGGGGCTGGGAAGCCATTCCGGCCGGCGCGTCGAGGAAATCCAGATCGTCCTCTTCCTCGCGGAAATCACGAACCGGCTGCTGCGACTGCAGCATTGCCTGGGCAGCTGCAATGATCCGGAAGTAGTGCTCGGCGTGCTGCAGGTAGTTCTCGGCCATCACCCGGTCACCGGCGCCCTGCGCATCGCGCGCCAAGGCAGTGTACTTCTCAGCGATCTGCTGGGCGGTGCCGCGAATCTTCACGTCAGGGCCATTGCTCTCGTAAGTGCGCGTCAGCGGGTTCGGGCCCCTGCGGTTATTGCCATTGTTGCCGTTGCCACGGCCCCGAATGCGCCGATTCTGTTGTTGTGGCCTCATACCATTCTCTTTGTTTGAGACGACTCTCGTTTCAAAAACTGCCAGCGGAAATTCGAGCGCGCTCTGGCTTCCGTTCCACAATCTTCCTGACCATCAAGCCCACGCGTGCGTGCGCGGGAGCGAACGTGGTCTCTCTGATGTTCACTTGCCCGATGATCCCCGTACGAAGCGCTGCGTTCAGCGGTCGTTTTGCGGCGGAGGACTTACGCTCCTGCCTGTTTCATTCATCTGGCACGCGGAACCTAGCGGCATTGTCCAGGCTTGCCAAGTCTTTTTTCCGCGCTGTTCACGCCAAGTGAAAAACAAGGGCCCTGTCACGACCGCCAAGATCACGGACACTGTCAGTCAGTACAAATCCCCTAGCCGAAAATATGTCGGCAACGCTCTGTTTCTGGTCAAATCCGATCTCGACGGCAATCACTCCTTCTCGATTCAGGAGCCTCGGGCCGTCGTCCGCCGTCAGGCGATAGAACTCCAACCCATCCTGACCACCATCCAGAGCGCACCGGGGATCGAACTCGCGCACGGAGCGGTCCAGGGACTGCACGTCATTCGTCGGTATGTAGGGCGGGTTGGAAACTAGAAGGTCGAACTTTCCTTCGACCGCCTTCGACCAGTCCGACTGGAGGGTCGAAAACCGCGCTCCACATCCATTGATATCGGCATTTGCCCTGGCGGTTGCAAGGGCATCCGCCGAAATATCGACGCCCAGCGCCGTTGCTTCCGGAAGTACGCTCAACAACGCAAGAGCAATGGCTCCAGTTCCCGTGCCAAGATCAAGAATCCGGCATGAGCCCGTGCGGGCAATACAGGCCCTGGCGTGGGGCAGCGCAAGGTCGACAAGCGTTTCGGTGTCCGGCCTGGGGTCCAGCGTTTCGGGCGACAGGCGCAGGCGCAGCCCGTAGAACTCCCGTTCGCCAATGATGCGGAACACCGGTTCGCCTGCAAGCCGCCGGGCCACAGCGGCCCGCAGGGCCGCCACCTCCGCATCGCCGATCAGGCGATCGGGATTGACGATCGCATCCTTGCGCTCGGTCCCGGTGAAGTGCTCGACCAGAATGCGCGCTTCCAGTGCCGCCTCGGCAATGCCGGCCTGCTGAAACGCCTGCCGGGTCGCGGCAAGCAGGGCGCCAAGCGGCTCCGCCATCGTCAGTTTTCGCTATTCTGGGCCGCCAGGAGCTTGGTCTGGTGATCAGCGATCAGCGCGTTGATCAATTCGTCCAGCTCGCCCTCCATGACGCGGTCGAGCTTGTAGAGTGTCAGGTTGATCCGGTGATCCGTCACGCGCCCCTGGGGGAAGTTGTAGGTGCGGATTCGCTCGGAGCGGTCGCCCGTGCCGACCTGCAGGCGGCGCAGCTCGGACCGCTCCTCGGCCGCCTTCTGGCGCTGTGCGTCATAAAGACGCGCGCGCAGGATCTGCATCGCCCGGGCGCGGTTCTGATGCTGCGATTTCTCGGCCTGAACGACCACGATGCCGGTCGGCAAGTGGGTGATTCGCACCGCCGAGTCGGTGGTGTTGACGTGCTGGCCACCAGCGCCGGAGGCTCTCATGGTGTCGATGCGGATGTCCTCGGGGCGGATTTCCACGTCCACCTCCTCAGCCTCCGGCAGAACGGCCACGGTGGCCGCCGACGTATGGATGCGGCCCTGGGCCTCCGTCTCCGGCACGCGCTGGACGCGGTGCACGCCCGACTCGAACTTCAGCTTGGCGAAAACGCCGCGACCCGAGACGGAAGCGACGATTTCCTTGTAGCCACCGGCATCGCCTTCGCTCGCGGAGACGACCTCCACCTTCCAGCCCTGCTGAGAGGCGTAGCGCTCGTACATGCGGAACAGATCGCCCGCGAAAAGCGCGGCTTCATCGCCACCGGTGCCCGCGCGGATCTCGAGAATCGCGTTTCTCTCGTCGGCGGCGTCCTTCGGCAGGAGCAGAAGCTGCAGCTCCTGGTGCAGAGTCTCGATGCGATGCTCGACATCCTTGCGGTCGGCCTCCACGAGTTCCCGCATCTCGCGGTCCAGGCTCTTGTCGGCGAGCATGGCCTCCAAATCTTCCTGTTCCGCCTCGGCCTTGCGCAAAGCCCTGATCTTGCCCGCGATCTCCTGAAGCTCGGCGTATTCCGACGCAAGCTTCACGTATTCTTCCGGAGACGGACCCGCGGCCATCTGCGTTTCGATCAGCTCGAAACGCTTCAGCACCTGATCCATACGATCACGTGGCAGTTCAATCATAAGCAAAGCCCAGTGTTATCTTTTCAGAGCGGGATATCGTGCTTCCTGGCAAATTCGATCAGGCCCGCACGGATATCGGTCTTCGCGCAGTGGCTTGCAAGCGCCTCGTCCATCCATTCGGCAAGTTCCTGCAGCGGCAGCTCGCGGACCATCGCCTTGACCGGACCGATGGACGAAGCCGACATCGACACGGAACGGAACCCGACCGCCAGCAGAGCCATGGCGGAGATCGGCTTGCTTGCAAGCTCGCCGCAAATCGTCACCGGCGTATTGTGCTTTTCGCCCGCCTTAACGATCTGCCGCAGCAGACGCAGGAACGGCACGCTGATCGGATCGAATCGGTCGGAAACGCGGGTGTTACCGCGGTCCGTCGCCGTGACGAACTGGAACAGGTCGTTCGAGCCGACGGAGACGAAATCCACCGCTTCCATCAGCTCGTCAAGCTGCCAGAGAAGCGAGGGAACTTCGATCATGGCGCCGATCTTCAGACTGGTCGGGAGATGATAGGCAAAGCGCGAGAGGTGTCGCACCTCGCGATCGACGATCTGGCGAGCCTGATGGATCTCGCTGATCTCCGTCACCATGGGCAGCATGAACTTGAGCTCGCGGCCGCCGGCGGCCTTGAGCAGGGCGCGCACCTGCGTGCGCAGCAGCGCCGGACGATCAAGCGTCAGGCGGATGGCACGCCAGCCTAAGGCCGGGTTCTCCTCCTGATGCGTGACGTTGAAATAGGGAAGAACCTTGTCGCCGCCGATATCCAGGGTACGGAAGGTGACCGGCCGCCCCTCGGCCGCATCCAGAACCTCGCGATAGAGCCGCTCCTGAGCCTCGACGCGCGGGAAGGTCAGCGCCACCATGAACTGCAGCTCGGTGCGGAAGAGGCCAATGCCGGACGCACCCGACTGGGCCAGCTGCGGCAGGTCGACCGCAAGGCCCGCATTCATAAGCAGCTCAACCGGGACGCCATCCTTGGTAACCGACGGCTTGTCGCGCAACTCCCGGTAAAGCTTCTGCCGGCGGGCGCGGAAGCGCACCTTCTCGGCATAGGCGGTTTCGATGTCTGCAGGCGGCCGCAGGTGGACCTGGCCATCCTCGCCATCGACGATGATCGAATCGCCATTCTCGGCGAGCGAGACCACCCCCTTGACCTGGCCAACGGTAGGCAGGCCGATGGCGCGGGCCACGATGACGATGTGGCTGGTCGGCGCGCCCTCTTCCAGAACGAGGCCACGCAGGCGGTCGCGCGGATAATCCAGAAGCTCGGCCGCTCCCATGTTGCGCGCCACCAGAATGGCGTTGCGCGGCATGATCTCCGACAGCGCGTCGGGTCCGCGACCCATCAGCTGGCGCAGCAGACGGTTCGCCAGATCGTCAAAGTCGCTCATGCGCTCGCGCAGGTAGGGGTCAGTCATGTGCATCATGCGCGCGCGCATGTCGCTCTGCACCTTCTCGACCGCGGCCTCCGCAGTCAGGCCGTTCTGGATCGCCTCCTCCAGGCGGCGCACCCAGCCGCGGTCGTTGGCGAACATGCGATAGGCCTCGAGGACCGCCCTGTGCTCGCCCTCGAAGGCGACGTCGCGGCGCGAGAGCATGTTGTCGATGGACAGGCGCAACGAGCTCAGCGCCTGCTCCAGACGCTCCTTCTCATGCTCGATGTCCTCGGCGAACAGATCCTCAACCAGGATGCGCGGCTCGTGCAGGACGACGTGGCCGAGGCCAATGCCATCATTGAAGGAATGGCCCCGCAGATGAACGGGACGGCGCAGATCGAGCTCGATGCCGGGGCGGGCCAGACGCACCAGGTCGCCGCTCGCGATCATCTCGGCGACAACCATCGCGACGGTCTCGAGAACGTCGACCTCGTCCTCGCTGTAATGACGCTGGGTTCGGTTCTGAACGACGAGAACGCCGAGCGTGCGGCCTGCCCTCAGGACGGGTACGCCGAGAAAGGAATGGTAGATTTCCTCGCCCGTCTCCGGCAGGTAGGCGAAGGCCGGATGCTTCTGCGCATCGGCGAGGTTGAGCGGGCGGGCGCTTGCCGCGATCGTACCCACCAGACCTTCGCCCAGACGAAGCTGGGCCTGGTGAACCGAGGTGGGGTTCAGACCTTCGGTGGCGTAGAGCTCGAGGACCGAGTCCGCCCGCAGCACATAGAGCGAGCAGACTTCCGCGACGAAATTCCGGGCGATCTCCCTGACGAGGCGGTTCAGCCGCTCCTGCGGTTCAGCAGGCTCCGCCATCAGCTCGCGGAGCCGCTTCAGCAATAGACGGGGGCCGCCTGCAGAATCAGGCATGGATCATGCTCCAAAGCTTCGTCGTTCGTCGTCCGCCGGAGGCGACGCGCGAAGCACTATAGCTCCGCGTCGGCTTATTGTTTATCCAGCCCGTAGGCAGAATGCAAAGTCCTGACCGCCAGCTCCGCGTAAGGCGCATCGATCAGAATGGAGATCTTGATCTCCGACGTGGTGATGGCGCGGATGTTGATGCCCTTCTCCGCCATCGCCTTGAAGGCCGTGGCTGCAACGCCCGCGTTGGTGCGCATGCCCATGCCGATCACCGAAACCTTGGCAAGGCCCGTCTCGGACTGGATCGTGTCGAAGCCGACCGTGTCGCGCACGCCCTCGAGGATGGCCACCGCCTTCTGCATGTCGCCCGAGGGAACCGTGAAGGTGATGTCGGTGAACTTGCCGTCCTCGGAGACGTTCTGGACGATCATGTCGACGTTGATGTTGCCTTCGGCCAGCGGACCGAAAATGCCCGCGGAAACTCCCGGCCTGTCAGCGACACGGCGTAGGGAGATCTGAGCTTCATCCTTGGCAAAGGCGATGCCGGTGACAACCTGCTGTTCCACGATTTCTTCCTCGTCGCAAATGAGTGTGCCGGGCGGGTTCAGGAAATCCCCCATGCCGGGCGCGTCCGGTTCTTCAAAAGAGGACCTCACAAAGGTGCGGACCTTGTGGGCCATCGCCAGCTCGACCGAGCGAACCTGCAGCACCTTCGCGCCGAGCGAGGCCATTTCCAGCATTTCCTCGAAGGACACCTTCGCCAAGCGGCGCGCCTTCGGCTCGATGCGCGGGTCGGTCGTGTAGACGCCGTCCACGTCGGTGTAGATGTCGCAGCGGTCCGCCTTCACGGCGGCGGCCAGCGCCACGGCCGAGGTGTCGGAACCACCGCGGCCCAGCGTAGCGATGCGGTTGTCCGGAGCAAGCCCCTGGAAGCCGGCCACGACGGCCACCTGCCCCATCTCCATGCGGCGGATAATCTCGCTGCCGTCGATGTCGAGAATGCGGGCGGCGCCATGCGCGCCATCCGTGCGGATCGGGATCTGCCACCCTTGCCAGGAACGGGCATCAACGCCGATGGACTGCAGCGCAATCGCCAGCAAACCGCTCGTCACCTGCTCGCCGGAAGCGACAACCGTGTCATATTCGCGAGCATCGTAAAAAGGCGACTGGGAACCGCAGGCCTTCGGCATTTCCTGCACCCAGCCGACAAGCTCATTAGTCCTGCCGGCCATGGCGGAGACAACCACGGCAACCTGGTGGCCCGCATCCACCTCGCGTTTGACGTGGCGCGCAACGCGAAAGATACGGGAGAGGTCAGCGACGGAGGTTCCGCCGAACTTCATTACAATGCGCGCCATGATCCTAGATGTGCCCTCGCAATTAACGAGCCCAAGGCTCTCCTGAACCTGTCTCCGCCAGATAGCGGCGCGCTTCAAATATCCAATGGTGATGTATTCCGCAAGCGATGCTGAGGCTTGACAATACATTCGTCACGCCCGACTTCCAGACAAGTGCAGGAGATGAGCAATGCAGGACAGCCAGCCTACGACAATCGACAGCGCCGAAGTCGAGCGCTTTTCGCGCATCGCGCAGGAGTGGTGGAACCCGAGCGGCAAGTTCAAGCCCCTCCACAAGTTCAACCCGGTGCGGCTGGCCTATATCCGTGACCATGTCGCCGCCCATTTCGGGCGCGACCCCAATGGCGTGCGGCCCTTCCAGGGACTGCGCTTCCTGGACATCGGCTGCGGCGGCGGCCTTCTGTCCGAGCCGATGGCGCGGCTGGGCGCCAGCGTCGTGGGCGCCGACGCTTCGGCCACCAACATCGAGGTCGCCAAGCTCCACGCGGCTGAAAGCGGCCTTGCCATCGACTACCGGGCCGAGACCGCGGAGGCGCTCGCCGATCAGGGCGAGCGGTTCGACGTCATTCTCAACATGGAGGTGGTCGAGCACGTTTCGGACGTGGACCTCTTCATCGCCAAGTGCGCGGAAATGCTGAAGCCTGGCGGGCTGATGTTCGTCGCGACGATCAACCGCACGCTGAAGGCGTGGGGGCTCGCCATCATCGGTGCGGAATACATCCTGCGCTGGCTGCCGCGCGGAACCCACGACTACCGCAAGCTGGTGCGCCCCGAGGAGCTTGAAGGCGCTCTCATGGCCAACGGCCTCACCATCAAGGACAGGACGGGCGTGACCTACAACCCGCTCGCCGACCGCTGGCAGCGCTCCCGCGACATGGACGTCAACTACATGGTGCTGGCGGAAAAGCCGCAGTCAGGGGAGTAATCAAGGGCTCCCGCTGCCGCTGCTGGCCGGACCTGGGCTGCGCCCGGAAAACCATACCCCGCCGGGTATCCCAACGGCAGAGGATGCGGGAGCGCGGCAACAAGCCCAGCGGAATGGAGATCTCAGTTCCTGTCTTCGGGAAGGATCGGCAGGGGCATGAAGTCGATGCCGTCTTCGGCCAGCAAGCGGGCTTCGTCCAGCGTGGCTTCGCCGTAGATGCCCCGCACTTCCGTCTCACCGAAATGGATCTTGCGCGCCTCCTCGGCGAAGCGCGGGCCGACATATTCGGCATTCTCGCGCACCTGGCGCGTGAATGCCCGCAGTTGCTCCAGGAACTGCTTCTGCTCGTTGGACATGGCCAGCGCCACCTGCTGCTTCTTGCGCGAGGTGGAAACGGCCGGCGCCATCAGCGCCTTGTTCACGTCATTGGTGCCGCACTGGGGGCACGAAACCAGCTTGCGCTGCTTTTGCTGATCGAAGTCATCGGCGCTGCGGAACCAGGCCTCGAATTCGTGACCGTTACTGCAGTTCAGATTGTACTTGATCATGCCATCACCTCCGCTCCAACGGGAGACGGCGGAATGAAATCCCTTGCGTTCTTCAGGTTCGGAATCTTGCGGCGGGCGTCAGCCGAGGCCGATACATCGATCTCGGCCACAACGATGCCTGGCTCGTCGTTTCCTGCGTCGGCGACAATCCGGCCCCAGGGATCGACGATCAGCGTGTGGCCATAGGTCTCGCGACCGTCCTCATGCCTGCCACCCTGCGCGGCAGCAATGACCCAGGCGCCGTTCTCGATGGCGCGCGCGCGTTGCAACACATGCCAGTGGGCCTCGCCCGTCTGGCGGGTGAAGGCGGCCGGGATGGCCAGCACATCGGCGCCGGCAAGCGCCTGGGCGCGGAACAGCTGCGGGAAGCGAACGTCGTAGCAGATCGCCAGCCCAAGGTTCATGAAGGGCAGCTGCGCCACGACCGCCCGGTCGCCGGGCGCATAAGTTGCCGACTCGCGCCAGCTCTCGCCATTGTCGAGATCGACATCGAACATGTGGATCTTGTCGTAGGTAGCGATCAGCTCGCCTTCAGCCCCGAACAGGAAGGCCCGGTTGGCGACCCGTCCATCCTCCAGGAGAACGGCCGTCGAGCCTATGTGAATGAAGACGGACAGTTCACGCGCGAGTTCAGAAGCCCTGCGGACGAGCGGGTCCTTGTCGGCGGTGGTAATGCGCTCCATCAGCGCCTCCCTGCCACGGACCAGCACTCCGGTCATCTCCGGGCTCTGGACATAGACAGCCCCGCTTCCGGCCGCTTCGCGGACAAGCGCCTCGAAGGCGGTCAGGTTGGCCTGCGGATCGGTGCCGCTGCGCATCTGCAGGGCTGCTACGCGAAAAGATGTCATTCAGGCATCTCCGAAAAGAAGCTCGTCGAGGCGCCCTTCCTTTTCCAGGGCATGAAGGTCGTCGCATCCCCCGACATGATAGTCGCCTATGAATATCTGAGGGAAGGTTGATCTGCCGTTAGCGCGCTGGATCATTTCGGCCCGCAGCTCCGGTGAGAAGCTCGCATCATACTCCGTATACTCAACGCCCTTTTCATCGAGCAAGCGCTTCGCACGGGTGCAGTAACCGCAGCCCAGGCGCGTATAGATCGTTACATTTGGCATTTATTTTTCCGCATCTTCTTGTGCGGCTTATATATGCTCCCTGCTGGCGATAGCAAAGTCCTCCGGCAGGACGCGGGCGAAGGTGAGCACATCCACCGCCGCCGCGCCAGCCCGCAGCAACACCCGGGTGGCGGCCTTTACCGTTGTGCCAGTGGTATAGACATCGTCCACGAGAATGAGCCTTCTGTCCCTCACGAGCGGAAGGCAACGCTCGGGGACGGTGAACACACCGTCCAGGTTCGCACGGCGCTCTGGGGCCGTCAGTCCAACCTGCGGACGCGTCGCCTTGCGGCGCACCAGCACGCCGGGAAGATGCGGCAGCCCGGTCTGGCGGGCGATCGCCCGGGAGAGCTCGGCCGACTGGTTGAAACGGCGGCTCAGAAACCGGTAGCGGTGCAGGGGTACCGGCACAATCGCGTCGGCGTCCGCGATCAGCTCCGCTCCGGCGCGGACCATCCAGCGCGCCATCCATGGCGCGAGGTCGGTCCGGTCGCCAAACTTGAGCGCGCGCGCCATGCGTTGCGGAACACCCTGATAGAGCACTGCCGAGCGGGCCCGGACAAACGGCGGCGGATCGGCGATGGCTTCCGCCGACAGCATGCCCTCCCCCATGTCGTGGGCAAAAGGCGTGCCCATCACCTCGCACCAGGGCCGTTCAATGAAACGCACTTGCGGCCAGCAGTCGGGGCAGAGCGTTCCGGGCTGTTCCACGATGTTGCGGCAACCGAGGCAGGTGGGCGGGAACAGAATCCTCGCCGGCCACTCGCAAAGCTGGCGCATCACCCCGCCTATGTGCATCTTGCCCCCCGCGTCATGCTCCCCACCTTTGCATCATAGCAGATTTGTGCCATTGCGCGGGAAGCATTGGAGTGACCATGGACATCATCTTCGACCCGCAGCTTCTCATTGCCCGCAAGCTCCGTGCCCTGACGCAGGGCCCGGCGGGAGCCGACTTCCTCATGCAGCGCATGGCGGAAGACCTGGGGGAGCGCCTGTCCACGGTCGAACGCCGGTTCGAGCGGGCGGCGGCGATCTTCTCGTTGACTCCCGATGCCGCGCGGGTGGTGGCCGCCAGCGGCAAGGCGGCGACGGTACTGCGCGTCGAGGCTGACCAGCGGCTGCTCGGCGACGATGAATTCGAGGGCGTGCTGGCGGAGCCGGAGATCGTGCCGCTGGAGCCGGAAAGCATCGACCTTGCGGTGTCCCTGCTCACGATGCACGAGGTCAACGACCTGCCGGGGCTGCTCGTGCAGATCCGGCGGGTGCTGAAGCCCGACGGGCTGTTTCTCGGCGCGATGGCGGGCGGCAGCACGCTGCAGGAACTCAAGCAGTCGCTTCTGGAAGCCGAGGCGGAGCTTACGGGCGGAGCCTCCCCGCGCGTCTATCCGTTCGCAGACGTGCGCGATGCGGGCGGTCTGCTGCAGCGCGCGGGTTTTTCGCTGCCGGTCACGGACGTCGAGACGATGCCCGTGCGATACAACACGATGTTCGACCTGATGCGCGACCTCAGAGCCATGGGCGCGACAAGCGCGCTTGTGGAGCGAAGCCGGAAACCGGCTTCACGCAAGCTGTTCCTGCGGGCGGCGGAGATCTACCAGGATCGGTTCTCGGACCCGGACGGGCGCGTCCGGGCAACGTTCAACATCATCTGGATGTCCGGCTGGGCGCCGCACGAAAGCCAGCAGAAGCCTCTCAAGCCCGGCAGCGCGGCCGTTTCGCTCGCCAACGTGCTCGACGAACTCGACAAGCAGAAGAAATAGACCATTTTGCCGAAGGCGCCGGCGGCGCCTTCAGGAAACCGTCCCCGACACAGCGTCCTTCCCGGCCTATTCGCCGGCAAGGGCTGACTGCAATTCCCTGTTGGAGAAAAAGAGCGAGGTCAGGAAACCCAGCTCTGCCAGACCCGTCACGATCGCCAGCACCAGCACGCTTACAATCAATGCGTATTCCACGGCTGTCGCGCCGCGCTGGTCCTTCAGGAAAGACTCGCCCCTCATCGCCGCCCCTTCAGCATCTTCCTCGCTTTGACCCGTCCCGGCTGATGATACATTCAGACTCCAGCGAAGACCGTAAGACGCTTCTCTGTTGATCCACAGCAGGACCGCCGATCGCCCCGGTCAGAAAGTGATCAATGCCCGGCTCGAAAAGCGCCTGTCGCACCACGCGCCGTTCACTGTCCGGTGCCAGTGTCAGCGACAGGGCGACCGCCGCGGACCCAAACAGCAGGAGCACGCGCAACACGCCAACGCCCGCGTTGGATAGCCAGCTTCGCCTGAATGTCCCCTTCAGATCTTGCTTCGACAGCACCGGACCGGTCCCTCAAAAGAACGCCCCATGCGCCCTCACGCACAGGCTCTCACCGGCCGCCAAAGGAAAGTTTAATGGGGCGATTAACGTTAAGAAGGGTTAAATCGGCCGGGCGGGACCGCGGGAAAGACGGTCTGCCAGCACGAGCGACCGGAGGGATTGGACTGGTCGCAGGCTCGACGGGCTCATGATGTGACGGCGCATGGTTCGACGGCTCACCACGGGGCCGGTCAGGCGTGGTCAGAGGAGGTCGATCAGGAACGGGATCAGAGGTTCGTCGGCCGGCGGCATGGGGTAGTCGCGCATGTTGCGCGGAGCCACCCACTTGAGAACCTGCCCCTCGCGCGGCATCGGGATACCCTCGAAGCGGCGGCAGACATAGAGCGGCATCAACAGGTGGAAGGTCTCGTAGGCATGGCTCGCGAAGGTGAGCGGCGCAAGGCATGGCACCTTCGTCTCAATGCCAAGCTCCTCGCGCAGCTCGCGGACCAGCGTTTCCTCCGGCGTCTCGCCGGGCTCGACCTTGCCGCCCGGGAACTCCCACAGACCAGCCAGAGCCTTGCCCTCAGGGCGCTGGGACAGCAGGACACGGTTGTCCGCATCCACAAGCGCACAGGCGGCGACCAGCAGGATCGGTTTGGGGCTCGAAGTGTCCATCATGGTCAATCCTGCGGTTCGCGGTAGACGTAAGCGTGTCCATCGGTAAAGCCGAGGGAGCGGTAGAGCTCCTTCGCGGGATTGGCATCCTCCACCTGAAGGTACGCCTGGCGCGCGCCGCGCGCAAAGGCCCATTTGAGGGCGGCCGGGATCAGGCGGCGGGCATTGCCCCGGCCGCGCGCGAATTCCGCCGTCGCAATGTCGAAGAGGCCGACCACATCACCATCGCGAACGCAGAGAAGACTGGTCGCCGGCTTGCCGTCCTGCTCCAGGACGAAGAAGCCGCGATCGGCCCTTATCGATTCCACCACCCGGCGCAAGCCCGGCTTGATCTCGGGCGGATTGCCGTGGGTGAACACCGAAGCCTCGACGTAGCGCTCGACCTCTTCCACCGGTGTCACGTCATCAGCCCCTGCCAGGGCGTCATTCCCAAGGGGCAAACGCATCACGGTCGTCTGCTTGCGGCTCACCCAGCCCAACTCGTCGAGCCGGGCGGCGATCTGCGGCGCCGACAGGGGCGTCAGGCGGAAAGCGGGCGTGCGGCCATTCTCACGAAAATAGCGGGAAAGACGCTCGATCCGCTCATCCAGGCGGTGACAGTCATGCGGGTCCATCGGGTTGATGGAATTCAGGCGGCCGGAAGGATGGCCGGCCGTCAGGCGAACCATCCAGGTGCCGTCATAGTGTACGGCGGCAGCCGGCCAGGCGCGGAAGCCCGCCGCCTCGATGCGCCTGACATCCGCCAGATTGGCCAGCCCAGCCCCCGCCATGCGCGTCAGCTCCGGTAGTCGCCGTTGATGGCCACGTATTCCTTGGTCAGGTCGCAGGTCCAGACCGTCGCCTTGCCGCGGCCGAGACCAAGGTCAACCGTGATGACAATATCGTCGCGCTTCATGTACGCCGACACCGCCTCCTCGGAGTAATCCGGATCGCGCTCGCCCTGATGCGCAACGCGATGCTCGCCGAACCAGATGGTCAGAAGATCACGGTCGGCCGGCTCGCCGGCCTTGCCGACGGCCATCACGACGCGGCCCCAGTTGGCGTCCTCACCCGCTACGGCAGTCTTCACCAGCGGAGAATTGGCGATGGAGAGCGCGATGCGCTTGGCGGAGCGGGCGGCCTTCGCGCCGGTGACATTCACCTCGATCATCTTGCGGGCGCCCTCGCCGTCGCGCACCACCTGCAGCGCCAGCTGCTTCAGAATACGGTTCAACGCGCGGCGGAACGCGCCAAGGCGCGGATCCTTCGGGTCGGTGATGCGCGGCGCGCCGCGTTCGGCCGCCTTGCCGGTGGCGAACAGCAGCAGCGTGTCGCTGGTGGAGGTATCGCTGTCGACCGTCACCGCGTTGAAGGTCTTGGCCGTGCCCTTCGACAGCATGTCCTGCAGTACGGGCGCGGCAATCGGCGCGTCGGTCGCCACGAAGGAAAGCATCGTCGCCATGTCCGGCGCGATCATGCCGGCGCCCTTGGCGATGCCGTTGATCGTGATCTCGACGCCGCCCAGATCCGCCTTGGCGGTCAGGTACTTGGGATAGGTGTCGGTGGTCATGATGGCCTGGGCGGCTTCCTTCCAGGCGCCGGGCTCGGCCCGCTTCACCAGATCGCCCAGAAGATGCGAGAACTTGTCGGCGGCGAGCGGTTCACCGATCACGCCGGTGGAGGCGAGGAACACCTCGTTCTCCTTGCAGCCGGCGGCAGCTGCCGCCGCCTTCGCCTCCAGCGCGGTCGCCTCGCGGCCCTTCTTGCCGGTAAAGGCATTGGCATTGCCGGAGTTGACCACCAGCACGCGGGCCTTTCCGCCGGGAAGGTTCTGGCGGCAGAAATCAACCGGGGCCGAGGGACACTTCGAGCGCGTGAAGACGCCGGCCACTTCGGTGCCTTCGTCGAAGACCATCACCATCAGGTCGGTGCGGCCCTTGTACTTGATGCCGGCCTCGGCGGTCGCGATGCGGACGCCAGGAATCTCGGGCATCTTCGGATAACGCTTGGGAGCAAGGGGAGAAACGGTCGTGGACATGAATCTTACCGCGTAAATGAGCCTGATCCCCTCTGCCTCATGGCAAGACTCCAGGCAAGAGCGAAACAGTGTACGAAATACAAAAGGGCGGGAGGTGCCGCCGTCCGGCTACACTTCCCGCCCCGTCACTGCATTCGGCGCGATCCTTACTGGGCCTGATCGTCCGCCGTGCCAATCTGCTGCGCAAACAGCTCGTCAACCGCAGTCTTGAGCTCGGCATCCGGAATCTCGACCGAAGCCTTGCCGCGGATGTCCCTCAGCGTATTGACGTACTTCTCGCGCACGATCACCGAGCGGATCTCGTCGGAGACCTGCTCAAACGGAGGAACGGGCTGCTGGCGCTTGTCCTCGACCTTGATCACGTGCCAGCCGAACTGCGTCTGCACGGGCTCCTTAGAGTAGCTGCCCGGCTCGATGGCAAATGCCGCCGTCTCGAACTCCGGCACCATGCGGCCCTTGGTGAAGTAGCCAAGGTCGCCGCCATTGGCTGCCGCGCCGTCTTTCGACTTCGCCTTGGCGATCTCCTCGAAATTGCCGCCCTTATCGAGCTCGGCAATGATTTCCTTCGCCTCATCCTCCGTCTCGACGAGGATGTGCCGGGCATGGACTTCCTCCGGCATGGTGAGCTTGGCCACTTCTTCGTCGTAGCGGGCGCGCACTTCCTCCTCGGTGATCGGCTCGATCACGTTCTTGTCGATGTAGGCGCTGTGGAGGGCCTGATTCTTCAGAAACTCCTGCTGCTTCTTGAACTCGTCCGTCTCGTCGATCTTCTGCTCCGCCGCCGCTTCGGCAAAAAGGTTGAGGTCGATGAGCGCGGACAGAAGGGCGACACGGCGATCGGCCTCCGGAAGGCGTGCAAACTGCGGACCGAGCTGCTGTTCAGCCAGCTTGAGGTCAGCTTCGGTGATCTGGTGGCCGTTGACGGTGGCAAGGACCTTGTCCTCCTGCGCGGCGGCTGGCTGGCTGCCCATCACGCCCGCCATCAGTGCCAGGCCGATCGAGGCTGCGAGAGTTTTGCGCACGGATCTAAGCATGAGAAAGTTTCTCCGTTTGGTAAGGATCGAGTACGGCACGATCGAAAAAGGCGAGATGCCCCACACCGCGCAAGAAATATGGCGGAATTTGCGGTGACCCCCCACTTTCCCCGAAGTTGACATCGCTGGATGCCCCTCTTATCTGTCCTTCAACCCAGCGTCCAGAAGTCCTTTTCGCGCGACGCGGGCCCGTCATACTTCAGGCATAGCTTGAAACTGGCGCAATCATACGGCATCCCATTGTCCGAAAGACGAATTGAGAGGACCATCTGATGGTCAGTTTTGGCGGCCTCGTCCGCAAGATTTTTGGCTCCGCAAACGAACGCCGCGTACGCGGCTACAGGTCCCGGGTCGAAGCGATCAATGCCCTCGAACCCGAGATCCAGGCGCTCTCGGATGAGGCCCTGCGGGGCAAGACACAGGAATTCCGCGAGAAGCTCGCGAACGGCGCATCGCTCGAGGACCTGCTTGTCCCTGCCTTTGCCGTGGTCAGGGAAGCCGCACGCCGTACCATCGGCCTGCGTCCGTTCGACGTGCAGCTCATCGGCGGCATGGTCCTGCACGAGGGCGCCATCGCCGAGATGAAGACCGGCGAAGGCAAGACGCTGGTCGCAACACTGCCCACCTATCTCAACGCACTGACTGGCAAGGGCGTTCACGTCGTCACGGTGAACGACTATCTGGCCAAGCGCGATGCCGGCTGGATGAGCCGGGTCTACGGTTTCCTGGGCCTGTCCACGGGCGTCATCGTCCACGGACTTTCGGATGAGGAACGGCGCGCCGCCTATGCCTGCGACATCACCTATGCCACCAACAACGAGCTCGGCTTCGACTATCTGCGCGACAACATGAAATATGACCGCGCGCAGATGGTGCAGCGCGGCCATGCCTACGCGATCGTCGACGAGGTCGACTCGATCCTGATCGACGAGGCGCGCACGCCGCTCATCATCTCCGGCCCGCTAGAGGACCGTTCGGATCTCTACAACACGATCGACGCCTTCATCCTCAAGCTCGACAAGGATGATTACGAGGTCGACGAGAAGCAGCGCACCGCCACCTTCACCGAAAAGGGCACGGAGAAGGTCGAGCAGCTGCTGCGCGAGGCGAAGCTCTTCAAGGGCGAATCCCTCTATGACGTCGAGAACGTCGCCATCGTCCACCACCTCAACAACGCGCTGAAGGCGCATCACCTGTTTCAGCGCGACCGCGACTACATCGTTCGCAACGGCGAGGTGGTGATCATCGACGAGTTCACCGGCCGCATGATGCCGGGCCGCCGCTATTCGGACGGCCTGCACCAGGCGCTCGAGGCCAAGGAACACGTCAAGATCCAGCCGGAAAACCAGACGCTGGCGTCCATCACCTTCCAGAACTACTTCCGCATGTACGAGAAGCTGGCCGGCATGACCGGCACGGCCTCCACGGAAGCGGAGGAGTTCGCCAACATCTATGGCCTGGACGTGGTCGAGATCCCGACCAATCTGCCGGTTCAGCGCATCGACGAGGACGACGAGGTCTACCGCACGGCCGAAGAGAAGTACCGGGCCATCATCAAGGAGATCAAGGCGGCGCGCGAGCGCGGCCAGCCAATCCTCGTCGGCACCACCTCCATCGAGAAGTCCGAGTACCTCGCCAGCCTGCTGCGCAAGGAAGGCTTCACCGACTTCGAGGTTCTGAACGCCCGCCACCACGAGCGCGAAGCCGCGATCGTGGCGCAGGCCGGACGTCCCGGCGCCATCACGATCGCCACCAACATGGCCGGCCGCGGCACCGACATCCAACTCGGCGGCAACGCCGAGATGCGGATTGCCGAGGAGCTCGGGGACATGCCGCCCGGACCGGAGCGCGAGGCGCGCGAGAAGGCCATCCGCGAAGACGTCCAGCGCCTCAAGGAAAAGGCGCTTGCCGCCGGCGGTCTCTACGTGCTCGCCACCGAGCGCCATGAGAGCCGTCGCATCGACAACCAGTTGCGCGGCCGCTCCGGCCGCCAGGGCGACCCGGGCCGCTCCAAGTTCTTCCTGTCGCTGCAGGACGACCTGATGCGCATCTTCGGCTCCGACCGCATGGACGGAATGCTGCAGAAGCTCGGCCTCAAGGAGGGCGAAGCCATCATCCATCCCTGGATCAACAAGGCTCTGGAAAAGGCGCAGAAGAAGGTCGAAGCCCGCAACTTCGACATCCGCAAGAACCTGCTCAAGTTCGACGACGTCATGAACGACCAGCGCAAGGTCGTCTTCGAGCAGCGCCTCGAGCTGATGGACGGGGAGAACGTCTCCGATACCGTCACCGAGATGCGCCATGACGTCATCTACGACCTGGTGGCCAAGCACATTCCCGAGCACGCCTATGCAGAGCAGTGGGATGTGAAGGGACTGCGCGAGGCCGTACAGCGCGTCCTCAACCTGGACCTGCCCATCGAAGAGTGGGCGCAGGAAGAGGGCATTGCGGAGGATGACATCCGCGCGCGCATCATCGAGGCGTCCGACAGGGCCTTTGCCGAGAAGGCCGAGCGCTTCGGGCCGGACATCATGCGCTACGTGGAGAAGTCGATCCTGCTGCAGACGCTCGACATGCTGTGGCGCGAGCACCTGGTCAACCTCGACCACCTGCGCTCGGTGATCGGCTTCCGCGGCTATGCGCAGCGCGACCCGCTCAACGAGTACAAGAGCGAGGCTTTCGAGCTGTTCCAGGCCATGCTGCACAACCTGCGCGAGGCCGTCACGGCGCAGCTCGCCCGCGTCGAGCTGGTGCGCGAGACGCCGCCGCCGCAGGTGCCGCAGCAGATGGAGGCCCACCACATCGACCCCGCCACCGGGGAGGACGATGCGAGCGGCGGTCTGCTTACCCTGGCTGCAGCGCCCGCCACCGCCACCGAAAGGGATCCGAACGATCCGTCCACGTGGGGCCGCGTGGGCCGCAACGAGCCCTGCCCCTGCGGATCGGGCAAGAAATACAAGCATTGCCACGGCGCTTTCGTGGCGGAATAAAAGAGCGAAGGAAAAGGCCTCTCGAAAATGTGAGAGGCCTTTTCACTTTGTTGGCTTCCAAAAGGATCGCGTTGCCGCAAACCTGCTATTAGAACTTCTGCGATAGGAGTTGCCGGAGTTCACGGGGGATAATTCATGGCCGCACCTTTGGTGGAGGTGTCGGGCAGCGCCGGTTCAGGCCCGCTGCCGCAGGAACTTGTCTCCGCACTCAAACCAGACGACCTGGAGCGCCTCGTCCAGGCGCTTCCTGCCGGTCCGACGCGGCGGCTCGCCATCTATCCGCGGTCGGCCGGTTTCGGCCTGCTCGATGAACTCGACCATCTCGGCGCGCGGGCGATCGAGCCCAATGTGTTCTTCAGTCCGCGCTTTCTCGCCCCGGCCATGCCGCGGCTCGACGACCGGGACATACGGCTCGCCGTGATTCGCGACGAGACGCGGGAGCGGAGCCGACTGCGGCTGCTCGTTCCGTTCACCGTCGAAAATCTTCCGGTTCCGGTGGCCGTCCCGGTGATGCGCACCTGGTCCAACCCGTTCGGGCCGCTCGGCACACCGCTGGTGGATCATGACGATCCCGTGGGCGTGCTCGAGGATTTCTTCCGGATGCTGGCGCAGCCCAGCCTGAAGCTGCCGAAGGTGTTCGTATTCCCCGACACGCGAACCGACGGCCCGTTCGCTGCCGCCCTGCATGCGGTAGCCGAGGCCCGTAGCCTCCCGCTCATCGTGTCCGGCCAGGTGGAGCGTCCGTACCTGCGGAGCGGCCTCGACGGGGACAGCTATCTGCGGAAGAACCTGAAGCCACATCATTTCCGCGAGTTGCGCCGGCAGAAGCGCAAGCTGGAAGGTCTCGGCCGGCTGGAATACAAGATCGCCCGCAACCCCGACGACGTGGCGGAAGGTGTGGAAGCCTTCCTGTCTCTGGAGGTCGCCGGATGGAAAGGACGGGCTGGCACTGCCATGCGCGTCGACCGGATGCACGCGGCTTTCGCCCGCGAAGCAACCCAGCTCCTTGCGCAGCGCGACCAATGCCGGGTGCACATGCTGACGCTCGACGGGCGGCCGATCGCGGTGCTGATCGTGCTCATCGCTTCAGGGGTCGCCTACACCTGGAAGACCGCCTTCGACGAAACTCTCGCGCACCATTCTCCGGGAACGCTACTGCTGGCGGAGGTGACCAGGAATCATCTGGAGGATCCGAACATCACGGAAAGCGATTCCTGCGCAGAAGCGAACCATCCTGTGATGTCACGCCTGTGGAGCGAGCGATGCACCATCGGCACCTTCGTGGTGGGCCTCACCCCCGACAGCGATCGGGCCGCACGCCAGGCGGAAACGCAGCTCGCTCTCTACCGGCACACGCGCACGCGGGTGAAAGGTATAGGCAGGTGGCTCCGGCGGCTGCTCGGAAAGTGATGAAACGGTTCGGGGATTTCATGGGATTTAGGAGGGGCGGCTGATTGCTCTCCGTTTCACCCAGGGCCAATCGATGGTACGGTCTGCGAGAGCGTCGCCCGGTGCGGCCGTAGCGCCGTCGAGAAAACCCGAAACGCTTCAGTCACTCCCAAACCTGTCACCATCTGGAAGGCGAACCCGGTTGCAGAGTCCGGCTGCAGAATGTAAAGTAATGGAGTTAGTGCAGCGACTACCCCACTGACGAGGGTTGGAGCTAATGGGTGGGGGCCGCTGCATTAGCCATATACGAATACGCCCCATTTCCCCGCTCTGATGCAGATCAAATTTTGCAAGAGCTGCCTGTCCGAATTGCCGCAGGCGGCGGGGTGCGTTTTTGGGTTGGACCAGCCCGGTAAATCAGGTGTCGGGCAGTCGCCTCGGGCACACCGTTACCGTCGCGTCGAGCGCGCCGTCATTATCAAGATCAAGGAAGGTGTGACCGGATCACTTTGGACGAGTGTGACCGGACAGGCTCTCGGCGCCCGCCGATCGTGCTTTCCCACGAGGCTCTTCGGGTTAGTAATTGATCTTCGTTGAAGGGATCATTGTTTCAAGCGTTGTGCCCGAACAGGTCTTTCCCCCGCTTCATCGCAGCGCACGGCAATGAGACAGAAAAGGCCCGGGTCTCCCCGTACCGGAGCTCCGGGCCATTCTTACGTCGCCTTATCCTGACTTGAATCAGAACTTGTAGGCAATGCCGAAGCGGACGTCGTGTGTCTTCAGGTCAATCCTGGCGCGCTCGACGAGAATGTCAGGCTGAGTAAAGGTCTTGCGGCCGAAATCGGAGTATCGGTATTCAGCCCTCAGGATTAGGTTGTCCGTAGCCGCATATTCAACGCCCGCGCCGACATTCCATCCGGTGAGGGTCTTGGTCTCCCGAAAAATCTCGAAACCCGAGCCAATTTCATAAGCGTCAAAGCGATAGCGGGCAAACGAGACACCACCAGCGATGTATGGCATGAACCGATCAGCGGCGTAGCCCACTCGGCCACGAATCGCACCCGAATGCTTGATCTTGGAGTTCGCTACAAGATCGTCCCGCAGCACGTCCGCCGTATAGGGAGTCGCCGAAGACTTGATCCTGGTGATATTGACGTCGGCGTCAATACCTAACACCAGCCTGTTGTCGAATTGATGGTTGTAGCCGGCATACAGTCCGCCGAGCCAACCATCCGGATCATAGTTGATGAGATCCCGGTATTCGTTCGAATATCTGGACTTGCCCCAGGCGTACCCCGCATTCAGGCCGACAAAGCCACCGGTCCAAACGAACGAGGGCGTGGCTGCGGGAACCGGTGCCTGGTCATGGTTGACCACCGTATCGGCCGCGAGAGCGGACCCGGTCAAGAAAGCTGACAGCAATGCGGCGGAAACAACTCGCTTCATGATGCCCCTCCCAAGACAACTGTTCTTAGTTGGATAACAAAAATCGTCTCACACCGAAACCCCGCTTGGCATAAGAAGACGGAGCTGTTGCGGACGGATCACAGCTTGTGGGGGTCTTCCTCCGTTGGAATTTGATCGACCGTGCCCGGGTGGCGAGAACTGCGCCTATCCCAGCCCGACCCGTCACCGAACGCCGCCGCACGGCAGGGACCCACGGCAAGCCCTCCGAGGCCGGATTCGGGAGCGTTGGCCAGCAACGGCCAGTGGCCGGGGGTTTCCGTCCATCCGCAGGACATGTTGCAGCACGGGCACGGGAACCAAGGGGTGTCTCGGATCAGTTCCGCTGCAAAATGCCGAGGAATAAGCGGACTTGGAATGAGATGGTGCCTCCGGTCCGCAAATAATTGATATTGCTGTGGTTTTCTATGTTTTTCCAGTTGTATCAAAGCCCTTGATGTTGTTCAATCTTCACGTTTCGTTCTATTTCGGTATGTTTCTCCAAGAGTCCCCGTAGCGCACGGGAAAAGGGGGACAAGAAGGGGGATGGAAAGAGGGGGATTTCCGAGTGTGGGATTGATGAATAAGCTGACGGTGAAGGGCATTGCGGCTCTTCCTCCGGGCAAGCACTCCGACGGTGCTGGTCTATGGTTGTACAAGCGGGAGACCGGAGCGCAATGGGTTTTTCGTTTTACGATCCATGGCAGGCGGCGGGAGATGGGGTTGGGAAGCTACTCTGTCATTTCGCTCAAGGAAGCGCGGGATCTGGCTGGCGATCTTCGCAAGGCCGTTCACGCTGGCAAGGATCCAATCAAGGAACGGGAGAAGCAGCGCCGGGAAGAAGCCCGCAACATACACCTGCTGGAAGAGGTGGCGGTTGATGCGTTCGAGTCGCGCAAGGCTGAACTGAAAGGCGACGGCAAGGCTGGCCAATGGTTTTCGCCGCTTGAACTGCACATTCTTCCCAAGCTAGGTAAAGTTCCTGTCGCTGAGATAGACCAGAAGGACATCAGGGAAGTTCTCGCTCCCATCTGGCACACGAAAGCAGAGACAGCCCGGAAGGCCCTAAACCGGCTTGGCATCGTGTTTCGCCATGCTGCCGCCCTCGGCCTCGACGTTGACTTGCAAGCCGCTGAAAAGGCTCGCGCTCTCCTGGGCAAGCCACGGGCGAAGAAAACGAATATCCCCGCCATGCCCTGGCGCGACGTTCCGAAGTTTTATCAATCTCTAAATGATGGCTCCGTAACGCACCTTGCCTTGCGCCTGCTAATCCTCACCGGCGTGAGGTCTGCGCCCTTGCGACACATCCGCGAAGACCAAATCGACGGCGACATCTGGACCATCCCGCCGGAGCTCGTGAAGGGGCGCAGGGACGCAACGACTGAGTTTCGAGTGCCTCTGTCGTCAGAGGCCCTCAAGGTGATTGAGCAGGCCCGCAGGCATGCGCGAGCTGGCTATCTTTTTCCCAACGTCCGCCGGGGCGTCATCTCCGACATGACCCTTTCCATGTACATGCGTCGGCTAGGGCTGGAATACCGCCCGCATGGCTTCCGCTCTTCGTTGCGGGACTGGATAGCGGAATGTACTAACACGCCATATGAAATTGCGGAGACGGTGCTGGGGCACAAAGTCGGAGGAGCGGTCGAGCGCGCATATCGGCGGACGGACTACTTGGAGCAACGCAGGCAGATCATGGAAGCCTGGGCTGCGTTGTTAACCAGCGTCGGAGACCACAGTTAACTTTCCCCGTCTAGGTTGTCTGGCGGATAAAGCTTCCTGATATGCTCGTTCCAAATTTTTCGTCGTGGTTCAAGCATTTCACGTATAGCTCTTGAGCCCGCGCCATCAGAATCCACGGAAATGGACTGGGAAAGCTCTTGTGCTTCTTCGTATGGCATGTTGACCATCAGCGGACCGATCGCCGCCACTAACCTCATTAGCTCTTCGTACCCGTCCAGGCATTCATTGAAGCTGTAGTTTATCTCATCATATAGCTCCGACGCCACAAGGCGGTGGAAGTCTGCGGAATCAAGACTAGATTGGCGCTGCTTGATCTCCTGCGGCCTATCAATTGCTTTCGCCAATCGATCTAACCCGATGGCGCATTTCGCAATGATTTCCGGGAGCGCCTGGGCGGTCAGCAAACCTACGTGAACCAAACGCCGCACGGCGTCAGACCGTGAGGGGACTCGATTGGCATACCGCCAATCATCGATTCTCTGAATCTCGTCGGCTGTAATCTTTATGTGGAGACGTTCGGTTTCACTGTCTCCCAACTTTGGCCTCGCCATGTGCGATCTCCCTTCAGGATAAATGCATATAGTGCACACAAAACAGTTGCAACCCCGAAAATTCTGTGCAAATAAATCAATCGTGCGCATGATATGCACGATTTGAGGATCAGATACCATGACATTGGACGAAGCGCTTTCAAAGCCAACGATCTCTGTCCCCGAGGCGGGGCGATTGTTCTTTGGTTTGGCTAGGAATGCCGCGTACGAGGCGGCGAAAAACGGCGACATACCGACGGTCAAAGTTGGAGGTCGCATCATGGTGCCTGTGGCACCGCTAGCGGAGAGGCTGGGCCTGAAATCAAGAGTTGGGCAGGCCGCATGAGAGATCGCAAACAAAAGGCCCGGAGGTGTTGCAGCACCAACCGAGCCCTGAAGGTCACTAACCCAATGCTAACTAGATAGGTAACCTGACGATGCTGAACAATACATCTCCAGGCGCACCAAGTGCAAGTACCTCAGCGCCGTTTGGCTTTGCCCGGCAGCTCGACTTCCGCGCGATGACCCGTGAGGACATTATTGAGTGCTCGTATCGCGCCAATATGATGCTGGAGCTCTGCGAGCTGGCCGCCGACCGTTTGATCGATCAGCATAGCCCAAACTTGGCGGCAGCGCTCACTGATTGCATCCGGTCAGTCCGCGTCCTGCTCGGCCCCGTTCACGACGCGTTCGAGATGGGTGTGAATGGGGGTGAGCAATGAGCGCCGTGATCGCTTCTGACCCGTTCGGCCTGGTCGGGGACCTGGAGGACCACATCGGCACCGTGGACGACTTGTTGCGCGCGCTTATGATGCTCGCCGAGACACTTGACGACGACAGATCGGCTGTCTGGCGCGTGGCGTTCATAGCGCAAAAAGAAATGCAGGCGATTGGCGAAATTCACGGGCGGCTGTTCCGGTTGCTTCATCCGAACCGCGATCATTTTGAGGTGGAAGGCTGGCCGTGTGATGGGGGCGTCCAATGACGGCGGTCGATCTTCTCCTGACAGCGAAAGAAGTGGCCGCCATGCTGCGCATCAGCGTGCCGACGCTTTACCGCGAAATTCAGCGGGGCCGTTTGCCACGGCCTCTCAAACTCGGTTCCTGTTCACGCTGGCCACAGGGGGAGATATGGGCGGCGATTAGACGGAGGTCTGCCGTTGAGCACCTTCCTGCCTCTCCCGACAAATGTTGACCTTCAAGCTGCAACGCCGCAGCAAATTGACTGGCTGCTAGACAACGGAGTTGCGGAAGAAACCATCCTTCCGCTGCTCCCACTACGGTGCGCCAGAGGCCGCAAGGCTGTGGATGGTCGTTTCGAGCCAAGAGCAGACGGCCATTCATTCGTGGCCTTCCATGAAACCGAGGATGTCGTGTTCTGGCAACCGCGCACCGGAGAGCTTGCGTCGTGGAATGGGCGCGCTTTCGCGCTCGGAGAAGCGGCGATCACCGACGCGGCGACATATTCTTTCGACGGCACCTTAAACGTCTTCCCCGACCCGCTCACGTGGCTACAGCATAAGCGTGACGGCATCGTCATCATCGAATGGGGCCTGACGTTCGACCGCCTGCGCCATGCACCGCGGATTGCTGTCCAGGAGGAGCTCACACATCAATTCAGACGATACATGAGGCCTCCGATGCCGCAGGTATACGTGTTCTTGGAAGAAAGGGCGGCGGCATGATTGATCAAATTATCCCGCTCGAGGAATACGAACGCCGCCGCCGCAACACCCCTAGGTTCCGGCGCATAAACACGAACGACCTGATGGCCAAGCAGTTCGACCCCATCCGGTGGATAGTTCCCGACTACCTGCCCGAAGGCTTCTCTGTCTTGGCCGGTCGCCAGAAACTCGGGAAAACATGGCTTGCGCTCGACGTTGCGCTCGCGGTCGCCACTGGCGGCATGGCTATGGGCGCAATTAGGGTCGACGTTGGAGATGTTCTGTACCTCGACCTTGAGAACGGTGAAAGGCGTGTCCAGCGGCGTATCGAAACGCTGTATCCCGATCCACGGACAAGGCCTGACTTGTCGCGGCTCGAGTTCGCGACGGAGACGATCCCGCTCGACAAGGGGCTCATCGAGGCGCTGGACGACTGGCGGCTGTCTGTGCCGAACCCGCGCCTTGTTGTGATCGACGTATTGCAACGGATCAAGCCTCCCGGACGATCCACCCGCAATGCCTACGAACAAGATTATACAGCCTGGTCTCCCCTTCAACGCTGGGCCACGGAACACGGTATCGCCGTACTTGGCCTTCACCACACCAGGAAGGGGGGAGCGGACGATCCGCTAGAAAGCCTATCTGGATCGAACGGGCTCTCAGCCTGCGCGGATACGACCTTGGTGCTGGACCGAAATGGAAACGGCACGACGCTGTACGTTCGCGGGCGCGACGTGGACGAGAAGGAATCTGCTCTCGACTTCTCAGGCGGGCTCTGGACCCTGAAGGGCGATGCGAGCAAGCTGCGTGTCTCCGGTGAACGGCAGGCTGTTCTGGACGCCCTGCTGGACGCCGGTGAGCCGATGTCGCCTAGCGACCTCGCAGCGATCTTGGGCCTACCGAATGGAACGATCCGCAAGCGTCTGTTCGACATGGCCAAGGCGGGTGACATCGTCCGCGAGGACCGTGGCCGATACAGACATCCTGACACCCCCAGTAACATTAGTAACGTCGGTAACGTTCCCGCTAAAGCGCATGAAAATCAAGGGCTTACCGTTTCTGGTGGTGGTAACATCGGCGGTAACGTTACGGACAATGCCAAAGGCGGTAACATCGACAAGTCATTGAATTACAATGACTTTTCAATCAACGTTACCAACGTTACCAAAGTTACTGGCGATTGATCCACCCCCATTGAACGGGTCCACCTTGAAGTATGGTTTTGACCATGAAGGAGGACCACAATGGCCAACAAGCGACACAAGCCCGACGAGATCGTCACGAAGCTTCGGCAGGTTGAGGTTTTGCGCGGCCAAGGCATGGCGATGGCGGATGCCGTTCGCCAGATCGGCGTTTCCGAACTGACGTTCTACCGGTGGCGCAAGCAATATGG
>Ga0207747_1000664_pt1 | contig 34174 bp, 24 predicted proteins | sample HigsolmetaGSP11D_FD_184839 | JGI IMG/M metagenome (GOLD analysis project Ga0207747, IMG submission 184839) | High solid enriched microbial communities from the Joint BioEnergy Institute, USA - SP1-1-D (SPAdes) | ecosystem: Engineered > Bioreactor > SSF (Solid state fermentation) > Aerobic >...
GGTTTAGAACTACTAAGAAGGACCGAACAATTAAGAGAGAATAGCCCTTGGCATTCAGTGGGTCATGATGAACACAGAAAACGCAGTACCTCACTTGAGGAAGGAAGCGGTGAATCCCGTGGGAGACTTCTTGGGGGGAGAGTGACCACTGGCATAAAGGGAACAGCTATTCACGGAAGTTATAAAGACTTGCGTCAATGATCTTAATTGAACCGCCGTATACGGAACCGTACGTACGGTGGTGTGAGAGGACGGGAGTTCATCGCTCCCTCCTACTCGATTTATTCAAGCTGATCATCAAAATAATTTAATATGCCCTCATAAATGCCCATCGTTGCTTGTTCGCGGAATTTTTCCGCATTAATGACTTTTTCCTCACTCGGATTGCTTAAATAGCCTAATTCCAATAAAACAGCCTTTTGTTTGTTCTCCCGCAAAACCAAATAATTTCCCTTCTGTACGCCTCTGTCGCGCAAAGAAAGCTGATTTGCTACTCCGTCATGGACATATTGGGCAAGAGAATGTTGATAATCATGGTAATAATAGGTTGTAAATCCTGAGATGGTGCGGTCTTCACTTGCATCATAATGAATGCTGATAAAAGCATCTGCCCCATGTTGATGAGCTAATGCTACCCTCTTATAAAGCCCCACATAAACGTCGGATTCACGGGTTAAAATCACATTAGCGCCCGCTTGCTGCAATTTTGTTTTTAACAGTTCAGCGGTTTTTAAAGTGATTTCTTTTTCAATGGTATTACGGAGCCCGGCTGTTCCTTGGTCATTTCCGCCATGTCCAGGGTCAAGCACAATGGTAACGCCATTTAAGGTTCCTTTTTTGCGTTCTACTTTCTTTTCTTTTTGTTTAGGGGTTTTTTCATTTGCTGAAACGACCCAACTAGCTACATAGCCAACAGTTTCATCAGGCAGTTGAATTTTAAACCAATCCCCCTCTGTGCCGATTCGTACAAATTGTTCCCCGGCTTGGGCATTTAACAATACATTGGATGCAGTGGAAGGCTCTTTTCGGATATTTGTCCCATTGTAGATGATGGTAATCTTGTTTAATTCTTTTTCATCATCATTGTTTTCAGAAATTCCAAAAGTTCCGTAAAAATTGTAAACCCATCCTTTTTTGCCGTGAAAATCAATTTGAATCCATTGATGATTTCGATTGATGACTTCAAATTGTTCTCCTTTTTTGGCAACGCCTAACTGTTTCGATTTTAAACTCGGCTTCTTTCGAACGATGACAGCATCCACAGCAATGGTAAATTGATTCGTATTCTTTATTTCGGTAGATTCTGATGGTTCACTTTGCTCCCTATTAGTTTCATCGTTTTTTGTTTCGTTGATGGTTACAAAATCAGAAGATACCCAACCGGAGATTTGTTGATGCTGGATTTGAATCCAATCATTTTGCTCATTTTGAACAGCCACTTGATCTCCTGTAAACAGTTGTCCAAGGATAGGGGAATCGAGGGAGGGCTCAAGCCGAATATTTAAATAATCGACTTGTACAATCGCATATTTTTGCACATCTTCTTTTTGTTCCTTTTGGGTAAGCCAAGAGGCAACCCATCCTTTTTTGCCATCGGTTTCAACATAAAGCCAATCCCCGTCCGCATCCAACACTGTTAATCTTTCGTTTTTTTCAAGGGTATCGAGGATGGTATAAGATAAACCAGGCCCTTCACGTAAATATAATTTCTCTGCATTAACAATGCGGGCTTCTCCATTGTTGGCCAAAACATAGGATGAAAGATATGCAGAAGAACAAATTAGAAGAAGGGCCATACAAAGAAATAAAATTGTTCGTTTCATAAACATCCAACTTTCAATGACAAAAAATGTTGAAATCTCTTTTTATTGTAAAATGGAGTGAAGGCATAAATCTATACTTTTTTGAAAATAGTTGACAACTTTTCGTTCCACAATTAAGATTAAAAGTAATGTAAAAATGTTGTCGAAAGCCCATGACCAAGAGAGTAGCAATTGCCTGAAGTCCAGAGAGGGAAAGACATTGGCTGAAATCTTTCCTACGGAGGGATTTGCGAAAAACACTTGTGAGGCTTTTTCCTGAAAATGAGTAGGGAAAAACGGAAACGGCCGTTATCCGTAACGAGTGGACGCCTTTTTGCGTCAACTAGGGTGGAACCGCGGAAGTCATATGCTTTCGTCCCTTGAAGAGAGGGATGAGAGCATTTTTTTTTGTTCCAAATTTTGTTTGCAGGAAGGAGATACAAAATGGCTTATAAAGTACCTAGAGGCACGCAAGATATCTTGCCAGATCAAACGCCGAAATGGCAAAAAATCGAAAATACATTACGGGAATTGGCTCGCGTTTATCGTTATAAAGAAATACGCACACCAATCTTCGAACATACGGAACTTTTTCAACGTAGCGTAGGGGATACAACAGATATTGTTCAAAAGGAAATGTATACTTTTGAAGATCGGGGAGGCCGTTCATTAACATTGCGGCCAGAAGGAACAGCTTCTACGGTTCGCGCCTATGTGGAACATAAAATGTACGGTTCTCCTGAACAGCCGGTAAAGCTTTCTTATATGGGTCCGATGTTTCGTTATGAGCGCCAACAAGCAGGTAGATACCGCCAATTCGTTCAATTTGGCGTTGAAGCCATCGGAAGCGCGGATCCTGCCATCGATGCGGAAATCATCGCATTTGCTATGGATGTATATCAGACATTGGGATTAAAACATTTAAAATTAGTGATTAACTCATTGGGCGATAAAGAAACGAGAGATGCCCACAGAACAGCGCTAATCAACCATTTCAAACCGCATATTCATGAATTCTGCGATGACTGTAAAAATCGCTTGGAAAAAAATCCATTGCGCATTTTAGACTGTAAGGTGGACCGCGAGCATCCACTCATGAAAACAGCACCAAAATTAACGGTTTATTTAACGCCGGCTTCCAAAGAGTATTTTGACCAAGTAAAAAAATATTTGGAAGCTTTAGGCATTGAATATGAAGTCGATCCAAATCTTGTGCGCGGATTGGATTATTATAACCATACGGCTTTTGAAATTATGAGCACATCTGAAGGTTTTGGCGCTATTACAACCCTTTGCGGCGGCGGCCGCTACAATGGCCTTGTGGAGGAAATTGGGGGTCCAAGCGTTCCGGGCATCGGCTTTGCCTTATCTATCGAGCGATTGCTTCTTGCATTAGAAGCAGAGGGTGTGGAATTGGAAGTCAATGATGGACTTGATGTTTATGTCATCGCCCTTGGAGATGAGGCAAAAGTAAAAGCTGTTGAACTTGTCAGCTCCTTCCGCTTAAAAGGCATTTCAGCGGATATGGACTATATGATGCGCAAAATGAAAGCCCAACTCAAATCTGCGGACCGCCTACAAGCAAAATTTGTTGTCATCATTGGCGAAGAAGAGCTTGAAGAAGGCGTTGTCGTAGTAAAACAAATGGAAACAGGCAATCAAGAAAAAGTGCAAATTAATGAAATTGTGAATTACTTAAAACAACATTTAAACTAACACGCAAAGAATTAGGAGGAACTAACATGGCTCAAAGAACACATTATTGCGGAGAGTTAAGAGAACAACATCATGGCGAGCAAGTGGTGCTAAAAGGATGGGTGCAACGCCGAAGAGATTTAGGAAGCCTTATTTTCGTTGACCTTCGCGACCGCAGTGGCATCGTGCAAGTTGTATTTGGCGATGAAGCACCTGAAGCCCGAGAAATTGCAGATAAAATCAGAAACGAATATGTAGTGGAAATTGAAGGGAAAGTCGTACTTCGCGACCCTAGCCAAGTAAACCCTAATATTGCAACAGGTAACATCGAAGTTGTAGCGTCTGACATTAAAATCATTAACGCATCTAAAACACCTCCATTCGCTATTGAGGATTATGTAGATATCAACGAAGATGTACGTTTAAAATACCGCTATTTAGATTTGAGACGTCCTGTTATGTACAACACATTCAAATTGCGTTCGGATGTAACTCGTACAATCCGCAACTTCTTGCAAAATGACGGATTCTTGGAAGTGGAAACGCCAATCTTAACAAAATCCACTCCTGAAGGCGCACGCGACTATTTAGTTCCATCTCGCGTGCATGAAGGGGAGTTTTATGCCCTTCCACAATCACCGCAATTATTTAAACAATTATTGATGGTGGCTGGATTTGAAAAATATTTCCAAATCGCTCGTTGTTTCCGCGATGAAGACTTGCGTGCAGACCGCCAACCAGAATTTACACAAGTGGATATTGAAACATCTTTCATGTCCATGGACGAAATTATCGATATGACAGAACGCATGCTGGCTGCGGTTATGAAAGAAGTAAAAGGCATAGAAGTGCAAACGCCATTCCCACGCATGACTTACCAAGAAGCAATGGATCGTTTCGGTTCCGATAAGCCAGATGTTCGTTTCGGTTTGGAATTAATCAACTTAACAGACATTGTCAAAGACTGCAATTTTAAAGTATTTACAAGTGCTGTTGAAAAAGGCGGCGTTGTAAAAGCAATCAATGTTAAAGGGGCAAACGACAAGTTTACCCGCAAAGATATTGATGCGTTAACTGAATTTGTTGCCATTTACGGTGCCAAAGGATTAGCTTGGATTAAAGTGACGGAAGAAGGCTTTACTGGTCCTATCGCGAAATTCTTTGAAGGCCAAATTGTAGAAGATATCAAAAATGCAACTGGTGCTGAACCTGGCGACTTATTATTGTTCGGAGCAGATGAAGCTTCCATCGTTGCCGCTTCTCTTGGCGCATTGCGCAACAAACTTGGAAAAGAGTTAGGTTTAATCGACGAATCTCAATTTGCCTTCCTTTGGGTGACAGATTGGCCATTGCTTGAATGGGATGAAGAAGAAAAACGCTATACAGCGGCTCACCATCCATTCACTCGTCCATTTGATGAAGATATCGAATTAATGGATACAGATCCTGGTAAAGTCCGCGCCCAAGCTTATGACATCGTGTTGAACGGATATGAACTGGGCGGAGGTTCATTGCGGATTTACGAAAGAGACTTGCAAGAAAAAATGTTTAATCTTTTAGGATTTACGAAAGAACAAGCTTATGAACAATTCGGCTTCTTATTAGAAGCGTTCGAATACGGCGTGCCACCACATGGCGGAATTGCGATGGGTCTTGACCGTTTAGTGATGATTTTAGCAGGCCGCAACAACTTAAGAGATACAATTGCCTTCCCGAAAACAGCGACTGCAAGCTGCTTGTTGACAGAAGCGCCAAGCCCTGTATCACCAAAACAATTAAAAGAATTGCACATCAAAGTAGATCTTCCAGAATAATGAAGAATCGAAAAGGAGCGGGTTGCCTGCTCCTTTTTCATTTATTAAGAAATAGTGAATCAAATTTTAAATAAAAGTATCAAAAAAATAATAAAAACCATTCCTTATTCATTGCAATATTGGTTATTGGATGATATTATAAAGACAAACGAATCCTGAAGTGTACGTGAATGCGCTACATTAACAGTTTTGACCGAACACCTATAAATAGGGAGCCCAAATCCTGGCTTGGCAAACATGCCCCATTTGAACGCCAATAGAGGGGACGTTTAAAGAGTCAGTGAGGGCACCCACCTGCCGAGCTGCGGGTTCAAAACAGTGTTAATTACGCACTACGGCACTTTCGGGATTCGTCGCGTGAATTTGGAATTGATTTTTAAAAAATGTATTGGGAAAGTGACTCCCCCATGAAGCTTGGGGGAGTTTTTATTATTGATAAAAATGATTGAAGATTGGAGTATACCCTAAAAAAACGAGTTATGTTATAATTCCGATGAGAAAAATTAGAATGAAAGGCAGAAAGGTATGTTACATCAATTTTCAAGAAATGAGTTAGCAATAGGTAAAGAAGGATTGGAAAAATTAAAAAATACTACGGTTGCCATTTTGGGAATCGGCGGAGTTGGCTCCTTTGCAGCTGAAGCTTGTGCGCGCAGCGGCATTGGACGCATCATTTTAGTGGATAAAGATGTGGTGGATATTACGAATATTAATCGCCAGTTAGTGGCATATTTATCCACGATTGGCCGTCCTAAAGCAGAAGTGATGAAAGAGCGGATTGCAGATATCAATCCGGAATGTGAAGTCATTCATTTGCACATGTTTTACACTGAAGAAACGTATGAAAAATTTTTCGAATATGATATTGATTATGTCATTGATGCATCAGACACAATCAGCTATAAAATCCATTTAATGAAAGAGTGTTTAAAACGGAATATTCCTATTATTTCTAGCATGGGTGCTGCTAATAAAACGGATCCGACAAGATTTCGCATTGCGGATATTTCCAAAACCCATACTTGTCCAATGGCGAAAGTAATTCGTACAAAATTGCGAAAAGAAGGCATCAAAAAAGGCATTACCGTTGTCTTTTCCGACGAGTCGCCAATTGTCGTAAGACCAGATGTGGTGGAAGAAGTAGGAAATCCTAATGCGGAGATTCGGAAAGCCAAAATGCCGCCTTCTTCCAATGCTTATTGTCCATCCGTTTGCGGCCTCATTTGTGCAAGCTGGGTCATTAATTCAGTGTTAAAAGATATTCCAATTCAACGGGTTAAACACTAAAAAATTCATAAAAAATTCAAATACCCCCATATTCCGAAAATTGTCAATAATGAATACAAATAAGCATACTTAATACAATTTTTTCGCGTTTTATTATTTCCGCCAATAAAATATCAACTTTATTGCTATTATTGATAATAACCATGACCACAAAGGGGGTATTTTATGACGAAAATTCAAGTAACCAATGACTTAATGAATTTATTTCAGTTGCAGGAAGAATTAGACGGGATTTTATTTAATTATGTGGATACATCTCAAAAATGGGATATTGCGTACGAAGAGTTAGGGCAATTATTGGATGAGTTAATTGCTTACTTCAGAAACTATATTCAAAGCAAAAATGGAAAATTGCCGGAAAATGAAATGTATTGGTCTTTGTTTATGGACAATGTAAGCCGAATTCTGTATTTCAAAACCTTTGCATATATCAATCTTCAAAAAGAACTTTCTGAGGAACAAAAAGAAATGATTCAACAAGCGTTGCACGATGCAGCTAGCTGCCTGCCGGATGTACAAGGGCGCAATCATGAATTTTTGCAGGAAATCGGGCAAACTTACGACCAATTATATCATGACCATGGCCAATTTGAGAAAACCTATTTAGATAAAAATTATCGTTTATCTGATTGCCTCGAATACTTTCATGACTACTGTGTACAAAAAATTTATAATTGACTAGCAACCATTGAGTGAATGGCTTATGCATTTGAAAAAGAAAATATGGTTTTTAACAGAAAAAGCCCCTGTTTAGTAAAAGAAGAAATTCATTTTACAAAATAGGGGCTTTTACATTCGAAAATTATGGATTTTTGTTTTTCAGAGTTTTCAACTTTTCATAGATGTTTGCCATCCGCTTTTCTTCGCCGGCTATCACGGGGCGGTAAAATTCCGCATCTTGCAGATTGTCGGGCAAATATTGCTGATTCACCCATCCGCCAAAAGTGCCAATTGGATAATCGTGAGGATATTGATAACCAACATGGCCTAATGTTTTGGCCCCCGCATAATGGGCATCCCGTAAATGCATTGGGATGTCGCCAGTTTTTCCTTCGTGGATTGCCTGAATGGCCGCATCCAACGCTTTGTAGGCCGAATTAGATTTTTCGGATAAGCACATTTCAATGACTGCATTGGCAAGGGGAATTCTTGCTTCAGGCAAACCGAGTGTTTTTGCCGCTTCTGTGGCCGCATATACGTGGGCGCCGACATGGGGATTCGCCAGCCCGATGTCTTCATAAGCCATCACCAGCAGCCTTCTGCAAACGGCAACCAAATCTCCCGTTTCCAACAGATGCGCCAAATAATATAAGCTAGCATTGACATCGCTGCCTCTCACGGATTTTTGCAGCGCCGACAATAAATTGTAAAAATGTGAGCCTCCTTTATCTCCATAAACGCCTATCCGTTTTGATAAACTCTCAATAATGTGGTCTTCCACTCTCACTTTGCCATCGATTTCTTCTGAAGCATAAAAGACCGATTCCAATAAAGTCAAGGCTTTTCGAGCGTCGCCATTGGATGCAATGGCAATGTTTTTTAACTGCTCATCAGAAACTTCCATTGCATATTTTCCTAGTCCTCGCTCTTCATCCACTACGGCTCTTTTTAATAGTTCTACAACTTCTTCAGGAGTGAGCCGTTTTAGTTGAAAAATCTCTCCGCAACGGGAACGAATGGCCGGATTGACGTCATGGTAAGGATTTTCTGTCGTCGCGCCGATTAAAACAATTGACCCGTTTTCAACATGAGGTAATAATGTATCTTGTTGCAGTTTATTAAATCGATGAATCTCATCTAAAAATAATAGGACTTTTCCAGTGAGCCTTGCTTCTGATACAATTTGTTCGACATCCTTTTTTCCTGCAATTGTTGCGTTTAACGGAAAAAAAGGCAAATTTGCGCTTCCTGCAATCGCATATGCGATGGATGTTTTCCCTATTCCCGGTTCGCCGTATAATAACATTGATGGTACATAGCCATTTTGCACCATTTTATACAGTGCGGTGTTTTTTCCAACAATATGCTGTTGTCCAATTACTTCGTCTAAATTCCTAGGTCGCATTCGAAAGGCTAACGGTTCATTTTGCATAGTATTTCCCCCGATGAACTGATCAAAACTTTTTGTACAAAATTATAATAGACCTTTTCCAAGTGGAATAAAAGGTGTTATGGTATACTTGACTAAGAATATCGGAATAGAAATTTGAGGTGTATAAGATGAGAATATCAACAAAAGGTAGATATGGATTAACAATAATGATTGAACTTGCAAAACATTATGGGGACGGTCCTCTTCCATTGCGCAAAATTGCGGAAGAAAAAAATCTTTCTGAGGCATACTTAGAACAATTAGTGTCTCCTTTGCGCATTGCCGGGTTAGTAAAAAGCGTGCGCGGCGCATATGGCGGTTATTTGCTCGCCATTCCACCAAGCAAAATTTCCGCAGCGGATGTGATTCGTGTATTGGAAGGTCCAATCCAGCCAGTTGAGGGGATTGAAGATGAAGAGCCGCCTCAGCAACAGCTTTGGATTCGCATTCGTGATGCGGTAAAGCAAGTGCTTGATACAACAACAATTGAAGATTTAGCAAACTACAATGAAGAAACTGAATATGACGGTTATATGTTCTATATTTAATAAAGGAGTTTATCAGAATGCAAACCTTTTATTTAGATCACGCAGCAACGTCACCAGTGCATCCAGAAGTGATTGAAGCGATAACAGAGGCCATGTCTCGGGTATATGGGAATCCATCCAGCATCCATGCAGCAGGGCGCTATGCAAGAAAAGTTTTGGATGAAGCGAGAAATACCATTGCAAAATCAATCGGGGCGAAAGATACGGAAATCATTTTCACAAGCGGGGGAACAGAGGCGGACAATACGGCCATTTTTGGTGTAGCACGGGCTTTACAAACGAAAGGAAAACATATTATTACAACTGCTGTGGAGCATCATGCCGTTCTTCAAGCTTGTGAACAACTAGAAAAATCTGGTTTTGAAATCACTTATCTGCCGGTGGATGAAAACGGTCGCATTTCCGTGGAATCAGTGAAAGAGGCATTGCGCGACGATACAATTCTAGTCACTATCATGTTTGGCAACAATGAAGTCGGCACGATTCAGCCAATTAAAGAAATCGGGGAACTGTTAAAGGAACATCAAGCAATCTTCCATACGGATGCGGTGCAGGCGTACGGGCTTGAGAAAATCAATGTGAACGAATTGCAAGTAGATTTATTAAGTGTTTCCAGCCATAAAATCAACGGGCCAAAAGGAATCGGCTTTTTATATCAACGGGAAAAAACCCCGCTTATTGCAACGTTTTTCGGCGGTTCCCAAGAAAGAAAAAGGCGAGCAGGAACGGAAAATGTACATGCGGCAGTCGGCTTTGCAAAAGCTGTTGAAATTGCGCAAAGAGAAATGGAAAAAAGACGGCAAGCCTATCTCCGTTTCCGCGAAATTTTCTTAGACGTATTAAACAAGGAAAATATTGCTTATAAAGTCAACGGACATCAGGAATATTTCCTTAAACATATATTAAACATCAGCTTTCCTGGAATGGATGTGGAATCTTTCCTTGTGAATTTGGATATGGATGGCGTCTATGCATCCAGCGGCTCTGCTTGTACAGCAGGTTCCATTGATCCATCCCATGTGCTTGTTGCCATGTTCGGCAAAGGAGCGCCAGAGCTTCGGAATTCCATTCGCTTCAGTTTTGGGTTAGGATTAACAGAGGAAGATATTAAGGAAGCTGCAGAACGTACGGCAAAAATTGTCAAAAGAATGACAAATAATTAGAAAAGGTGAAGAAATACATGGTAGAAACTAAAGACCCATCACAAATTCGAGTCGTTGTTGGAATGAGCGGTGGGGTGGATTCATCTGTGGCTGCTTATTTACTAAAGCAGCAAGGCTATGATGTGATAGGCATTTTCATGAAAAACTGGGATGATACCGATGAAAACGGTGTTTGTACCGCAACAGAAGATTATGAAGATGTCATTAAAGTCTGCAATCAAATTGGCATCCCTTACTATGCAGTGAATTTTGAGAAAGAATATTGGGATAAAGTGTTTACTTACTTTTTAGAGGAATACAAAGCCGGGAGAACACCTAATCCCGATGTGATGTGCAACAAGGAAATCAAATTCAAAGCTTTTCTTGAGCATGCAATGAAGCTCGGTGCCGATTATTTGGCAACAGGCCATTATGCGCGGGTGGAAGAGCGAGATGGTGAAGTTCTTTTATTGCGCGGCGTTGATCGAAATAAAGACCAAACCTATTTCTTAAATCAATTAAAACAAGAACAACTTCAAAAAGTCATGTTCCCAATCGGACATCTTGAAAAGCCAAAAGTGCGCCAAATTGCCGAAGAAGCAGGGCTGGCAACAGCGAAGAAAAAAGATTCAACAGGCATCTGCTTTATTGGTGAACGGAACTTCAAAGAATTTTTAAGCAACTACTTGCCAGCGCAACCGGGGAATATGGAAACGCTCGATGGCAAAGTAATGGGGAAACATGACGGGTTGATGTATTATACAATTGGACAAAGACACGGCCTTGGAATTGGCGGTGCAGGGGAACCTTGGTTTGTCGTTGGAAAAGACTTGAAACGCAATGTGTTATATGTGGGACAAGGTTTCCACAATGAGGCGCTATATTCCACATCTTTAAAGGCTATTAATATGAGCTTTACATCCAATAAACCGAAACCAACGAAATTTACTTGCACAGCGAAATTCCGTTATCGACAACAGGATTCGCCTGTGGAAGTAGAATTATTGGATGGAAATCGCGCAAATATTACCTTCCAAACACCACAGCGTGCCATTACGCCTGGACAAGCCGTCGTTTTATACGATGGAGAAGTTTGCTTAGGCGGTGGAACGATTGATGAAGTCTTTAAAAATGGAGAAAAATTAACCTATGTTGGATAATGGGCGGCTGAACGAGTCGCCTTTTTTCATGAGAGGTGAGAAGCATGAATTATAATGAAGAAGGAATCAAAGCGCTGCAAGAAAAACGCTATGAAGATGCCGTAAAAGCTTTTACGGAAGCCATCGAACAAAATCCTGATGACCCTATAGGCTACATCAACTTTGGAAATGTATTGGCTGCCATGAATGAAATTGAACGGGCAGAGCGATTTTTCCAAAAAGCCATTACCCTTGATGAAAAAGCAGCAACCGCTTATTATGGGCTTGCGAATTTGTATTATAACTCCGAGCGTTTTTTAGAGGCGGCCAAACTGTATCAAAAGTCCATCGAGTATGGCATTGAAGGAGCCGATAGCTACTATATGCTAGGCAAATGCTTTGAAAAGGAAAACCAAGTGAAATTGGCTTTGCCTTACATGCAGCGGGCGGCGGAACTTGCGCCTGATGATTTGCAAATCCGTTTAAGCTACGGCATTATTTTATGCAAACTGGAAATGTTTGATTTGGCAAAAAAAGAATTGGAATTTGTTTTAGAAAAAGATGAAAAGAATGCAGATGCCCATTATAATTTAGGGGTGCTTTATGCCCTTTCGACCGACGATACAGAAAAAACCCTTTATCATTTAAAGCAGGCTTTCACTATCCAGCCGGAACATGACCAGGCAAGATATATTTACGACATGGTAAACATGAGAGTAAAAAATAATAATGCCGTCAATTAATGATGATTCAAAAAAGAGCTAATGGGAATGTTTTTTCGACCCATTAGCTCTTTTAATAATCTTTATTTACAATATGCCACGACTTCTCGATAAGGCAAACTTCCTCCAAAAATATCTAATGCGCTGCCAATGGTAACGTGCAGTTTCCCTCCGGATAATTCTTTAAATCGTTCTAAATCTTCCAAGGAGCGAACTCCGCCGGCATAAGTAGTCGGAATGGTTGTCCATTTCGCCAAATCTTGCACAAGCTCTTCCTGCATGCCGCTTTTTTTCCCTTCCACATCAACGGCATGGATTAAAAACTCGTCGCAATATCGTTCTAGGAAGGAAATATTTTCTTGATTCACTTCAAAATCGCTGAATTTTGTCCATTTATCTGTTACCACATACCATTTCCCGTCTCGTTTTCGGCAGCTTAAATCAAGGACAATATGCTCTTTTCCAATGGCTTTTACAAGTTTCTCTAATCGTTCCATATCCAATTTTCCGTCATGGAATATGTAAGAAGTCACAATAACATGACTGGCACCTCTATCAATCCATTTTTTCGCATTTTCCGCAGTGATGCCGCCGCCGATTTGAAGGCCACCGGGGTAAGCAGCCAATGCTAGTTTTGCTTGCTCTTCGTTTCCAGGGCCCAGCATAATGACGTGCCCGCCCTTCAAGCCATCTTGTTGAAAAAGTTCCGCATAGTAGGAAGCATCTTTTTCGGAAATAAAGTTTTCCACCACGTTTTCTTGTCCTAATGTGCTTCCGACAATTTGCTTTACTTTTCCTTCATGTAAATCAATGCATGGTCTAAATTCCATTTCCTTCACGAATCCCTTCAACTATACTTTTTATTACATCATAACATTGGTTTTTCATTTAATCGAGAAGGGGAAGTTTCTATTTTGAAGAGTTGATAAAAATGATATGATATTAAGAGATTTTACCGGAGAGGAGCGTATGAAAATGGAGGAACTTTTTCCTTTACATAATGAGAAAAACTTTATTTTAGGCCGACCGATTGTTTCCATTTTTCATAACGCGTCCAATATGTATTCCATTGTAAAAGTAAAAATAAAAGAAACGAATTTGCAATATGAAGAAAAGGAAATCACCGTTGTTGGATATTTCCCTCTCTTGGATGAAGAGCTGGATTACCGATTTTTTGGGGGCTTAACCACTCATCCAAAATACGGATTGCAATTTCAAGTGGAAACCTTTGAAAGAGAAGTGCCTGCCACGGAACAAGGGGTCATCCAATATTTATCAAGCGACCTGTTTCCAGGAATTGGACGAAAAACAGCGGAATTGATTGTGAAAACATTAGGGGCCGATGCGTTAAAAAAAATTATGGAAAATCCCTATGTATTGGATGAAGTGCCAAGGCTATCTGAAGATAAAAAAATCACGATTCGAAGCACCTTAGAGAAAAATTTAGGATTGGACCGGATTATGATTCAATTAAGCGAGTGGGGTTTCGGTCCTCAGCTGGGGATGAAAATTTATCAAACCTACCGGGAAGAGACGATTGAGCTATTATCCCAAAATCCATATCGGTTAATTGAAGAAGTGGAAGGGGTCGGATTTGCTAAAGCCGATGAATTAGGAAAGAAACTCGGCATCACCGGAAACCATCCCGACCGAATTAAAGCGGCAGTGCTTTTTGTGTTAAACCAGGCGGCTTTATCGGAAGGCCATGTCTATTTGGAAGCGGAACAACTGCTGCCTGAAGTGAAAGAGATTCTAGAACAAAGCCAAACGGAAGAAATCCCTTATGAATCCATATCGGCAGCAGTCATTGAATTGGAGGAAGAAGGGAAAATTTGCGGAGAAGAAACCCGAATTTATATGCCGTCTCTATATTACAGCGAAGTCGGCATCGCCACGAAAATTCTGCATTTTATCAAGAACAATGAACATGCGGAGAAATTTTCAAAGGATGAAATTCGAAAGGCTATTGGTGAAGCGGAAGAGCGGCTGGAAGTAACTTATGCTGAAACACAGGCAAAAGCCATTGAACAGGCGATCAATTCTTCAATTATGATTTTAACTGGAGGGCCAGGAACAGGGAAAACGACGGTAGTTCGTGGAATTGTGGAAGTGTTTGCGGAACTGCATGGGCTTTCTTTAAATCCAATTGAATATGCTAAAAGGGAAGAGCCTTTTCCCATTGTGCTTGCAGCGCCAACGGGAAGAGCTGCAAAACGCCTTTCCGAATCAACCGGGTTGCCTGCGATGACCATTCATCGTTTGTTAGGATTTAATGGACAAGAAAAAAATAACGAAGAAGAAATTGGACGGGAAATTCAGGGTCGGCTAGTCATTATTGATGAAATGTCCATGGTGGATACTTGGTTAAGCCACCAATTGTTAAAAAGCATTTCGCCTGATGCGCAAGTGGTGCTTGTTGGGGACCAAGATCAATTGCCGCCGGTTGGTCCTGGACAAGTGTTAAAGGATTTATTGGCATCTAAAATTGTGCCGACCATTGAACTTACAGAAGTGTACCGTCAAGCGGAAGGGTCAACGATTATTGAAATGGCCCATCAAATTAAAAAAGGGCTGGTTCCCGATAATCTCGCCGTTAAAACGAGCGACCGTTCATTTATAAAAGCTTCTGCCGAACAAATTGCAAGCGTTGTTACACAAGTGGTAAAAAGTGCGATGGCAAAAGGGCAATCCATTCGCGATATTCAAGTGTTGGCGCCGATGTATAAAGGACCTGCTGGGATTGACCGTTTAAATAAAGAAATTCAAGAGCTTGTGAATCCAAATGAGGACGGAACGCGAAAAGAAGTGAAATATGGAGATACAATTTTCCGCATTGGCGATAAAGTATTGCAGCTTGTCAATCAGCCGGAAAAGAACGTATTTAATGGGGACATTGGAGAAATTATTGCCATATTAAAAGCGAAAGAGACCGTTGAAAAGCAAGACCAAGTGGTTGTTTCATATGATGGAAATGAAGTGGTTTATGAAAGAGGAGACTTAAATCAAATCACTCTTGCCTATTGCTGTTCCATCCATAAAGCGCAGGGAAGCGAGTTTCAAACGGTGATTATGCCGATTGTCCGCAGCTATTCCAAAATGCTTCGCCGAAATTTAATTTATACAGGAATTACCCGGGCGAAAAACTTTTTAATTTTATGTGGCGAGCCGGAAGAATTAAAGAAAGGCATCGAGCGCACCGATGATTTGAAGCGGTTTACGACTTTAAAAGATCGTTTAAATCCTGCCGAGACGGATGAAAAAGAAACAGAAATGAATTCTCATCCCCTTGGTGATAGGGTTGAAGAAAATGAAGCAACTCCGCTTCCTCCCGTTCTTAATGCAGAAACCGTATCAAAAATCCATCCGATGATTGGCATGGAAGGAATCACTCCTTATGATTTTTTAGATGAATGAAGGCTTGATGGATATTAAAAACCGAACGATGGCTGAACACTTCAGCTTCGTTCGGTTTTTTTATTCTACACTATTGAAAACTCTTTACTTTTCTTCCATGAAGGAAAAAGTATAGAAGGATGGTTACCAAGACGACAAAAGTCAAACTGAAGTAAAGATGGCTGTATGTTGTGTAAGGCACAATAAAGCCGAGAATATATGGCCCAAATCCTAATCCTCCATCAAGGAAAATAAAGAATGTGGATGTGGCAAGCCCCATTCGATGAATAGGCGTTACTTTCACGGCTATACCTTGAATGCAAGATTGCATATTTCCATAACCGAGACCAATCAAAACGCCTGAAAGAAGCAGTATAAAACTGTTCGAAGCGACACTTAAAACAATGAGTCCTATGGCAAAAAGAATAAAGGCAGGATACATCACGTAATTTGCACCTTTTACATCCAACAATCGGCCGGAAAAAGGACGTGATAATAAAATGGCAATGGAATATACAAAGAAGAAGAAACTGGAAGCCTCCACTAAGTTAATTTCCTGTGCATAAAAATTCATGAATGATAAAACCCCAGAGTAGCATAAAGCAGCTATAAACATGATGAAAGAAACTGGAATGGCTTTCGGTTCAATAAAATTCGAAAGTTTGAACCCTTTTACCTCTTTCTCTGCTTTTTTCACCGCTTCCGGTTCTGTTACTTGAATGAAGAATGAAGTAATGAAACCAATGACTCCTAATAAAGAACATAATCCAAAGACGACGAGATAGCTGACATGCTGGCTTAAAAGCAAACCTAAAAATGGACCAATGGCTGTTGCTAATGTGGAACTCATGCTGTAATATCCGATACCTTCTCCTTTGCGGCTATTCGGAATTACTTGCGCCACAATTGTTCCGGTAGCTGTACCTGCTATACCAAGAGTCAAACCATGCAAAAATCGCACAATTAAAAAGATCCAAATATTCAGTTGGATAAAATACAAAAGGCTTGTTAATGCAAATAGGAATGTTCCAATTAACAGCGTCCTTTTATAACCGATGGAATTGATGGCGCGTCCTATAAATAGCCTTCCAATTAAAGTAGCGATGATAAAAATGCCTGTGGCAAGCCCTGCTTGGCTGGTGGAAGCGTGAAATTCCGTTTTTGCATAAACGGCAATAATTACAACCAATAAATAAAAGACAGAAGTTAATAGAAAATTGATTGTTGAGGTGATAATAAAATCTTTCGTCCATAATTTTGATTCATTCATCGTTGTTTCCCTTCTTTACTGTTAAATTGTTGCTGTAGTTTTGAAAGTGTTTGGAAAAATTGCTGCAGTTCATTTTCAGATAGATTTCCGAGAAATGTTCTTTCAAATTCGGTGATATTTTTTCGGCAGGAACTATAGATTTCTTCTCCTAATGGTGTTAATTGAATGATTTTTTCTCTCCGGTCGCGGCTTTCCTTTTTTTCGATGAGTTTTAGTTTCTCTAAAGCATTAACTCTGCGGGTAATGGACGGTTTTTCCACATTGTACCGCTTGGCAATATCCACTAAAGGTGTAGGACCGTTCTGTTTTATATAATAAATCACTTGCCATAATGAATAGGAAAGATTGTATGGGCTTAAAATTTCATTTAATGAGTTAATCATCGGCCGATATAATCGCAAATAGTGCTGAAAAAATCCTTCCAACAAGTTCACCTCCACATCAAATAGTTACTCTAGGTAACTATATCATTATAGGAATAGATGTCAATAAATTTGTTCTCTTTCAAACATGAATCTTTTTATTTATTCCCAAATCGTCTGCTTATTTACCCTATGTACACCCTTTCATATCAAATTGAGAACGTTTCGTATCTATTAGGCAATAAAATGGTGGTTGAATGATATAAAACTATAGAAAAATTGAAAAATTTGTGTCAATGACTGATATATTCAAAACATAAAATGCTGATTTTTAGAGTATTTCCCAATTTTTTATCTTGATATTAGATAGGTTTCATACAAAAATGAAATTGTTCTTTATATACAAAAAAACATAAAATGAATTACAAGAAAAAATTATACTACGAAAGAGTGATGGATGATGTGTGGGATTACAGGCTGGGTTCACTGGAATGAAGAGATGAAACATCACGAAGTCACGATACAAAAGATGGCACAAACTCTAGGAAAAAGAGGACCAGATGCATCGAATCATTATTGCGACACACATATAGCACTTGGCCATACACGGCTTATCGTAGTAGATCCTGCTGGCGGCATTCAGCCCATGACAAAAACGAAAGGCAACAATTCATACACCATCGTTTATAATGGCGAATTATACAATACAGAAGAATTAAGGAATGAACTTAAAAAACGAGGATACCAATTCCAGTCCCATTCGGATACAGAAGTATTGTTGACGTCCTATATAGAATGGAAAGAAGATTGTGTAAATTATCTAAATGGCATTTATGCTTTCGCTGTTTGGGACGCTGCATGTGAAAAATTGTACATGGCGAGAGACCGACTTGGGGTAAAACCGTTATTTTATAAATACGACGGAAACAGCTTATTATTTGGCTCCGAGTTGAAGGCGATACTTGCCCACCCGGAAGTGAAAGCAGAAATTGACCGGGAAGGATTGCAGGAATTATTGGGGTTAGGACCTTCACGTACACCAGGCCACGGCATTTTTCGAGGAATTTCTGAATTAAGGCCGGCCCACTTTCTAATTTTTGATCGGCAAGGTCTTCGGATACAACGGTATTGGAATGTAAAAAGTGAAAAGCATGAACATTCCTTAGAAGAAACCATTGAGCATATCCGATTTCTCATCAAAGATGCAGTAGAAAGACAACTGGTGGCAGATGTTCCTGTTTGTACCTTTTTATCCGGCGGGTTGGATTCCAGCGCAATTACGGCAATTGCTTCGAACTATTTCAATAAGCAAGAAAGAGGGGCCCTTCATACTTATTCCATTGATTACGAAGAAAACAGCGCCTACTTTCAAAAAAGTCTATTTCAGCCGGATGAAGACCGACCTTGGATTGAAAAAGTCGTTCAACATTTCGGTGTAAACCATCATACAGTTATACTTTCTCACGAACGGCTTGCAGAAGCATTAAAAGATGCAGTGATTGCCAAAGATTTGCCGGGAATGGCGGATATTGATTCATCTTTGCTCTTGTTCTCAAAGGAAATTAAAAAGCAATTTACCGTAGCATTGTCTGGCGAATGTGCCGATGAAATTTTCGGCGGCTATCCATGGTTCTACAAAGAAGAATTGTTGAAAGGGAACAATTTTCCTTGGATTCAATCCCAATCGTTAAGGCATGAACTTCTTCTGCCGGAATGGAAAGAAAAATTGAAATTAGAGGAATATGTTAACGAGCGATATCATGAAACCCTTCAGGAAGTGCCGAAGCTAGAAGGAGAGGATCCGGTAGAAGCAAGAAGGAGAGAAATGTTTTATCTCAATATGATATGGTTTATGGCAACATTGCTTGACCGGAAAGATCGCATGAGCATGGCGGCAAGCCTTGAGGTGCGCGTTCCTTTCGCCGACCACCGAATTGTAGAATACGCATGGAACATACCGTGGACGATGAAAATGTTAAATGGGCGAGAGAAAGGGTTATTGCGAAAAGCGTTGGAAGGAATTTTGCCAAATGAAGTCTTGTATCGCAAAAAAAGCCCATACCCAAAAACACATCATCCGAAATATACAAAACTCGTAAAAGAAATGTTGCAGCAAATCATCGATAAGAAAAGCTCTCCAATCTTAGAGATTCTTTCAAAAGAAAAAATTGAAGAAATATTAAATGCCAATGAATCGATAAAACTGCCATGGTTCGGGCAATTAATGACCGGTCCACAGCTCATGGCCCATTTAGTGCAAATGAATCTATGGCTAGATTTATATCATGTGAATCTTGTTGACGCATAGTTCCATTGCAACGCTCTCCCGCCATCAACAAGAGATAATTGGCGGGAGAATTTCAAAAAGGTTGACTAATCTTGGGAAAGGAAGGCGATTCAAATGTTAAATTTAAGCCCTGAACAATTCATCATAAAACCAGCATTAGCAACAATTAATTGTGAACCTAATTGGCAATGGAAACGAAAAGCACCCATTCCAAATTATGATTTGCTATATATATGGAGCGGCAAAGGAAATTTACGATTGAACGGAAAAGATTATCCATTGGAAAAGGGAACGTGTTTCCTATTTCGTCCAGGGGATTGGACAACTGCCACTCACGATCCGGCAAATCCGTTGGTGATTACGTATATTCATTTTGATGTAGATGGAGAACCTGAAATCATTCCAAATCATTATCGAGTTTTAGAAGACCGCATTCATTTTGAATCCTTATTAAGTCAATATGTCCGATTATTTTTAATAGATACCTTTGGAGCGGAAATGGAAGGAAAGCTGATTTTAAAACAGCTCATGATTCAACTGATAAGAAATGACCAGCAAACAAAAATAGAGTTGCAGAAGGATGAAGATAAAGGGTTGCAAAGCCAAATTCTTTATACAATCAGAGAAGTGGCCAATTATGTGCAACAGCATCCTGGAGACAATCATACAGTTGAAAGTTTAGCAGCTCGTGCAAACTTTTCACCGCGCTATTTTTCGAAAAAATTTAAAGAAATAATGGGACAAACGATACAATCTTACATTGTTGAAACACGCATTAAAAGAGCCGAGCATTTATTGCATTATACAGGGATGTCTGTAACAGAAGTGGCTGATGCCCTTGGTTATAACAACATTCACTTTTTCAGCCGTCAATTTAAAGCATATACAGGAAAAAGTCCTTCAGAGATCCGAATGATTACAGGAATTCGAAAACCCGGTATAGCGCAAATAACATCATCAAGAAGAAAAAACGCCTAACAGCTCGGTTTTCTGAAAGAAAAAACTAGATCCTTAAAGTAAAACCGGCATTTTTTCACGAAGAATTGCCGGTTGATTTATAAAATCGTTAAAGCTCTTCCGCCATCTTAACCAGGCTTGTGGCGGAAGATGTAATTGAAGTTTTTTCTTATTTAAATGTTGTGTAAAAAAGTGCAAATATTCGACTTAATAGTCTAAATATTTTTATTTTTCAAACTGGTAGGATGTAAATATAAGAAATCAGGAAGAATTAAGGGGTGCAAAAAATGAAACAACAACTCAATCAAGGCATGTACAACCCACAATTGGAACATGACTCGTGTGGAATCGCCTTATTAGCAAATATTAATGGGGAGAAAACACATTCTCTTGTATCCCAAGCGTTGGAAGCCCTTGAACGGTTAACCCATCGCGGAGGGCGAGATGTGGAGGAAACAATAGGAGATGGTTCTGGTATTTTAACGGATATACCTCATGAACTATTTTCGAAAGAGTGGGAAAAGAACGGAAAACAACTTCCACCATCCGGTCATTACGGGGTTATGATGATTTTTCTTCCGAACGAACAAAAAAAACTGCTTGAATATCAATCAAAAATCGAAGAAATCGTTGAAAAGAGCGGTTTAGAGTTATTTGGATGGCGAAAAGTGCCAACGAACGAAGAAGTGCTGCAAAAGGAAGCAATCAAGTTAGCCCCTTCAATTCACCAATTATTCGTATTGCCAACGTCTAAGATTCAAGAAGATGACTTTGAAAGACGTTTGTACGTAGCTCGTCGAAACATCGAAAAGACATTTAGTGAGTTCGAAAAAAATAAAGATGCTTGTTACATTTCCAGTTTTTCATCCAGAACAATTGTATATAAAGGACTATTGCTTCCGAAACAATTAAAAGATTTCTATAAAGATTTAACGAATGAAAATTATAAATCAAAAATGGCTATGGTTCATAACCGTTTCAGTACAAATACTTTCCCAAGTTGGAGCAGAGCCCAACCGAATCGGATGATCATGCACAACGGGGAAATTAATACAATCAACGGCAATGTGAATTGGATTTTTGCCCGAGAAGCATCGATGCATTCGGATGTGTTCGGTGTAAAAGTAGAAGAACTTCAGCCAATCGTCAATTTAGACGGCAGCGACTCGGCAATGTTTGACAATGTGCTGGAACATTTAGTGCTTTCCGGCTGGTCTTTGCCACAGGCGATGATGATGATGATTCCTGAACCTTGGCAAAATAATACATTGCTTTCAAAAAAACAGCGGGCGTTTTATGAATACCACAGCTTGTTGATGGAGCCATGGGATGGTCCAGCTGCCATGGGATTCACTAATGGAAAGCAAGCCGGCGCTTGTCTCGATCGGAACGGTTTGCGGCCTGCACGATATATTTTGACAAACGATGACTTTTTCTATCTTTCTTCAGAAGTCGGCGTTGTTGATATTCCAGAAGAAAAAATCGTTCAAAAAGGCCGGCTAAAACCAGGGCAAATGCTATTAGTAGATTTTGAGACAAATCAAGTGTTGTTCGATGAAGAATTAAAACAGCAAATTATGAATGAACAACCGTATGAACAGTGGGCAGCTGAAATGATTCTGCCACTGGATAACATTCCGGCGTTGAATATCGAAAAAGCGAGAAAGTTCAACAAAAAACAACTTGTCCTTCTTCAAAAGGCCTTTGGCTATACCTTTGAAGAATGGGAGAAATATATTAAACCCCTTGCGATGCGCGGAGATGATCCGGTTGGTTCAATGGGCTATGATAGTCCGCTGGCTGTTTTATCAAAAAAACCGCAGCTGTTGTTCAACTACTTTAAACAACGATTTGCCCAAGTAACGAATCCCCCTATCGATGCAATCCGTGAAACGTATGTAACATCCATGGAAGTGTATTTAGGGGGAGAAGGAAATTTATTAAATCCAAAAAGAGAAGATTACCACAAAATCAAACTGAAATCTCCAATCCTAACGAAAAACGATTGGGTGAAGTTGATTAGTTTACATTTAAACGGATGGAAAGTGAAAAAACTTTCATCTTTATTTCCTGCAAAGCAGCCTGAATTGATGGAAGACCATTTAAAAAAACTGCTGAAACAGGCAGAAAAAGCAGCAAAAGATGGCTATCAATTGCTCATTATTAGCGACCGAGGCGTCAATAAAGAAAATGCAGCCATCCCATCATTGCTTGCCGTTTCCAGCGTCCATCATCATTTAATCAAAAAAGGCCTGCGCAATAAAGTGAGCCTGATTGTTGAATCGGGAGAACCGAGAGAAGTTCATCATTTCGCTGCCTTGCTAGGTTATGGGGCAAATGCTATTTATCCTTACTTAGTGTATGCATCCCTTTCCCAATTGGAAGAAAACGAGAAAGACGATTTCATTGGAAAATATGTAAAAGGGATTACAAAAGGTATTTTAAAAGTCATGTCCAAAATGGGTATTTCAACGGTTCAAAGCTATATCGGGGCACAAATTTTTGAAGCGGTCGGCATTAGCCAAGATGTGATAAATCAATATTTTCCACGGACGGTTTCACAAATCGGCGGCCTTGATTTAACGGATATAGCAAAGGAAACCGTTGCTCGCCATAACAAAGCTTGGGAAGATAAAAAACTGCTCTTGGAGGAAGGTTCAGATTTCCAATGGCGAAAAAATGGGGAAGAACATCTGTATCGCCCTGAAACGATTCATACATTGCAACTTGCATGCCGCACTGGCAAGTATGAGCTTTATAAAAAATACAGTGACATGCTTTCAAAGGAAAGCCATACAACATTAAGAAGCTTGTTTGAATTAAAGAGCGACCGAAAACCAATTCCAATTGAGGAAGTAGAACCGATTGAATCCATTTTCAAACGTTTCAAAACCGGTGCAATGTCTTTCGGTTCCATCAGCAAAGAAGCCCATGAAGCCATAGCCATTGCCATGAACCGAATTGGTTCAAAAAGCAACTCAGGCGAAGGTGGAGAAGATCCAAACCGCTACATTCCGTTGCCAAACGGCGATTCAAAATTAAGCCGCATTAAACAAGTAGCTTCCGGTCGATTCGGGGTTACAAGCCATTATTTAGTAAACTGCGATGAAATCCAAATTAAAATGGCGCAAGGGGCAAAACCGGGTGAAGGCGGACAGCTTGCCGGCCATAAGGTGACGGTGGAAGTCGCCAAAACTAGAGGTTCAACACCTGGCATTGAACTGATTTCACCGCCTCCGCATCACGATATTTACTCTATTGAGGATTTGGAACAATTAATTTACGACTTAAAAAATGCTAATCCTGAAGCCCGCATCAGCGTTAAGCTTGTTTCCGAAAGCGGTGTAGGAACAATCGCAGCAGGTGTAGCGAAAGCGAAAGCCGATGTGATTCTCATCAGCGGTTATGATGGCGGAACAGGCGCAGCTGCCAAAACGAGCATTAAACATGCGGGACTCCCTTGGGAATTAGGTTTGGCAGAAGCCCATCAAACATTGATGTTAAATGGGTTGAGAAACAAAGTAGTGCTTGAGGCAGACGGAAAATTGATGAACGGTAGAGACGTTATTATTGCTGCTTTATTAGGCGCTGAAGAATTTGGATTCTCTACATTGCCGCTTGTTTCCCTTGGCTGTGTGATGATGAGGGTTTGCCACTTGGATACATGCCCTGTAGGAATTGCGACTCAAAATCCACAACTTCGTAAGAAAATGACTGGTACTGCTGATCACGTGGTTCATTTGATGCATTTTCTTGCTCAAGAAGTTCGTGAAATTATGGCAGAACTAGGATTCAGAACGTTGGAAGAAATGGTAGGAAGAACAGATATTATTCAAGTGAAAGAGAATCTGGATTGGAAAGAAAAGAAACTCGACTTTTCCCCCCTATTTGTTCGGCATAAAGGTGATCGCGTAGCAACACAAAGCCAAAATCACCAATTAGAACAGACGCTAGATTATGAACAATTGATTCCATTAAGCCAAAAAGCGCTTGTTCATAAGCAGCCTGTTCAAATAACACTTCCAATCCAAAATATAAACCGTTCAGTCGGCACGATGCTTGGTTACGAAGTTTCGAAAAAATATGGAAGTGAAGGTTTGAAAGAAGATACGATTCAAGTTCATTTCCATGGTTCTGCCGGCCAAAGTTTTGGGGCATTTATTCCAAAAGGCATCACATTGAAGTTGGAAGGCGAAGCAAACGACTATGTTGGTAAAGGATTATCCGGCGGAAAGATTATTGTGGCACCACCTTCTCATTCGAAAATTGTTGCAGAAGAAAATGTGATTATTGGAAACGCTGCTTTCTATGGAGCAACAGGTGGGAAAGCCTTTATTCGCGGGAAAGCCGGAGAACGATTCTGTGTTCGAAACAGCGGTGCTCATGTGGTAGTAGAAGGGACTGGAGATCATGGTTGTGAATATATGACAGGCGGCCGCGTGGTGGTTTTAGGAGAAGTTGGAAAGAACTTTGCAGCCGGCATGTCTGGCGGAATCGCCTATGTATATTCTCCAGCCAACAATCATTTTACAGAAACTTATAATGATGAATTTGTATTGCTTGAAGATATGAAGGATCAGCAAGAATTGAGTTTTGTCAAAGCATTAATCAAAGAGCATTACCAGCAAACAAAAAGCGCGGTGGCAAAACGGATTCTGCAAAATTGGGAGTTGGAAGCAGCGAACTTTATTCGCGTCATCCCTTACAAATATAAAGAAATTTTAGAAAAAGAAGAACAGTACTTATTAAACAGCTATTTAGCGTGAGAGGGCGGTGAAAGAAATGGGAAAACCTACTGGATTTATAGAATATAAAAGGCAAAATGCCCAGTATCGAGACCCGTTGGAAAGAATCCAAGACTGGAAGGAAATTTCAAACTTGCTTCCTGAAAGCAGTTTAAGACAGCAAGCAGCTCGATGCATGGATTGCGGTGTTCCATTTTGTCAAAACGGCTCTCATATCGGAGGAATGTCGACAGGATGCCCAATATTTAACTTAATTCCTGAATGGAATGAGCTTGTTTATCGAGGAAATTGGAAAGAAGCTTATGAACGATTATCAAAAACGAATCCTTTCCCAGAGTTTACAGGAAGGGCATGTCCAGCACCTTGTGAAGCTGGATGTGTCGCTTCCCTCTATGAAAGCTCCGTAACGATAAAAAATATTGAGTGGGCCATTATTGAAAAAGCTTTTGAAGAAGGATGGGTAAAACCGCAAATTCCAAAAATGCGTACAGGAATCAAAATTGCCGTAGTTGGTTCCGGCCCGGCTGGCTTGGCTTGCGCTTACGAATTAAATCAATACGGCCATTCCGTAACTGTTTTTGAAAGAAGCGACCGAGTGGGAGGGCTGCTTACTTACGGTATTCCTAAAATGAAAATCGAACAATCTGTCATTGATCGAAGAATTCGCGTGATGGAAGAATCGGGCATTTCCTTCTTAACCAATGTGGAAGTAGGAAAGGATTATCCGATTGAAAAGCTGCAAAAAGAGTTTGATGCGGTCATCCTTTGCACAGGTGCTACAATACCCCGCGATTTAGAAGTTGATGGCAGAAATTTAAAAGGCATCCATTTTGCAATGGACTTCTTGCACGCCAATACAAAAAGTATGTTAGATTCCAATTTTAAAAATGGCCAATATATTTCCGCTGAAGGCAAAGATGTAGTAGTCATCGGAGGAGGAGACACAGCGGTAGACTGCATCGCTACTGCCCTAAGACAAAATTGCAAAAGCGTCGTTCAATTCGATATTTATCCTAAACGTCCAACAGAACGCACACCAGATAATCCATGGCCTCAATATCCAATGGTTTATAAATTGGATTACGGCCAAGAAGAAGCAAAGGCGAAATTTGGCAATGATCCAAGACTATTTGCAACTTCTGCTTTGGAATTCATCGGGGATGAACAAGGCCAACTCACTGCCGTAAAAAGCGTTGGCATGAAAACCATCATCAATGAAAAAGGTGAAAAGATTCGAGAACCTATCCCAAATACAGAAAAAACCATCCCAGCTCAGCTTGTCCTTTTAGCCATCGGATTTGAAGGGCCAGAAAGAGAACTCTTTGATCAATTAAACATTGAAGTTAAAGGATTAAGAAATAGCCGTACTTTCCAAACAGCAGTAGAAAATGTCTTTGTGGCGGGCGATGCAAGAAGAGGCCAAAGCTTAATTGTTTGGGCGATTCAAGAAGGAAAAGAAGCAGCAAAAAGTTGCCATGAATATGTAATAAATAAAGTAAACTTACCAATTTAGGAGGGATACGGTGCAAGCAGTTGATTATATCCAACAATTATTTGCAGATCGAATTGGAGGTCCCTCTTTCGGTCTAAAAGAAGAAATTTTTAAATTTGAAAAGATCAAGAGAGCTAAAAGGCAGGCCATGAAAGAAAAACCGGATGTGCCATTAATTGATTTAGGCGTTGGGGAACCTGACGCTATGGCAGACAGGAGAGTAGTTGACAAACTATATGAAGAAGCAGCAAAACCTGAAAACCGATTTTATGCAGATAACGGAATTCAGGAATTTAAAGAAGCTGCTTCCCACTATATGGCGGAAGTGTTTAACGTTCCTGACCTTGATCCTGAAACGGAAATCAACCACGTCATTGGTTCAAAATCAGGTCTCAGCTTATTGCCTGCCGCTTTCATTAATCCAGGCGATATAACGTTGATGCCATCACCGTGCTATCCGGTGCTTGGCACTTACACAAAATATTTTGGAGGAGAAGTTGTCCATCTTCCACTCCATAAAGAAAACAAATTTTTACCTCGCCTCGATCAAATTAATCCAGAAGTGTTGAAAAAAGCCAAGCTGCTTTATTTAAACTATCCAAACAATCCGACTGGTGCGGTAGCAACGAAAGAATTCTTTGAAGAAGTCGTCGCGTTTGCAAAAAAACATCACATCATTGTTGTCCATGATGCCGCCTATGCAGCGTTGATGTTTGACGGCGAAAAACCTCTCAGCTTTTTATCTGTACCTGGTGCAAAAGAAGTTGGAGTAGAGTTTCATTCATTATCCAAGTCTTTCAATATGACCGGTTGGAGAATTGGGTTTATCGCTGGAAATGCCAAATGTATTAAAGCTTTCCAAACGGTAAAAGACAACAGCGATTCCGGTCAATTCATTCCAATCCAAAAAGCCGCATGTTTTGCCTTATCCCATCCAGAAATAACAGAAGAAACTGCGAAAAAGTATTCCCGCCGTCATGAATTATTAGTCACTATTCTTCGCGAATGTGGTTTCCAAGTAGAAAAACCAAAAGGCTCTTTTTACTTGTACGCAGAAGCGCCAATCGGAGTAGAAGGTGGTCCATCATTTCAATCAGCGGAAGATTTTTCGCAATATCTCATTCGGGAACACCTTATTTCAACAGTTCCATGGGATGATGCGGGAAGCTTCATCAGATTTTCCGTCACCTTTGAAGCAAATTCCGAAGAAGAAGAACAAGTGATGAAGGAAATTGAGAGACGCTTGAAGGGAGTTCAGTTCATATTTAAAAGAAGGTGATGAAATGCTATTTACGAAAATGCATGGATTAGGAAATAATTATATCTTTATCAATCTATTAGAAAACACCTTAGAAGAAGAATATCTTCCAACACTTGCTAGAAATCTTTCCGATGTGAGATTTGGCATTGGTTCTGATGGTTTAATCCTCATTTGCGATTCAAAAGTGGCGGACTTCAGGATGAGAATCTTTAATGCAGATGGTTCAGAAGGAAAAAACTGCGGCAACGGATTAAGATGTGTAGCGAAATATTTATATGATCATCAGTTTATAGATTCCGAGAGTTTTACCATCGAAACCCTCGGTGGAATTGTAGAAGTCCATATTTCAGAAAAGAAAAAAGAAGTGGAATTTGTGACCGTTGATATGGGCGAACCGAAATTGTTAAAAGGAATGATTCCGATGAAAGGGGAGCCTATGACGATGACCATCAATGAACCATTTACCATTGGTGAAAATCTCTACCATTTAACGTGTGTCTCCATGGGCAACCCACATGCCATCATATTTGTTGACAATGTTCATGACGTACCCCTTGAGAAAATTGGTCCCATCATCGAACATGCTGAAATATTTCCCGAAAGAGTCAATGTCGGCATAGTAACTGTTAAAAATTCCAAAGAACTCGATTATCGAGTTTGGGAAAGAGGATCAGGTATTACAATGGCATGCGGAACAGGTGCTTGTGCAGCAGTTGTCGCAGCCACCTTAAATAAAAAGATTGAGAAGAACCAATTAATAACCGTACATCTTCCAGGAGGTGATTTAGAGATTCGGTGGGATGAAAACAATCATATTTGGATGAAGGGTAGGGCAGAGTACATCTGCCACGGTGAAATTAAATTAGAACATTTCACCAAAGAAAAGATGCTTAAAGCATCAGGACAATAACTATTGGAAAACAATTTGGAGGAGGAAACAGTTTATGAAGAAAAATTATACAAAAGAAGACATTTTAAAAATCGCAGAAGAAGAAAACGTGCGCTATATTCGCTTACAATTCACAGATTTATTCGGAATTATTAAAAACGTTGAAATTCCGTTAAGCCAATTGCCAAAGGCTTTAGACAACAAAATCATGTTTGATGGTTCGTCTATTGAAGGGTTTGTAAGAATTGAAGAATCTGATATGTACTTATATCCGGATTTAAACACATGGCTGATCTTCCCTTGGGAAACAGAATACGGAAAAGTAGCTCGTTTAATTTGTGATGTTTATTTGCCAGATGGCAATCCATTTCCTGGTGACCCACGCGGAGTTTTAAAACGAGTTTTAAAAGAAGCAAACGAACTTGGATTTACAGCAATGAATGTAGGTCCAGAACCAGAATTCTTCTTATTTAAAACAGATGCAAGCGGCAACCCAACAATGGAATTAAATGACCAAGGCGGCTACTTTGATTTAGCGCCAACGGACCTTGGAGAAAACTGCCGTCGTGATATCGTTCTAACTTTAGAACAAATGGGCTTTGAAATTGAAGCTTCTCACCACGAAGTTGCGCCTGGTCAACATGAAATTGACTTTAAATATGCCGATGCCATTGAAACGGCTGACAATATTCAAACTTTCAAATTAGTAGTAAAAAATATTGCTAGAAAACATGGCTTACATGCTACATTCATGCCAAAACCTTTATTCGGCGTAAATGGTTCAGGTATGCACTGCCACCAATCTCTTTTCCGTGGAAATGAAAATGCCTTCTATGATGAAAACGATGAACTAGGTTTAAGTGAAACAGCGAAACAATATTTAGCAGGAATTTTAAAACATGCTTACAGTTTCGCAGCCATCACAAATCCTACAGTAAACTCCTACAAACGATTAGTTCCAGGTTATGAAGCTCCATGTTATATTGCATGGTCAGGCAAAAACCGCAGTCCTCTTGTACGTGTTCCAGCAAGCCGTGGATTAAGCACTCGTATTGAATTACGAAACCCAGATCCATCAGCAAACCCATATCTCGCATTAGCTGTTATGTTAGCTGCAGGTTTGGACGGCATTAAAAACAAATTAACTCTTTGTGATCCTGTAAACTCCAACATTTACAAAATGGATGAAGATCAATTAGAAGAATTAAAAATTAAGAGTCTTCCAGAAAGCCTCAAAGAAGCATTGGACGCGTTGGAACAAAATGAAGTGATTAAAGCAGCCCTTGGCGAACATATTACAACACACTTTATTGAAGCAAAACGCATCGAATGGGATGAATTCAGAATTAACGTGAATCCATGGGAACGTGAACGCTATATCACTCTATACTAAGGGGGACGCTCTATGAAAAAAGTTGAAGTGATTACCCGTCCAGAAGTGTTTAAAGAATTGCGGGATAACTTGTTTTCCATCGGTATCGGCGGCATGACGGTAACGGAAGCCGCCGGTAGTGGCAAACAAAAAGGGATGGAAGGTTTGTTTCGAGGCACAACCTTTGAAATAAAAGTTCTCCCTAAATTAAAAATTGAATTGGTGGTTGACGACGAAAAAGTTCCAGAAGTAGTCGAAGTTATTCAGAAAACTTGCAATACAGGATCGGTAGGTGATGGGAAAATCTTTATTATCCCTGTAGAAGATGCGATTCGCATTCGAACAGGCGAACATGGCCAAGAAGCGATTATATAAGAAGAGAGGAGTCGAGAAGAGATGAAGAAAAAACTATTATCTATTTTCCCATTATTACTGTTCGCTGCAATGCCAGCTTATGCACAAGCTCCGACTGTTGAATCATTGGAATTATCCATAAACCTTGTCTGGGTAATGTTAGGCGCTGTCTTAGTATTCTTTATGCATGCCGGATTTACCCTTGTGGAAACGGGCTTTACAAGAGCGAAAAACTCTTTGAACATTATCATGAAAAACTTCTTAACGATCAGTATTGTTTCCATATTATATTTCATGGTAGGCTTTGGGCTTATGTTTGGAGATACAGCTGGCGGATTCGTCGGTACGAATGGATTCTTCCTATCCGGAAGAGAAGATATCGACTTCTTCGTATTCCAAGCAATGTTTGCAGCAACTTCCATCACCATTATTTCAGGAGCAGTTGCTGAACGAATCCATATCATGAGCTATATTTTGATTGCTGTTGGAATGAGCATCATCGTTTACCCAATTATTGGCCATTGGGTATGGTCAGGTGATGGATGGCTTGCACAACTAGGATTTACTGATTTTGCAGGTTCCACAGTGGTGCATTTAACAGGTGCCATTGCCGCTTTAACAGTTGTTATCTTCCTTGGGCCTCGTATTGGTAAATATACAGGCAAAAAAGTCAACGTTATTCCAGGTCATAATATTCCTCTAGGAGCACTTGGGGTATTTGTACTATGGTTAGGTTGGTTCGGTTTCAACGGTGCTAGTACCCTTGCAGCAGATACAAGTGCAGTACCTCATGTCATTGCCACAACTTTACTTTCTACTTCAGCTGCGTTTGTAGTTTCCGCTCTTTATACAAAAATCCGTTTTGGAAAAATTGATCCTTCCATCTCATTAAATGGTGTTTTAGGTGGTTTGGTAGGTATTACTGCTGGAGCATTAGATATTTCTATTATTGGTTCAATCATTGTTGGATGTGTATCTGGCATTTTATTAGTAGAAGGTGTTCGTTTCTTAGATACGAAGGTTCGTGTAGATGACCCAGTAGGTGCCATTGCCGTTCATGGTATTTGCGGAATTTGGGGAACACTTGCAGTAGGTTTATTCTCGACTTCCAGTGGACTTTTCTACGGTGCAGGAGCATTACAATTAGGCATTCAGGCAATCGGTGTTTTAGCTGTTATTGTGTATACACTAATCGTCGTTAGTGTCATAACAGTTCTTATCAACTTCATTTATCCAATCCGTGTTTCTAGCGAAGATGAAATTGCTGGCCTTGATTACTCTGAACACGGCTCTTATGCCTATGAATGGAGCCAAACGTTGCTTGAAAGAGTCATCAATGGCAACGATGAAAAACCAGAACACGGTTTGAGCTTGGCAGATCGGCTAAATAATCTAGCGCATGGTGCCGTAAAAAGTAAAACTTCTTAAGACATCTAAAAAAACTTCCAAATAAGGTGGTAATCCATCTTATTGGAAGTTTTTTAAAATTAAAGCCAAGGGAGGGGCCCGTTATGTCCATTAAAACCAAGCTAATAACGGCCTTTGCACTCATGATGATTGTTTCAGTTTCATCTTACATTTTTATTTATTGGGAATTGAACAAAGTGGAAAATACATACAGTGATACACTTGATGAAAGAGTTCCTCAAACCTATTCAATCGTGGAACTAAACCGGTTGGTCATGGCTCAAGCTTCCCTAGTGCAGTCATACATCATGGGAAATGATACAAAGGAAGCGATTATCGCTCAACGAGAACAAATCGAAACGATGATTGACGACTTGGAAAAACGAATACGCAATGAAGAAGATGAATTATTAGTTACGGCCATAAAAGAAAAGGCCAATATCCTCTTTGATGGATACGATCGAGCCATGCATTTGAGAGATACGGTAGGAACGCAATTTGCTTCTACTTTTTATGTTCAAACAGCGAGCCAAAATATGCAAGTTTTCACGGTGCAGACAAAAGCATTGCTGGATAAAATCATTGAAGATTTTAAAAGCACGCAACAAGAAGCGAAAGCCACTTCCAAAATTGCTTATAGAGTGATTAATTTTGTAGTGATTCTTGTGATTGTCGTTGAAATAATCAATTCCATTATTATTTTAAGAAGAATTGCTATACCGATGCGCAAATTGGATGACTATGTACTTGAAATGACAACAGGAAACTTATCCATGCAGCCTTTAAAAATTCAATCAAAAGATGAAATCGGCCGTTTGGCAAAATCCATTGATGATTTAAAGGCAACATTGAAAAATATATTAGCCAAATTATACGATGGAGCCAATCATTTAAGAGCCACTTCCGAAGAATTATCCGCATCAACGGAGGAGGTCAAGAATGCTTCAATGTTGATGTTAGATGTTGTAAAGGAAAGTTCCGATAGTGCAACGACCATGGCCCAATCGGCTTCAGAAAGCGCCAATGCAATGGATGAAACGGCTTTAGCTGTACAAAAAATTGCGGAATCCTCCCATGAGCTTTTAAAATTTGCCAATCAAACGGAAGAAATTGCCACAGATGGTACAGATGATATCAAAGTTGCCAATGAACAAATGGTGTCCATCTACAATTCTACAAAATTAACAACTGAACTAATTCAAAAATTAAGCAAACAATCCGAAGAAATTGAGAAGATTACACAAGTGATTACAAGTTTAACGGAACAAACGAATTTACTTGCGTTAAATGCAGCGATTGAAGCCGCCCGCGCAGGAGAGCATGGAAAAGGGTTTGCAGTTGTAGCGGAAGAAGTGAAAAAATTAGCGGATGATTCCAATCGTTCTGCTGGTCAAATCGTTGGTCTGACAAATGAAATTCGACAGGACACAAAAGAAGTGGAAGCTGCCGTAAAAGAAAGCTTATTCAATGTGCAAAAAGGTGTAGAGATTATAGAAAAAACTGGAAATTCATTTCATCAAATTGTCGGAGCCATTGTGAAGATGAAAACGCAAATAGAAGATATTTATTCCGTGACAGAAGAAATTTCCGCAACTGCTGAGGAAGTGGCCGCTTCTGTATCTGAAATTGCAAATGCGGCAAACAATACCAGCACAAATATTCAAAAATCCTTCAAATCAGCAGAAACCCAATCCTCTTCAATTGAAAATGTATTAAGCGTTGCCCACTCATTAAATAAACAAGCCCACGAAATGCAAGATATTGTATCCGGATTTAAATGGGAATAGCCCATTTAAGAACGAATCGCAAGGCATAAAACAAATTGCACAACTATTAATGCCCTTGCCCTCAGCAGATGATGGGGGAATTGAAGCCATTTTCATGCTTGGGCGGATTTTAATGATCATTTGAATAAAGATAGCTAGTTTGTAAATGATAACCCCGTCCTTATTTTAGAACGGGGTTTCTTTGTGTCTTCATTTAAAATTGATATTTTTGAAGAAAGGAATTGATTTTTGGCTCTATTATATTTGTTGGGGTACTGAAACAATTCATAAAAATGAAAAACACGCAGCCCCGGATTCTTTTTATACTTGAATTGTCCTTAAACAAGTCCAAAAGAATGGGGTGCGTGCTATATGAAT
>Ga0207747_1000665_pt1 | contig 34116 bp, 35 predicted proteins | sample HigsolmetaGSP11D_FD_184839 | JGI IMG/M metagenome (GOLD analysis project Ga0207747, IMG submission 184839) | High solid enriched microbial communities from the Joint BioEnergy Institute, USA - SP1-1-D (SPAdes) | ecosystem: Engineered > Bioreactor > SSF (Solid state fermentation) > Aerobic >...
CCCCGCCGGGCGCACCCGGTCGGAGCGGGGTGGAGGGAAGGCCGCCTATTCGGCGTGCTCGCCCCGCTTGAAATACGAGTCGGTCACCCGCCGCATCTGCTCCGTGTAGAACTCAAGGTTCCCGACCTGGCCCCAGAGGACGTCCTCGGGATCGGCGCCGAAGTGGTCGGCGCTCATCTGCTGCAGGTCGGCCAGCAGGGCATCGAACTCTGCCTTCTTGGCCAGGAAGGCGGCCAGGCTCCGCTGCTGATTGGCTTCCCGCTTGGTCATCCCGGTCTCCGTCCTGCTCATCGCGTGACGGACCATTCGCGCTGGGCCGCGCCCGAGCCAAGCGCATAGAGCACCTTCGGCGCGCTGCTTCCGCTTCACATACCGGCCGTTGGCGGGTCCAGCCGGTCGGCCGTCTCGGCGAGCAGCGCCGCGACATGCTCCTGCAGCACGGTCTGCACGAGGTGCGGCTCGGCGCCGAGTTGGGCGGCGATCTGCCCGGCCACCCGGGCGGGCCAATTCAGCAAGGCATCGCGCATGGCGCCGGCGATCTCGTCGATGCGGGCGTTGGCCGCGCCGATATCAATCAGCCGCCCCTTGCCACGGTCGTGCCCCTGGCTGCGCAGGACGGTGACGGCCTGCCGAAGCTGCTGGTCCGCCTTGCTGTTGGGCTCGTCGCCATCGCGGGCGATGACGACCGGGGCGCCCTCCGGGACGGGCGCGCGGGCGATGTTGCTGATGCCGAGGCAGGCCCAGCTCTCCTGCCCGGTGGCCTGCCAGATGGAGAGGGCGGTTTCGATGCCTTCGCAGAGCACCAGGGGCGAGCTGCCTGGCAGGCGTACGGCGGCGACGTCGGACCAGCGATCATGCGCCTTATTGGTCCGCTTCTGGACCTTCAGCGGCGCCTTGCGGCCGTCCTCGGTCAGGTAGATCAGCTGCAGGCCGTGCACCTGCCCCTGCGCATCGGTCGCCAGGCCGACCAGGGCGCCGTAGTGGCCGTAGGCGTTCGGCAGGTAGCGGATGGCGGCGGGCAGCGGCGCCTCGGTGATGCCGCGCCGGCCCAGGTAGGTTTCGACGCGGGTGCCGTGCGGGTCCTCGCAGCCAGCGACAATCGCCGCCACCTTCGCGGCACGCTCGGCATCGGTCGGCGCCTTCCGGCTGCTGCGCGTGGGCGGGGTGTCGGTGCCGGGCGCGGCACCGGCGTCGGTGTCGGGCACGCCTTCCGCGATGGGCGCGTCATCGGGCGGTGGGACAGCCGACTCCGGCTCGGCTTGTGCCACCACGGGCTCCGCCATCTGGGTGCTGTTGTCGTCGGCGGCAGGCGCGGCCGCCGCTTTCCGGCGGCGGCTTGGGATGGGTGGCAGGCCGAGCCATTGCCGGGCCCAATCCAGTGCGGCGCCATTGGCATGGCCGCGCCGGTGCTTGACCATGGCCAGACCGTCGCCGCCGGCGCCGTGCTCGTGGTCGAACCAGCGGCCCGCCTCGTCGCCGGCGATCTCGACCGCGACGCTACCGTGGGTGCCGAAGCGCAGCTGCCGCGGGGTCGACAACTCCCGGTTCGGCTCGCCGAACAGGTCGCGCGCCAGGTCGGCGATGCGCGCGTTGAGCATCGCCGCGACGTCCTTCGCCGTCGGGGCAGTCATTCGGCGCCTCCGGCTGGTCGCGGAAGCGCTGGTCGAATCGGACGTGGCATCGGGCCTCTGCAGTGGTGAGAGGCCCGCAAAGAGACACACGATTTCCGCCGCCGCTGCGTCGGAGCGGGTCAGGCTCCGTCACGCGCGGCGGGGTCAACCCTTCACCCCCGGAAGGGCAGCGCGATCACCAGCCGCGTTTGGCGCCGCCGCGCTGCGAGGCAGGCAGCCGGATCAGCGTCGCCATGGCGTCGGCCAGGTTCTGCGACACCGGCTCGCCCTCGACCGTCTGGCTGCGGAACCACTCGGCGAGCAGCTCCTTCTTGCCCTGGCATTGCTCGGTGATCCGGTTCTCGGCGATCGCCCGATCCAGGAGGTCCATATACGGCGTGCGATATGGCTCCCCTGTCGTGGGATCTGCCGCGGGAGCGGGTTTCGGCACCTCGATGACTGGCCAGATGGCCAGGACCATGAACCGTGGTACGCGGATATCGATGAACTGGCCGTCGGCCATGGTCAGCACGCCGCCATGAACGTCGGCGCGGCCGGCGCGCCAGTGTTCCGGGGTGATGGTGCTGTGGTGGCCGGAATGCAGATCCCAGCCGTCCAGGGCATGGGTCCATGGTCGGGACTGCGTCGTGGAGAGCCGTCCCTGCGCATGCAGATCCCCGTCCCGCAGCGCCACCTGGACCTCCCGGGCTGCCTGGCTCGCCGCGCCGGCCCGCGGGTTCTCCGCCTGGCGCCAGGGCGGGACGGTGGGATCGGGCAGCGGCGCCATCTCGCCGCAGGCGACCGCGCGTTCGATCTGTGTCGTAACATGATCAATGGCTTGGCTCAGACGCCACTGCGTCCGGTCCAACCTGTCGATCAGCATGCAAGCCCTCCGTCCCCTGGCGGCAGGAACATACATCGAACATCGGCAAGGTTGAAGGGTTCACCCCCTCTATCGCCCATATGGCTGGACCGCTTCCCAGGTCGCGGGCTTGGGGGTGTTTCGGCTGGTTTGGGGCCATGCCGATGCCTCCCCCGTCCGCTTGTCGTCCTGGTGGCTCCGCCGGAGCAAACCTCCATCTCCCGCCGCACCTCCGCGAGGTCTGCACCATCCTGGTCGCCGGTCTGCTGCGGCTGCGCAGCCGCGCTGCCGAGGAAGCCGCGCGTGAGGCTCGGGACCAGGGAGAGGTTCGCCTACACTCCGTGCCCCGGCAGCGCCGTCATGCCAACCCGAGTCGTCGGAGACAGGCATGACGAAACGCGCGAATCACGAGAAGCGACAGGCGGCAGTGCCGGCACCAGTCGTCAGCAGCATCCCGCCAGCCAGCGTGCTGCCCCGGCTGGCGGCCCTGAAGACGGCTGACATTGCCGAGCTGAAGCAGCAGTGGCGCGAGCTCTGCGGCAGCGAGCCGCCGCCCTACAACAGGAAGTTCCTGGAAAGCAGGCTCGCTTACCGTATCCAGGAATTGGCCTTTGGCGGCCTGAAGCCGGAGACGGTGGCCCGCCTCGAGGTCCTGGGTGATCAACTGGACGGCGGCAATGTGGTGCTGCGCCGCATCCGTGCCGGAGAGGACCGGCCGGTTGCCGGCACGCGTCTGGTCCGGGAGTACCAGGGCATCCAGCACACCGTCACCGTGCTGCAGGACGGTTTCGAGTACGAGGGGCGGCCCTACCGCTCCCTCTCCGCTATCGCCCGCACCATCACTGGCACGCGGTGGAACGGCTGGAGCTTTTTCGGGCTGCGCAGCCGAGGTGATGCATGAGCAAGCGCAAGGCCACCACCACGGTCGAGGCCGCCATGCCGGCCACCACCAAGAAGCTCCGCTGCGCCGTCTACACCCGGAAGTCGACTGAGGAGGGGCTGGAGCAGGAGTTCAACAGCCTCGACGCCCAGCGCGACGCCTGCGAGGCCTACATCGCCAGCCAACGCGCCGAAGGCTGGGTGCTGGTGCCGGATCACTATGATGACGGCGGCGTCTCCGGCGGCACCTTGGAACGGCCCGCATTGCGCCGCTTGCTGCGTGACATCGAGACCGGGCTGGTGGACGTCGTCGTTGTATATAAAATTGACCGCCTGTCGCGCTCGCTGATGGATTTCGCGAAGCTGGTCGAGACCTTCGACGCGCACAGCGTCACTTTTATTTCAATAACGCAGAGCTTCAACACCACGACCAGCATGGGTCGGCTGACGCTCAACATCCTGCTCAGCTTCGCCCAGTTCGAGCGAGAGGTCATCAGGGAGCGAGTGCAGGACAAGATCGCTGCCTCGAAGGCCCGCGGCATGTGGATGGGCGGCCCGGTGCCGCTCGGCTACGAGGTGCGTGACCGCAAGCTGGTGGTGAACGAGGCCGAGGCGGCGTGGGCACGGCGGGTGTTTGAGCTCTTCGCCGAAACCGGCTCCGGCGTGGAGGCTGTCCGGCGGCTGCGTGAAGAGGGCGTGCTGACGAAGACCGGCCGGCCCTTCGACAAGGGGGCGCTCTACCGGCTGCTGAACAACCGGACCTACCTCGGCGAGGTGGCGCACAAGGGGAAGGTCTATCCCGGCGAGCACCAAGCCATCGTGGCGCGGGAGATGTGGGACCGGGTTCATGCCGTCCTGCAGGAGAGCCCGCGGGTCCGGGCCAACCAAAATCGCCGGCAGACCCCGGCGCTGCTGCGGGGCCTGATCTTCGGGCCGGACGGCCGAGCCCTGTCGCCCACCCACACGCGGCGGCGAGGCCGGCTCTACCGCTACTACGTCAGCCAGGCCGTGCTGAAGGGGGAGCCCAGCGACTGCCCGGTCCGGCGCCTCCCCGCGGCGGAGATCGAGGCCGCGGTGGTGGACCAGGTCCGGGCCCTGCTGCGTCAGCCGGAGGTGGTGGTCGGCACCTGGCGGGCGGCGCGGGCCGAGGCGCCGGACCTGACCGAGGCGGAGACCCTGGCCACGCTGGAGCGGCTGGACCCGCTGTGGGACGAGCTATTCCCGGCCGAGCAGGCTCGCATCGTCCGGCTGCTGGTCGAGCGGGTCGAGGTCAGTCCTGCCGGCGCCGATATCCGGCTCCGGCTAGAGGGGCTGGCCAGCCTGGTGCGGGACCTCGGCGGCATTGGCAATGAGAGCCGGAGGGCCGCATGACCACGGCCACCAGCATCACCGTCCGCGTCCCGCTGACCATCCGTCGCCGTGGCGGGCGGAAGCTGGTGGTCACGCCGGACTGCAGCGCGCCGGGTGTCGCGCCGGTGCGCACACGGGCCGACCCGGCGCTGGTGAAGGCACTGGCACGGGCATTCCGGTACCGCCGGCTGATGGACCAGGGGCGCTATGCCTCGATCAGCGAAATGGCCGCCGCCGAGCGAATCGACCGCGGTTATCTCGGCCGCCTCCTGCAGCTGACGCTGCTCGCGCCGGACATCGTCGAGGCGATCCTGGACGGGCGGCAGCCGGAGGGGCTGGGGCTACCCGCATTGCTGGAGCCCTTGTCCGTAGCGTGGCCGGAGCAGCGAGCGTGGTTGGATCCAGCGCTCGGTATGTGAGTCATGAAGACGGATCCGCTCTACAGTGCGGGCTCTACAGTCTCGTCCAGCAAACCGTTTGCCTCCGCGATTTGCATGATTCTGACAGCATGCGCAGCCTGCTTCGGTGAGGGATTCCTGTCCCAACCTGCCGCGGCGTACCCGCTGAGCGTGTGCGCTATGCCCGCCTCCCAGTCCTTGAGGATCCCCAGGCGCCTCCCTTCGCCGGAGATCCGAAGCCAAGTCGGTCCGTCCAGCCTCTTGCAGACGGCTATGTTCTCCAGGTCCACCGCTGTCACCGAACCGTCTGCCGTCGTCGTGCCGCCCGGAGCCGTCGCAAGCCCGCCCGAGAGCTCCGGCGGAAGCACTGCCGGCAGCGGCACGGCGGCCTGCCTCACTGCGTCCCAGCACTCCCGCTTCTTGCACCACTCCGTGACGTTCCGACCGGCAGCCGAGCCCGTCACCGCAGCATGCACGGGCTCGACCCAGGACGCCAGCAGCGCGAGGAGCTGCGGCGTCAGCCCCTGGCGCTTCCAGATCGCCTCAAGGTCGAGCCTGCTACCGGACCTGTCCACCAGCAGCGCGGTGAGATAGGTCGCGACCTGGGTGCGGTATGCCGGCAGCTTGGCATCACGAACCACCTTCTCGGCTGCGCGGTAGAGTATCGCCTTCGCGATGAGCTCGCGGTACCAGGTCTCATCCGGCACCCAGCTGCCCCTGCGGGTGCGGAGCTCCTGGGTGAACATGTCGAAGTTCTTCTGCGATCCGAAGCACACAAGGTGCGGCTTCAGCTCCCAGGTATGCTGGTACCGCGCGACATCCGTCTTGACGAAGCGGCGCGAAGGAGGAGTCTGCTCGTTGAACCTGCGCTGCCGTGCTGGTGTCGCGGCTTTCGCCTTCTCCTCCTGGTACTGGCCCCTGGCGCGCTCATAGAACCAGCGCCCCTGCTCACCGGGGCACCAGACCCTGCGGGAGAGATCCTCGAGCGTGACGTGGAAGGGGTCGTTGGCGGAGAAGTCCGCCATCTGCACCACGTTCTGCGTGTTGGCGCAGCGGGAGATCTCGCGGACGATCTCCTCCTCGTGCCCCGGGTCGATGACGGTAATCTTCGCTTGAACCATGACGCGGGCGACGTCCACCCTGTCCACCTTCCATGCGCGGTGGATGGAGGCGGTCGTCTGGCCCCCGTTCACGATCTGCAGCCCCCGCAGCGACCGGATCGCGGGCCGGCCATCGGCCAAGTTCTCCAGTGAGATGTTGTCAGCCGTCGCCACTATTCCGTTGTTGTACGCGAGGAACCGATCGGGCCGTTCACGGAGCGTCTTCCGGATGCCGGCATTTATCCGGCCGCGGGCGGACAGGAAGGACCGCACGTTCAGCTCCAGCAGGCGTGCCCCGTACTCGTCATACAGCTTGGCGAGCACGTCCCCGGGCAGGATGGCGACGTAGGCCGTGTAGTCGCCATCGGCCTGTGGCGCGGGCAGGCACGGGACCGGCGCACCGGAGACCGCCGCGAAATCGATCTCAATCTCGTCGCGGGGACGGCCGGCCTGCATCATGCGGAACAGGCGCTCGGCATCCCAGACCTCGAAGCGGACCTCGACGCCGTGTACGGTCAGCGGCCTCACCTCCTTTGCGGACGAGAGGCCGTCCGTCACGATGTGGACCGTCGCGGACCGCAGGCGTCCTGAGAGGCCGGCAATCCGGCGCACCATCTCGGCATGCGGCGCCGAGGCCTCGATCTGCTCCCCCAGCCTCCCGAGCGCGGCATCCAGGAAGCGCGCGGCCTGTCCGGCAGCCCTGCTGACGTCCACGGGGGCGACGGTGACGGGCTCGTCGGAGTCGTTGTGGATTGTCACCACCAGCGAGACGGCATCCTCATCCTCACCGATCGCATATCCGTTGACCTTCGCCACGCCGCGCCCGACACGCCCCTCGTAGTGGGACACCTCGCTGCCCGCGGTTATCCCTGCCTCCTCGAAGAAATCGAGGACCCATGCCGCGAAGGCGTTCTCCCGGAAGTCTGCTTCTCCGGCGCCGGTGGGCGATGCGCGGTCGCGGACTTCCGCATGCGTGCGCCTGACGAACTCCCGAAGCTCGCGATCCGCGCTCATGCTGTCCCCCCGAATATCGCCCGTTCAAGGTCGCTGAGCCTGAACGGCGCACATTCGGCGAGGGCCACCTCGTAGCTGCATTCGATGATGCCCCCCGGCACGTCCCGCGGCCGAAGGCGGGGGAAGCCGCTCTCGACCCGGAACGCTTGGCGCTCCGCAATCCGCAGGCGTCGCGCCGCATACGAGGCCGTGTGGACGTCGAGGTAGCCGCGAGAGGCGAGCAGCTCGGTGAACCGCATCGCGGCTGCCGGCTGCTCCGCCGCAAGGCGTCCACGGATCCGCTCGACCAGGTCAGGCAGGCTGAGCGCCGCCTCCCCGCCTTCGGCGAGCGAGGTGTGCATAAGCACGAGCCGGCCGACGGCCGTCTCGTCGAGCTGGGTCAAACAGGGTACAGAGAAGCGGTCGGGCGGCACGCGGGTCGTCCCCTTCACCTCGACGGCCCCATGGGGGAGGCGGAAGTCGTGGAGGCCTTCCTCGGGGGATTTCCAGGCGGTGAGTGCCTCCGCCGCGGCCAGCCGCGGCAGGACGAAGGTTTCCAGGAAGTCGAGCTCGGCGAACAGGCCGGTCTGCTCCTGCTCGGACATGGCCTCGAGATCGTGGCGCCGAAGGAACTCCTGCCAAGTGCGCAGCCGTCCGAGCAGCGCTCGAACCCCGGCCCTGGCATCAGCCGCAGCCGCCACGTGGGAGGCCACATCTTCGGCCAGAACAGCGAACGTTTCGCCGAACTGCTCGCTCTTGAGGCCGAGGACGATCCAGACGGTCCCCCGGGAACCTGACGAACGGCGGTGCGGGACGACCTCGAAACCACGGCCCGACGGCCATTCCCCGATGGGCGGGATGGCCGCCGCCTCGGCCTCGACGAGCAGGGCCGGGCTCCCCGAGGGCGCCAGCCGCCCTGCAAACAGGGGTACCGGTGATGATGCGTGCACCCGGCGTGCAAGCCATCCGTCACCGGCGTTGTCCGTCTCTCCGAGCGATGACCACGCCCTCCCGAGTTCCGTCATGCGCCTCGGTCCTCGATCTCCTGCTGCCAGTAGGTGTTGTTCACGCGGTAGGTGATCCTCCGGGCGGTGCCGCTGCTCGGGAAGCTGATGCCGAAGCCCACGGGCGGCAGCACGACGTGCGCCGCTTCCGGATCGAGCGGATAGAGGAGGAGCAGGCCGTGTGTTGCGGGTCGCTGCTCACGGAGGCTCGGGCCGCTCGGCGTCGTGGGTTGCTGCGGACCGCCTGACGACTCCTGGGCCGTGCGGGCGAGGGCGGCAGCCCATGCGTCGGCGTCGAGGTCGATCCCTTCGTCGCGCGGCGCAAGCAGGCGGCGGATCACGTAGCGGGACCGGTCCCGGTTCTGCTCGTCCGCGCTCCTCGCACTGCGCTTGATCGCCCTGATGCCCTGGAACGGTCCAGCCTGGTGAGGGTCACCGTCCCCCGCCAGGAGCGCGATCGTCCATTCGGTGAGCTCCCCGACGGTGTTCTGCCGGGTAATGTACTCGCGGAGCAGGGCGCTGTTCGCCCGCGGCGCGTCCGGGTGCGTAGAGATCGCACCAAGGAACGCGAGCACCTCGCCGGCACTCCTGCCGCTCCAGAGGCGGGCGCCCTCCCAGACATGCGCCGCGCCGCCCGGGCGCTCCTGTCTCACAGGCAGGCCGCTGGGCGAGCCGACGCCCCGGTCCGGCGGACCAAGGGCGGCCATGAGCCGGCCTGCAGCATCCAGGTTCTGCCGGAGGACCGATTCCGACGTGTCGAAGACCGTCGTCTCTGAGACGGATCCGGCATAGGACAGTTCCATGTCCATGCCGTGCCGCATCTTGACACGCGACGTGACGAGCAGCGCAGGGTGGGACCTGACCTTCAGGCCGTAGTCCCGCGGCGTCCCGCCGACAGCCGCCATGTGGTCGAACTCCGCGCGCAACTCCTCGTTGGCCTCGGTGATGTGCTCGAACCAGTCGATCAATTCGTCCGTCGTATAGAGGCGGCAGACGTCCAGGTAGCCGGGCCTGTACCCGAACCAGCGGCCCATCTGCATCAGCGTGTCGTACATCCGTGACGCGCGCAGGAAGTAGCTGACCGAGAGTCCCTCCAGGGTCAGCCCTCGTGCCAGCTTGTCGCCACCGATGGCGATTACGTTGAGACCGGTCTCGCGATGCGATGTGTACTCGAGGACATCCCGCGCGGTGCCGTTGATCTCCATGACACGGATGTCGGATGCCACGGACGCGAGGTACGGCTCGATTTCATGCCAATGCATGTCACGGAGCGCAGGGTCGTGCACCTCGGCCCGCACCGTCGAGGTGGTCGGGGCGAAGTCGCTCTCGAAAAGCATCCGCAGCGACTGCCTGACCGAGGATGCACCAGGTCTTTCGCCCAGCCGCAGACGCATGGCGATACGCTCGAGCTCAGCCTGCACCTGGTCCCGGACGGCGTGCTGGACGCTGGTGAACCTCGTGACATGCACGAGCATCGAGTTGTGCTCTCGCACATCGCCACGGGCGCGGCGGATCGCGCATGCCAGGATGAAGGCGTGGATGGCCTCCGACATGGAGGGTGGGACCTCCGCCGCACCATTCCAGGTCGGCCGATGGCCGTTACGGTGCCTCGGGGGCACCCAGGCGACACCCTCGTCGGCGGGTATGGCCCGCGTCAACGGCAGCGGGGGCAGAGGATCGCGGCCGTCGGCGGGCGGGAGCCCGAAGATCCTCACCGGCCCGGCGTAGTTGGAGGGCGCCGGCAGATTCACGATGAAGCTGCGGGGAAACAGGTCGTCGCCGCATTCCAAGGTGCGCGCGCGCTCGTGGATGAAGATGTTGGCGAAGGGCGTGGCGGTGTACCCGACGTATGCGCTCTTCTCGAACGCGTAGAGGATCTGCCGTATCAGCGCGTTGATCCTGGTCGGATCGTGGTCCTCGTCCGGACGGCCGTCCTCCCCGAACTCCATCTCGCGCGTATCCACGGATGCGTGGTCCGCCTCGTCGTCGATCACCAGCAGCGGCACGTCGATGACAAGCCGCCTGCCCGTCGCCGGGTCGTGGCTGTTCGCGGCCCAGCGGACCCAGTCCAGCAGGTTCCTCAGGACGGTAGCGTTCTTCTTGACAACGAACAGGAGCGGACGGCGGCCGGGATTGATGCTGAAGCCCTGGGCTCGCGCCGTCCGGAAATCGCCGGTTTCCGTGCGGTCAGTGATGGTATCCAGCCGGATCGAGGGATCGATTCCCCCGACGCCGATCTCCTCCGGAGCTCTTGTCGAAGCGCCCCGGAGTGCGGCGCTGTCGTAGCCCAGGAAGCCCTCGTCCAGGCGCTGCTGCGTCTGGCTGCGCAGGTTGTTGTGGAGGCCTGCCAGGACGATGATGACCGTGTAACCCGCATCGGCTGCCTTGTTGATCAATCCGATGTAGTTAGCAGTCTTGCCGGACTGCACGTGCCCCACGACAAGGCCCCTGCGATCCCAGGCGCCGGGCCGACGAGGGTCCTCCAGGAGGCCAAGGATGCGGTCGGTCTCCTGGTCGAGTGCGCGGATGCTGGCGTCCGGGAGGCGCGACCTGAGGAAGACCTCGTAGCGCGCCCATAGGCGCCAGTCCTGCTTCCGTTCCGCCGTGAGCCACGCGACATGGTCGCCGTTGTCCGTCAACTCGGTCGCGCGCCCGATCCAGACCGTGTAAGCTGTCTCGAGGTCCGCTATGAAGGCGCTGCGGTCCAGGCGCTCCGCAGCGGCGCCGAGCGCCGCCATGACCGTGTCGACGACCGACGCGATGATATCCCTGTTGATCGGGCCATCACCGCGCCGGAGATTGATGAGGGTCTGCGCCATCGCCCTTGCGGCGGACAGGGTATCGCTCATGGGTGCTCCTTGCCGTGCGCGCCAAGGTTGGCCACCAAGTCCGGGAAGCCGTTGAAGGGTTCTGTCCGCGACAGCAGCGATCGGGCGCTCTCGACGCTCAGGCCCATACGGCCCGTGAAATCCCGGAAGAGTGCCTCCGCTATGGTTCGGACCTCTGCCTGCGGTGCGCTTCCGAAGCCGGTCGGCGCCAAGCCCTCGCGCTCCGTGGTCTCGATCCAGATCCGGTGGACCGGGACCGTCTCCTCGATCACGCGGAGCATCGCCTCGATCCCCTCGCGCGCATCGCCTGCCTCCGCCAGCGCGTGCGCGACCACTGGGTGCGCGCGGTCGATCCGGTACGCGACGCCGTCGCGCCGTTCGACGGCGGTCCAGGCACGCTGGAGATCGGGTGTGGGCGCGCGTGGACCGTAGCTGCCGCGATGCAGGAACACGCGTCGTGCATCCGCCCGGACACGTTCAGCCAGATCGGTGAGGCGACCGCGCAAAGCCCTCGGTGGCGAGGCAGAGGACTTGCGTACGTCGATCTGCCAAGCGGCATCGGCTGAGTTCGGGATGTCCAGGCGGAGGCGGGCCAGTCGGTAGGCGTCCTCCTTCGCCCAGCGCCGCGGATGGCCGAGCCCGAGCCAGTCACCCGGCACGAGGAGGCGGCGGTTGCGGTAGACGTAGAAGCCCTGCTGTGACACCCAGCCTTCCGGGCCGCCCCCGAGCTCGGAAGACCGCTCGTCCAGCCTGTCACGATGGGGGAGGACAAACCCCTGGACCCGGACCTCGGTCTCTCCGTCCCGCAGGCGCTCCTCGGGGCTACGCGTCGTCGCAGGGTGCCACTCGAGGAAAGGATCCCAGGGACGCACGCGGTTCTGCTGCGTGTCCCCGTTGAGAAGGATCCGCAGGGGGCTCCCCGGTGCGTCGAGGTAGCGGTGGAAGATCATCCCGAGATGGCGCTCGGTGCGCTCGGCGAGGCGGAGGAAGGTGTCCTCGGCCCGCCGGTCCATGGGATCCGCATCGGTGCCAACCACCCGATCCAGCTTCTCCCACAGCACGATGGTGCCCTGCGGCATGCTCTCGAGCGGCTGAATGAGAGGGGCCGAGGAGGGCATCGGTTCGGTGCGGAGCCGCCATTCGTCATGCCGGGCGATCTCGTCGAGGTCCCATACCCGGCACGCCGACGGCATGCCGGCGCGCCGGGAGGCAACCGTGAGGCGCCTGCATTGGGAGAAGGATGCCGTCTTGAGTCCGAGGCCGAACCTGCCGAGGTCGGAAGGCTGGCGGGCGGCCAGCGGATTCCTGGCCCCCGGGCGCATCGCCTGGGCGAGCTCACTCTCGTCCATGCCGTGGCCGTCATCGGATACGCGGATCCAGGACGCTCCGCCCTCCCAGCCGAAGTCGAGACGGATGGTGCCGGCCCTGGCGGCTATGCTGTTGTCGATGATGTCGGCTATGGCCGTCCACAGGTTGTAGCCGAGTCCCCGCAGGGCCTCGACCAGCGCGTGGGCCGGCGGTGGCGCCATTTCGAAAGGCATACAGCGACCCGGGCCGGTGAGCATGGATGGAGGCGCAACAATAGCGCGACAGAGTAGAAGGTCATCACCCGTCAGCGGAGAGGCGGAGCGGGCTGCGGATGCGGCGCGGCCGCGCCGCCACCGCGGTGACATCATGTCCCCGGAGACCCGCAGCCGTGTCATGAGCCGCATCCGCTGCAAAGGCACCGGACCGGAACGGCGTCTGGCTGCCCTGCTGACCGAGGCTGGCCTGTCCTGGGAGGCGCACTCGCCCGACCTGCCGGGGCGCCCGGATTTCGTCTTCCGCGAGCGGCGCGTGGTCGTATTCGTGGATGGGGACTTCTGGCACGGTTGGCGCTTCCCGGTGTGGCGCGACAAGCTGTCGGAGGCATGGGAGGCGAAGATCGAGGCCAACCGGCGGAGGGACGCCCGGAACTTCCGGCGTCTCCGGCGTCAGGGCTGGAGGGTGGTGCGGATCTGGGAGCACCAGCTCGATGCAGACCCGCAGGTCTGCGTGCAGCGGGTGCTTGCCGCCGTGGCTGTGGCAGGGTGAATCAGGGCCGATAATCCTACCTCCGAACCGACCTGGCAGGAGGGAGCTCCGCCTGCTACCGTCGCGACGGCATGACGATTCGCGGCATCGACCTGTTCTGCGGCGGCGGAGGGAGTTCCTGGGGGGCCCGCGCAGCGGGTGTGTCCATGGTCGGCGCCATCGACGCCTGGCCGGTCGCCGTCGCGACCTACCGCCGGAACTTCCCCGAAGCTCGTGTCGTGGAGGCGCGCCTGAACCGTCGTTCGAGCCCGTCCCTTCTGGGGCCGGTCGGCCGCGTCGACCTGATCCTGGCTTCGCCCGAGTGCACTAACCACACCCACGCCCGCGGCGCACGGGAACGCGACGAGGCCAGCCAAGCGACGGCGTTCCATGTGCTGCGCTTTATCCGCGAGCTCGAGCCGCGCTGGGCGGTGATCGAGAACGTGGAGCAGATGCGGAAGTGGGGCCGCTACGAGCGATTCCTCGCTGCCCTGCGCCGGCACATGAACGTGGCCGAGCACGTCCTCGACGCGCAGCACTTCGGCGTGCCGCAGATGCGCCGCCGCCTGTTCCTCATCTGCAGCCGGGACGGGCAGCCGCGGGCCCCGACACCGCCGATCCTTCAGCGGCCGGTCCCGGCGGAGGCGATCCTGGCCCCGCGGGGCACCTACAAGACGAGACCCCTGTTCGGCTCGGGCCTCGCCGAGGCAACCCTGGCGCGGGCGGAGCGTGCCATCGGCGCGCTCGGTCGCGGTGTCCCCTTCCTGATTGTCTATTACGGCACCGACGGTTCGGGGGGGTGGCAGCCGCTGGATCGGCCGATCCGCACGCTGACGACGCTCGACCGGTTCGCCCTGGTGGACTGGTTCGACGGGGAGCCGCGGATGCGGATGCTGCAAGTTGACGAGTTGCAGCGGGCGATGGGCTTCGACGAGGGCTTCATGCTGGACCAGGGCTCCCGGCGCGACAGGATCAAGCTGTTGGGCAACGGCGTCTGCCCGCCTGTAATGCGAAGGATCGTCGAGAGCCTGATCGACGGCACGAAGGCCGTGGGCAGGCCGCCTCCGAGGAGGGCGCCCGCCGACCGCGGCGGCCAGGACAGCCACCATCCCCCGGCAGCGGCTGCCTGAACGCAGCCCGGGCGGTGCAGGTGGTTCGGACGGCGCTTGTCGATCGGCCCTGCTCGGGCGGTGGATGCGGAGGGCGAGGGACTCAGGCCGGCTGCAACGCGCGCCGCCGCAGCGCCTCGAAGGCTGCCGCAGCCACGTCGAACGCGGCTTGGGGCGTGCCCAGGGGGCGGACCATCAGCAGGCTCACCCTCCCGGCCGCGCTTGGCCCAGTAGTCGCCCTCGGCGACGGCCAGCCGCCCGCGGAGGCCCTGGGCCGCCAGCGCCTGCTCGGCGGCCGCGATCTCGGCCTCGGTCGGGCCGCTGTGGTGCGCCGGGAGTGACGTGCCGCCCGTCCCCCCGAGAACGATCCAGCGCCGCTCCCCGCGGGGTTGCCTCGCGCCCTCTTCATCCGTCCAGCCGCGGCCCCCAAGAACGAGGGCAAAAAGGTGACTTAAAGTTGGCCCGGACCGCAAATCCCGAAAGGCACGCTGGGCATAATAATCAATAATCATCTCCCATAAAGTACGCTCCTGGCGAGCAGATATTCCGCCGGCCTTGAGCAGACACTGCTTCCGATCCGGGTTGGATTCCGCCATAGTCCCCGCATGCCGACGAAAGCCGAACGCTCCCGCGAACGCCGATGGGTGGTCGTCGCGCCCGATGGCCGCTACGTCACGCTCGGGCGTCACAGCGATCCGAGCGAGCAGGAGGTACGGAACGCCGAGGAGGCTCTCCGCGCCCAGGGCCTCAATGGCTGGCTCGCCATCATGGAGGGCAATCCCTGGGTGGGGAGGGCACCTCGGCTCCTCGAGGTGAGGCCGTTGGCTAACCCGACCACGCCCTTCGCGGAGGCTGCGGCGGCCTGCGTGGCATCCATCCTCGCCAGGCGCTCCGAGGTCGTGGGCTAGCCAGAAGGAATCCGGGCCCGGAGTCGATCGGGCCCTGCGGTGGCGGCGCCAACTCGCGCCACCGGCGTCAGCCGCAGCCCGGCGGATTTCCTGCGCGCGAACCTTGTGGACTCAATCGGCCAAGTCCCGAGCCGCGGAGAAGAAAACGTCGTTCGGAGAGAGCTTCCTGGTTCGGAGGCGGTCTCGGAGGTCCCGAGGTCGGCGCGCGAACCCCTGCCAGAATGGCGCCTCAGCGCGATGACTGACAGCCGGGAGAGTGGTTCTGGAACGGCCGACTGGAGGCCCAAACAGAATTCGAAACTCAGACCCTTCCGCGTCCAGTAAGCTGTTGTTTTGGGAGGGGCTGAAGCTTGGGACTAAATCGGCCAAGTCCCAAGGTCCGGAGAGAGCCGGCCCTCCGGAGAGCGAATTCCAGCTCGTTCCGATCTCGGCACTCCCAAGGACTGTTCGCCAACCCTGGCGCAACCTTCAGTTCCAGGCGCCGATCGCCCAACCGGAGAGCGAATTTCTAGGCGGAAATGGCGTGGCACGAGGAACCGGGCGCGAACACTCTCTGGACCGGCAGCCGCCGCGCGGATCATTAGGCACTCCGATGGCGGTTGGTCGGCCAGTGCGGCCCCTGCGCGGGGAGGAAGCGGATTGCCGCTTGCAAACCGGCCGGATCGAAGTGCAGCTCGACGCTGCTGCCGGGTCCGAGGTCCATTGCCAGGCCGCGCTCCAGCAGCCGGGTGCCAAAGCCCCGCCGATCCGGCGGCCTTGCCACCGGAGGGCCCTCCGCCTCTGCCCAATGGATCGTCATAGCTCCGTCCGCTCCCGCCTCGCACCGGATTTCGACCCGGCCCTCGGAAATGGAGAGCGCACCGTACTTGGTGGCGTTGGTGGCCAGCTCGTGAAAGGCGAGTACCAGGGCCTGCGCCTGCCGCGGCGATACCGTCAAGCCGAGGCAACCGCCCGAGATGTTGAGCTGAACGGCCCGGCCGGTTCCCAGCCACGGCGCCAGCGCATTCCGCGCAGCGTCCTCGATGCCGGCCGGCTCCCACCCGCGCGCCGCCAGCATGTCATGCGCCCGCGCCAAGGTCCGCAGCCGCGCTCCGAAGTGCTGGGCGAAGCGCCGAGGATCACCACCGACCCCCTTCAGCGTCTGCGCGGCGAGCCCCTGAACGGTGGCAAGGATATTCTTTACGCGGTGGTTCAGCTCGGCCAACAGCAGGTCCCGATGCCGCTCGCTCTCCGCCAGTTCGGCATTAGCCCGGCGAAGCTCCGCGTTCAGCGTCTCGGAACTGGCGAGATCAGTGCGCGCGTCGGCGAGCTCGTGTGTTCGCACCTCGGCGTTCTTTGCGGCACGGCTCTCAGCGGCGGCAAGCTCAGTCCGCAGGCGCGCGTTCTCCGCTTCCAGCTCTGCCTCGCGCCGGCTTAATCTCGCGGTCATGCCCGCTCAAGGCCCTGGGGATGCCGCCGGCACGGCACCTCATCCCGGCCCGGTATTAAGGCGCGTTTCCCCGGCAACCTGCACGGACGGGGTGATCCTCGGTGCCGCCGAGGCAGTGCACATGCCAGTGCGACTGGCCCTGTCCGGGATGCGCTCAATCCAAAGCGGTCCGGTCAACGCGTCTTCCCTGGTCATCAATAACAGGCGCGCCATTTTCCTTGCGGAAGGCGCCCTCTTGTGGAGCGGGCAGGATGTTCAGGACCGTCTCCGATGGCCGGCACAGCCGCACGCCGAGCGGACTGACCACGATCGGGCGGTTCATGAGAGCGGGGTGTCGCAGCATCAGGTCGATCAGCGCGTCGTCATTCCACTTGGGGTCATCGAGGCCGAACTCGTCGTAGGATGGCTCCTTCTGGCGCAGCAGGTCACGCACGGGGATGTCCATGCGCCGGAGCAATTCAACGAGCGCCTCGCGCGAGGGCGGCGCCTTCATGTATTCAATAATCTCCGGCGCCTCGCCACTGTTGCGAATGATCGCCAGGACGTCGCGTGACGTGGCGCAATTCGGGTCATGATAGATTGTGATCGTCATGGTGTTTTCCCAATCCGGACTGCATCAGGGTGAGGACCCTGGCCCCACCGCGGGCCATCATTCCCCCCGGTGTCACGTCGCACTGTTCCCATCGGTCGCGCAGGTCTGCCTCAGAGCTGTCGGTGCGTCGGGCAGGGCGGCGTGGCTCTCGCCCGGAGCCGGCCAGCGAGAGAGGCCTCCGCCCAGGCTGCGCTTCGGCTGAGCAAGCCCGGACCGCCGCGGGAACCATCAAGCCCATCGTCGGGCAGCGCCTCCTCGGCCTGTTTCAAGGTCACCATGCGGCCGGCCTCCTCGTCCCACAGCGCGTGGCGGGGCGCCGCCAAGGCATCGCGCAGGGTAAGGACCCGCGCCGTGGCGAAGGCCGGATGCGCGTCGTGGCAGTCCTCCAACCGGTGGTTCGGGACGCGCGGCGCGAGGTGATGCACGTGATGGAAGCCGAGGCTGGCGGTGAACCACCGCAGGACCCGCGGCAGCCGCAGGAAGGAGCTTCCCTCGAGCGAGGCCGTCACCGGATCCCACTCCGCGTGCCGGGACCAGCGCACGCCCTCGAAGCGATGCTGCACCGAGAACAGCCAGACACCGGCGACGCTCGCCGGGACCATCACGGCCAGCAGCACCGACGCCACGGGTCCGACGCCGAGCAACACGCAGAGGCCGCCGTAGCAAGCGGCCAGCGCGAGGTTCGTCAGGTGCACGCCGCGCCGTTCCCGCTCCCAGGCCGGCGGCGCGTCGAAGGGGATGCGGTACAGCACGAGGAACACCAGCGGCGGCAGCAGCAACTGCGCCACCAGCGGGTGCCGCGCGGCGCGGTGGCCGAGGCGGCGCCAGCGCCCCATGGCGCGGTACTCGGCGACGGTCGCACAGGTCGAGTAGATGTCGGTGCCGCGGTCGCGGCGGTCGAGGTCGTTCCAGACCGCATGGTGCCCCGCATGCTGCCGCCGCCAATGCCCGTAGGGCGTGAGGGTGAACAGGGAGCAGAAACGGCCCACCGCGTCGTTCGCGCGCCGCGAGCGGAACAGCGAGCCGTGCCCGCAGTCGTGCTGCAGGGCGAAGACCCGCACCACCAGGCCCGCCGCCGGCAGGGCGAGCGCCAGGACCGGCCACCAGCCCAAGGCGAGGCCGGCGTGCATCGCCGCGAGCAGGGCCAGCAGCGGCGGGAAGGTGGTGGCGAGCTGCAGCGCGGCGGTCCGGGGCGCCGCCTCCTGGAAGCGGAGGGCGACCGTTCTCAGCTCATGCCGATCGGCACGGGCCTGCTCCGCAGGGGGGCGGTCGGCGTCGGTGCCGGCGACCCCCGGCATCAGCCCCTGCCTTCGGGCCAGGTGACGAAGAGGCCGACGTCGCCGAGCACGCCGCCCGGGAAGTTCAGGATCCGGGCGCCGAGCCCGAAGCCGCCCGGCCGCAGGGCGTCGCGCCAGAACTCGAGGAACACCCGCGCGCCGGCCGGCAGCGTGTCCTGCCAGCCGGGAAGGCGGTTGTTGATCCGCCGCCCGCCGTCCGTGCAGTAGTCGGAGGGGAACGACACCAGCATCACCTCCCGCTGACCGCCCTCGAACGCCGCCTTGACCTTCGAGATCATATCCCCGCGGTCGGCGTCGGTCAGGCCGCGGGCCTCGAAGCGGCCGCGGTCGCCGGCCCGATGCTCGTCCTCCCGCCGCGCGGCCTCCACCGCCGCCGCCTCGCTGCGCCGCTCCCGCTCCTCCCGCGCCGCGTACATCGCGTCGAGGGACAGGGAGAAGAGTGGCCGGGAACCCTCGGCGGCCGCGGGCTGGGCAGGCCGCCCGCCGCCCCGGGCACCACCGGCATCGCTCGGCTGGTCGGCATTCATCGGATGCGTCCTCCTCGGCGTGGGTTCCAGGCGGAGGCGCCCGCCGACATCACGCGCCACCGCCACCAGTTGCGGCGGACCGGCCATTCGGCCGTCCACCGTGCCGTCCGCCGTCCCACAGCGCCGGGTTCGGGGCCAACCACCGGCAGACTGCTGAGGGACTACCGCCTACGGCGACGCAGGAACGGCGTGGACGGCCCAGACCGGGGCAAAGCCCACGGTGCCGTAGACGGCCGCCAGCATGACGGCGAGCGCCAGCGCGCAGGCCAGCATCATCAGGCCAAAGCGGCGCTCGGACACATGGCCGGGAAATCCGGCGGGGTTCGGACGCATGGGGTTCGGTTGCATTCTGGCCTCCTTGGCCGCGTGCTGCGGCGTTCACTCTCCACCTGACTGCTCCCCCCGGGCGCCCTGCCAAGCCGGCGTCACGACCCCACCGTGATGCGGTCCAGCACCTCGGTGACGCCGGGGGCCGCCCAGGCGATGCGCTCGGCCAGATCGCGCTCGCGCCAGCTGGACACGCGCCCGCTCAGGACGACCTTGCCTCCGACCGCGCTGATCACGACTTCTGTCGCTCCCAGCCCGGCCTCGCGCACGAAGAGCGCCTCGATCCGGCCAGCGACGTCGCCGCTCTCCGCGTCGCCGCCGTAGGCCTCGGCGACACCGCGGGTGGCCTCGGTGGTCCGCCCGTGCCGCTCCACCGCAACCAGGTTGGTGACGTCCACCACGCCCTCGATACCGGCGGCCAGCCGCTCGGCGGCGGAGCGTTCCGCCTCAGTGCCGACCGAGCCGCTCAGCGTGATCCGCCCCCGCGCGATCCGCATCAGGATGCGCTCGCGTCGCAGCGGGGCGGCCGAGAAGAGGGCTCGCAGCGCCCGTTCGGCGATCGCCTCGTCCAACCCGTCGGCCTCCGGCGGGAGGCGGACCTCGATCCGTGGTGCGACGGCACCGGCCTGGGCCTGCATCCGCCCGCGGCCGGGTTCGGTTTGGGCCGCCGGCGGCTGGGCCGCGACCCCGTGCGCGGCGGTGGCGATGCCCGCCCGCTGCGCTGGCGTGCCCTGCGCTCCGGGCCACGCGGGCGTCTCGTCCATGTTCGGCCTGATCCTGTCCTCGCCCATGACGGCCTCTCCCGCCGAACCGCGTTCCGCCGCTAGCGCTTCTTCGCAGGCGCGGGCGCGGCGGCCTGCGCCCGTGCGGTCGCGAAGGGGGACGCGGCGGTGATGACCTTCGCCTTCGGCTGCTTGGGCTTCTTCGCCTCCCGGCTGCTCCGCTTCTGACCCTTGGCCATCGCTCTCTCCTGTGATCGGGGCGCACGGCGGCGCCGGCCGTCCCTGGGGCCTGGTGGATACGCCGCCAGCGCCAGTGGCCTCGTTCGGGTCGCTCAGCGGGGAAGCCTCAGGGCGCTGCCCTTGTGCCGCATCCAACGGACCGCACCGCGGGCGGACGCGAGCGCGGCCAGCGCGGCACACGACATCAAGGCGATGCCGGACATACCGATGTGGCCAGAGGGGCGTTCCGACCTGAGCTGACTCGCCCTCGCGTGACGATCCGCGGCCCATCGCACCGGGTCGCGGGCCTTGGCGGCATGCTCCGGCATGCCCTCGTTCTCGCTCCGCTCCTCGGCGGTGCGGTCGGCGATCTCGTCGTTGAGCTTCGCGTTCATGACGGCTGTCTTTCCAAACGGCACATTCGGCCGCGTTGATCGCGGCCCGGCGCATGCTCGCGGTACGCAACGGTCCGAGCGGTCGCGGGTAAAGTGCCTGTCCACATGAGATCGTGATTCGGGCCCGGGAATCACAGTATGCGAGGAAGCACCATCGCGTGCTCTCTGGCGGCCTCCGCGCCGGGCGAGGACATTGAGGAGGCATCCGTGCCGCCGTGCTCCCTTCCCGCTGGCCCCTGCCGGGACCGGGCACGAGGTCCCCCGGACTTGCCGCATAGGAGGCCGCACTGCGCCCCGTGATGCTCTCCGCCCTCATGGTCCTGGCGGTTCCGGGCACCAGCACCGCGGCGGCCGTTCCGGCCGGTGTGTGGCTCATCGACGAGAAGGCGGCCGTGCAGATCTTCGACTGCAGCAGTCAGTTGTGCGGCCGGATCCTTTGGATGCTGACGCCGCGTGATCCCCAGGGCCAGATCAATCGAGACCGGCACAATCCCGACCCGGCGCTGCGGCAGCGCCCGCTGTGCGGGCTGACCGTCCTATGGGGCCTGCGCCCCGCCGGCCCCGACCGCTGGGGAGGCGGCTGGTTCTATAACCCGGACGACGGGAAGACGTACCGGGTCTCGGCAGAACTCCGATCCGCCGACCTGATCGTGGCGCGGATCTATGTGGGGATCCCGCTCTTCGGCGAGACGAAGACCCTGGTCCGGGTCGCGCACGGCACATCGGAGGGATGGTGCTGAGCAGGAAAGGCGGGCCCGCGGCGCGAAGGCGGCGCGACCGGCGCCACCGGAACGGCCCCGCTCTGGTCCAGCCCATGTCCCCGCCGTCGGAGGCCGTCGGCGACGACGGGATCGCCAGGGCTCCGGGCCGGAAAGCCGCCGGCGTGCGGCTGCGCCGCTTCGGGGAGGCACCACGCCGCCCGGAGGGCGGCGAAGGACGGAAGGACGATGGTAGGCACCCCGGCCGGACCTGCATCCGTCCGGCGGCCTTTCGCGGCGACGAAGCGGCAGCACCGTTACAGCGCCAGTGCCTCGGCCTCCCAGGGGCCGCGGGCGAAGTGGACCACCTCGAAAGTCTCGTCGTCAGCCCAGAGGACGCTCAGCACCTGCGTCCCGGCGCGCCACACATCGAGGCCGTAGGGCAGGTCCGGTCTCGTGCGCTGCCGCTCGAGGGCATGCCGGTAGCCCGGGGACGACGCCTCGCCCGGCGACAGGTCGTTGAACGGGGTCCAGTGCTCGACGGTCCAGGCTTCCGTCCGCAGCGCGACCAGCCTGACCGCGCCGCTCTGGACCTCCAGGATGCCGCAATCGCGGACGAGCGGCAGGAGGTGGTCGCGGATCGCCAACGCCGGGCCGTCGCCGGAAGACACGAGCCTCAGGGTCATGCACCCCTCCACCAGGGTGTTGTCATCGGATCGGCTGACCATGCCGGGGCCAACGCCCGGGCACCCCACCTGCTTCCTTCACCCCTTCGCAAGCGGAATCTGCCCCTGTCCGCGGCCATCCTGCCTGGCCCCGTCCGTCCGATGCCCTCTCCGGTCGTCCGCGACGGCGAGACGATCGCCGCCGCCACGGGCCAGCCAGGCCAGCAGCGCGAGGCCGCCTGCCGCCGAGAGGACGGACGCGCCCAGGATGCCCAGCTTGGCGGCGTCGAGCAGCGCGCCCTGGAACGCCAGGCCGGCGATGAACAGTGCCATGGTGAAGCCGATGCCGGCGAGCATGCCGCCCCCGGCCAGCGCGCCCCAGCCGAGCTCCGCCGGCCGCGCCGCGAGGCCCGAGCGCACCGCCAGCCAGGCGAAGGCTACCACACCGATGGGCTTGCCGAGCACGAAGCCCGCCATCACGGCCAGGACGACGGAGTCCGTGAGCGCGTCGAGGGAGAGCGGCACCCCGGCGTTGGCCAGGGCGAAGAGCGGCATGACGCCGAAGGCGACCCAGGGGTGCAGCGCGGCCTCGAACCGCTCGACCGGAGACAGCGCCTCCCGCGCTGCCTTCCCGGCCGAGCGTAGCGCCCAGCGGTCCTCGGCGTCGCCGCTCCAGGGGCCGCCGCCGCCCGGCGGATGGGCGAGGACCCGCCCCAGAATGGCGCGCAAGCGCCGGTCGCTCACCCAGCCGCGGGTCGGCGTCAGCAGCCCGAGCGCCACGCCGGTGACGGTGGGGTGAATCCCCGACGCGTCGATGGCGAGCCAGACCAGGACGCCAACGAGCACGTAGACCGGGACGCTCCGCACGCCGAGCAGCGCCATGCCGCGGACCACGGCAAGCCCGACACTGCCGACCGCGAGCGCGGCCCAGTCAAGCGCGCTGCTGTAGCCGATCGCGACGACCAGGATGGCGCCGAGATCATCCACCACCGCGAGAGCGAGCAGGAAGACACGCAGCCCTTGCGGGGCACGTCGCCCCAGGAGCGCCAAGCAGCCGATGACGAAGGCGGTGTCTGTCGCCATCACCGTGCCCCAGCCGCGCTCGCCAGGCTGGCCCAGCTGCAGCGCAAGGTAGAGCGCCGCGGGCGCCAGCATGCCGCCCAGCGCGGCTGCGACGGACAGCGCGGCGACGCGCGGGTTCCTGAGCTCGCCCAGGACCAGCTCGCGCTTGAGCTCCAGCGCGACGACGAAGAAGAACAGCGCCATCAGGCCGTCGTTGATCCAGTCCCTCGTCGGGTGGACGAGCGCCAGCGGGCCGAGCTGGACGCCGATAGGCGTCTCCCAGGCGGCGAGGAAGCCGTCGGCCAAGGGCGAGTTGGAGAGCGCCAGCGCCGCGGCGACAGCCAGGAGGAGGACCAGGCTGCCGGTGGTCTCGATGCGCAGGAACCGTGCCAGCGGCCCGGTGACCCGGTCGATGGGCTCCCTGGGCAGCCGGCTGAGCCGCGGGTCGTCCTTCTGGTCTCGACCCATCCCTGCCACCCCCAACGATGATCTTCGGGATATGGTGACGCCATCGGACCGCCGCAGCGCGCGGAATTAAGGCGCGCGTGTCGTGGACCGGAGCGTGCATGTCTGCGACCCGATGGGGAGAGGTTGGTCCGTTGCGGCCGCGGGCATGTATGCTCCGACCCGAGATGCTGGCGCGCAGGCCCACTTCCGCCGTGCTGGACGAGCTGCTCGGCGAGGCGCCGACCGCGCAGGTGACGCTGGACTGGCTGATGGCGAGGCTGGGCGACCGTTCCTTCGGCCTTGTCCTGCTCCTCCTGGCGCTCCTCGGCCTGCTCCCCGGGGTGTCCGCGGTCGCAGGCGTGCTGCTCATGGTCCCCGCGGCACAGATGATCCTGGCGCGCCCCGGCCCGGTGTTCCCCCGCCGCATCGCTGCCCGACGCTTCGAGGCACGGCGGCTGGCCCGAACGGTCCGCCGGATCGTGCCGGCGCTGCGCTGGCTGGAGCGGTTCATCCGCCCGCGCTGGACCACGCCCTTCGAGGCGACGAAGCGCGTGGTCGGCGCCGTCGTCCTGCTGCTGGGTGGTGCCCTCCTCGCCCCGGTGCCGCTGAGCAATGTCCCGCCCGCCTTGGCCATCACCCTGATCGCCTTCGCCTACCTGGAGGAGGACGGGATCCTGCTCTGCGCCGGGCTGGCGGCAGGCCTTGCCATGCTCGCGGTCGCCGCCGCCGTCGCCTGGGAGACGCTGAGCGCAACCGGTTGGGTGCCGAGTATGCTGTAAGGGCTCATTGGAAACCCACTCGGGGTCGATTGCCCTTCAGGGCTTCGACCGGTGTTGCCGGGGACGTGCTGCCGGACAGGAGGAGCTGCACCGTGACCATCATCGTCTCCGTGAAGATCAACGACGGCATCGTCATGGCGGCGGACAGCGCCGGAACCATGGGCAGCGGGCAGATCTACACCCACGCCAACAAGATCACGAACCTCTGCGCGGGCCTGCCCGTCGGCGCGATGTCCACCGGTGCGGGCGGCATCGGCAACGAGTCCGTCGAGACCCTGCTGAAGGATCTGCGGCGGCGCTTCGATGGGCGTGACCCTGCATATCCGGAGTGGCGGCTGGACCCGGCGAGTTACACTATGGAGCGAGTCGCCGGGCGGCTGCGCAGCTTTCTGTTCGAAGAGAAGGCGGCGCCCTGCCCGGAACCGGTCAACCTCCAGCTTCGTCTCTGCGGCTATTCCGCCGGCCGGCCGCTCGCCGAGGTTTGGGAGGTGAGCATGACCGGGCAGGACTGCCCGCCGCCGCGGCGGATCATGGAGGAGACCGGCTTCGGCGTGATGTGGGACGGGCAGTATGAGGCGCTCAACCGGCTGATCCTCGGCCTTGGCTTCGATATCGGCCACGCCCTGGTGAAGCACGGTGTGCAGCCACAGGAGGCCGGCCGGCTGCAGGAGGAGTTGGTCCGCGACCTCTACGCGACGCTGTCGGTTCCCGCCATGCCCATTCAGGACGCGATCGACCTGGCACGCTTCCTGGTCGAGACCACGATCGGCTTCGTCCGCTTCGCCGTCTTCCTGCCGAAGAGCGTGGGCGGCGCGGTCGAGATCGCCGCCATTACCAAGCACGAAGGCTTCCGCTGGGTGCAGAGGAAGGGCTTCTACCCCACGGGAATCCTCCAGGAAGACTGAGTCCGCACCAACGCGGGGACGCGGGCGCCGCACACGGCCTCGCCGCTCGCCCCCCGGCACGGCTCGCCCGGCGACCCGCAGCGCGTTGCCCACCGGGGCCGACGCACCCCACATGCAGGCCGCCGCCCACCACGGCGGTCCATCCGCGGAGCTCCGATGCTCGATCTCGTCGTCGTCCTGGTCCTGATAGTGCTGAACGGGGTCTTCGCCCTCTCGGAGCTCGCGGTCGTCTCCGCCCGACGGAGTCGCCTACGCGCCATGGCCGAAGCGGGCCGCCCCGGGGCCAGCGCCGCCCTGGCCTTGGCCGAGGAGTCCGGACGCTTCCTCTCCACCGTCCAGATCGGAATCACGCTGGTCGGCATCCTCGCCGGCGCCTTCTCCGGTTCCGCCCTCGGCGGCCGCCTCGCCACCTGGCTGACGGGCCTCGGCCTGCCTGTGGCGGTGGCGGAGCCGCTGGGCTTCGGTCTCGTCGTCGCCCTCGTCACCTATCTCTCGATCGTGGTGGGGGAGCTGGCGCCCAAGCGCCTGGCGCTCCGCCACGCCGAGGGACTGGCCTGCGCCGTCGCCCCAGCCATGACGATCATTTCGCGCATCGCCGCGCCGGTCGGCTGGCTGCTCGATGCCTCGACCGACCTGGTCTTCCGCCTGCTCGGCCGCGCCGAGGCGCCGGAGGAGAGAGTCACGGAGGACGACCTGCGCGCGCTTGTCGCCGAGGCCGAGCGGACCGGGGCGATCGAGACTGCCGAGCGGCGCATGATCGCGGGCGTCCTCAGGCTCGGCAACCGGCCGGTGCGCGGCGTGATGACACCCCGCGGCGAGGTGGACTGGCTCGATGCGACCGCCGGCGAGGCGGCGGCGCACGCCGTGCTGACGCGGACCGCGCATTCCCGCCTGCCGGTCGGCGAGGGCTCGACCGAGGCCATGCTGGGTGTCGTGCAGTCGCGCGAGCTGCTCGCGGCGCTGCTGGTCGGGCGGCCGCTCGACCCGCGGGCCGCAGCGCGGCGGGCGCCGGTGGTGCCGGACACGGCGGACGCGCTCGACGTGCTCGCCACCCTCCGCGCGGCCGAGGTGCCGATGGCGCTGGTGCACGACGAGCACGGCCATTTCGAAGGCATCGTGACGCCGACCGACTTGACCGAAGCCATCGTCGGCGCGTTCCGCTCGGACGCAGAGCCAGGCGACGAGCCGGTGGCTGTGCGGCGTGAGGACGGTTCCTGGCTGCTGGCTGGGTGGATGCCGGTGGACGAGATGGCCGAGCTGATCGGGCTCGCCCTGCCGGAAGAGCGCAGCTACCACACCGCCGCCGGCTTCGTGCTGACCGCCGCGGGCCGCCTGCCACCGGTCGGTGAGGCGGTGGAGGTGCAGGGCTGGCGCTTCGAGGTGGTAGATATAGATGGCCGACGGATCGACAAGCTGCTGGTGGGGCCGATGCGCGCGGCAATCGCACCCGCTGCGAGGCGACCCGGAAGCGGCCTGCTGGTGAGGTGAAGAGCCGGGCTGCGGAGCAGTCCGTGTCCATCCGCGGTAGCCACCTGGGTGATGTCCGGGCCGGGGCGTTCAGCCCCAGGTCCAGCAAGTCACCACGCAGTGGGGAACAATTGACATGATCGGAACCAGGGAACTTTATGCGAGTGCCAACGGCGACCGGTGGCTCCTTGTACGTGATGCCGGCTCCGGGCGGGTGTTCGTGCGGCACGAGCCCAATGCCGCGTCGGGAGGGCAAAGGGCTGAGATCGAGATCGGCGAATTCCTGGCCCGGGGCAGCCAGGGTCCCGAGCACCAGGCTTTGCTGCGCCTGATCGGGACCCTGGTCGGAGACTGCGCAAGCGGGTGAGGCGCGTGACGTGGTCGTCGGTGTGGCCCAGGCCAGCCCCATCAGGCCGGCCTGGCATTGTCGTCGGCGCTATCGCCATGCACCGCAGTGCGACCACCGACGACGCGGCGCAAGCCAGCCGCGTAGCTGGACTGCGGCGACTATCACGGGGCAGCGGCGCGCTGCGTATGCTCCAGGAAGAAGCGGAGCATCTCGCGCGAGGCATCGGGCCCGCGCGGATCGGTATAGGAACCGGCGGGGCTACCGCCTGACCAGGCATGGCCGCCGCCGTGGATGAGCCACTGCTCGAGCACGGTCTGCCCCGCGGCATTGGTGTGCACGGTGCGGCTGTAGGCGTGCCCGCCCACCACCTGGCCACGCTGGATATCGGTCCGGAGTCCACTGGCCGCCGTGGCAGCCGATTGCGCGATGACCTGATCGCCGTTGCGGGGATGAACGGTGGTGTCCCGGTCGGCATGGAAGACGATGGTCGGGACCACCCGCTGCGCCTCACCGGTCCGGAGGGGCGTGCCGGCCGCGCCCTGCCGCATGGCGGCGAAGGCGGAGGGGAGGTCGCGGGCCGCGCCGCAGGCCAGGCCGGAATGCACCCCGACCGCGGCGTAGAGGTCGGGATAGGCCTGCCCCAGGATGGCGGCGGCCGCCCCGCCGGCCGACAGCCCAGCGACGTAGACGCGCTGCGGGTCGACCGCGTGCTCGCGCATCACCTGCCGGGTCATGCCCGCGATCAGCGAGGGCTCCCCCTGGTCGCGCCGCTGGTCGCCCGGGCTGAACCAGTTCCAGCACTTCTGGGCGTTGGCGGAGCTCGGCTGCGCCGGGTAGAGGACGAGGAGGCCATGCTCCTCGGCGAGCGCGTTCATGCGCGTGCCGGTGGCGAAGTCGTCGGGCGACTGGGTGCAGCCGTGCAGCATGACGACCAGCGGCACCGGTCCCCCGCGATGGGTGCTGGGGATGTACAGCTTGTAGGCGCGGCTCCCGGCTTCGGCGGCGAAGGACCCCGCCACGAACCGGGCCCCCTCGGGCATCGGCTCGGGCGTGGTCGCCGGGGCATGCCGTACCAGCCCGTCCAGCCCCTGCCCCAGGGCGTCCTGGCTCACCTGGTCGAGGAAACCGCGCAGGGCCTCCGGCATCTGCGGCAGGGCGGCCTTGCCCATGCCGGCGGCCGACCACGGGCCGGCAGTCGGGGCTGGCTTGGCATCCGACACTTCACCGGTCTCGGGGTGCACGTCGATGATGCGCGGCAACCATGCGGTCGGGGTGCCGACGATGCCATGGGGTGTGGCCGCGGCAGGGCCAGTCGCCGCATTGCCCTGCACGAGACGCTGCAGCAGTGCGGACGCTTCGGCGAGCCGGCCTTCGCGGGTGAGGCGGGTTGCCTCGAGTATGCCCTTCGGGAGAATCGCGTTCATGTCTGATGCTTTCAATGCGCGGAGCCAGGTCAGCCTTCCTCGCAGGGAGGCTCGCTCTGCACTCCGTCGTGGAATGCCGTTGGTGGAAACTGCCTGCCGCCGTCCCGCTGCTGGGCGGCAGTCTGCGGCGTGCCGTGCGTCCCGGGATGATCAGCGGGTGCGGTCGGCCAGGGCGGCCTTCACCGCGGCGCTGGCCTGGAGTGCGCCCAGAACGGAGATCGAGGCAATCGTCGCTCGGGCCAGTTCAGGCGTGACATCCGCCGCGATGCTGGCGAGGCCCAGCACGCGGATATGGAGCATCTGCCCGGCCTCTCGCGCCGCCTCGAGGTCCTCGCGGCTGTAGTGCCGCAAGCCGAGGTCCAGGTTTTTCCGTACGACCGACTGCTTGGCCGCGTCGGCGTGCCGCTCGATCTGGTTGCGGATGGCGGTGCGGATGAAGTCGGTACGATTGGAGTAGAAGCCGTCCTGCACCAGCAGGTCGATGTGGCCGAGGTCGACGTAGCCAAGGTTGATAGTGATCTTTTCGGTGTCCCCACCCGCCTTCGGCCGCAGCTCGTGTACGTTGCTCGCCATCTAACAGCCATCCTTTTGCCATCCACCTGGATGGTAGATGGGGTGCTGAGTTGGAGCATTCAAGCGGTGCCAGGTGGCGTCCTGCTTCGCCGGGGGACGGGAAGCGGCAGCGTTGCAGAACGCCCCCACTTTCTACGCCTCCTGTCCATCCCTGTATGTCGAGACGACGCCGCAATCACGGCTGCATCGCTCACCATCAAGCAATTCGCCGCTTTGCGGTCCGGACCGAAAGAGCAGCCGGACCGCGGTCGAGATCGCCGACGATGGGATGTCTCTCGCCATCACCCGGACTGTGTCGGTGGTCCAGGCCGCGGCGTCGAACTCGGTCCGCCCGTCGAAGCCGACGATTCCGATACGCGGCAGCCGCGGCCGCGAAGGCATCCGAGGACAGCGCTTGGTCCGCAGCGTGCCTGCTGTCATGCTGACTCCTGCACCGATGCGGAGGATGCCGGCGATGGCCCGCAGGACAGTGGCCGCTGTACCGAAGCGCCTTCCGGGCCGCAAGCCTGGCCCGGACCAGCGCGAAGAGCTGCTGCGCATCTGGGGTCACATTGATGACGATGGCCGCAAGCTGATCCTGTTCTTCGCCAGGCAGCTGGCGCGCGAGCAAGGGCTCGTGCCGCCGAACACGCCGCTGCTGATGACCGACCGCGTGTTCTGAAGCCCTACGGCACCCGCCGCTTCGTCACCGCCACGGACAGCGTGGCCGGGCCTAGATCGAAGCTGGCCGAGGGCGAGATGTTCCTTGCCATCACCCGGACCGTGTTGTTGGTCCAGGCCGCGGCGTCGAGTTCCATGAAGCGGGTCGAGGAGGCCAGGGACGCATCGGCCAGGTCGCCCTGCCGGCAGCCAGTAATCGTCACATCGAGCAGGCTGGTCGCCCCCGGGGCCAGGTTGGGCAGGTTCAAGGACACCTCCGCGGCGAACTCCCACTGACCCACCGGCAGGGTAGGCGTGCAGCAGAGCAGCGTCGGGGCGTGCTCCGGCAGACCGTAGAGGCGCAGCGCCTCGAGCTCGACTTGGTCGTCGAAGCCGACGATGCCGATCTGCTAGAGTGGTGGTCTCGATGGCATTCCGCGGAGGGCGCTGGCGATGGCTCGCAGGACGACGGTCGCTGAACCGAAGCGCCTTCCAGGCCGCAAGCCTGGCCCGGACCAGCGCGAAGAGCTACTGCGCATCTGGGGCCACGTCGACGATGATGGCCGTAAGCTGATGCTGTTCATCGCACGTGCGGTGGCGCGTGAGCAGGGGCTGGTGCCACCAAATACGCCGCTGCTGATGACGGATCGCGTGTTCTGAAGCGCTACGGCACCCGCCGCTTCGTCACCGCCACCGATAACGTAGCCGGGCTGAGGTCGAAGGTGGCGCTGGGTGAGATGTTCCTTGCCATCACCCGGACCGTGTTGTTGGTCCAGGCTGCGGCATCGAGTTCGATGAAGCGGGTGGAGGAGGCCAGGGCCGCGTCGGCCAGGTCGCCCTGCCGGCAGCCGGTCACTGTCACATCGAGCAGGCTGGTCGCGCCCGGGGCCAGGTTCGGCAGATCCCAGGAGACCTCCGCGACGAATTCCCGCTGGCCCACCGGCAGGGCCGGCGTGCCGCATAGCAACGAAGGCGCCGCCTCTGGCAGGCCGTAGAGCCGCAACGCCTCAAGCTCGATCTGCCCGTCGAAGCCGACGATGCCGATCTGCGCGAAGGCCACCGCCTCCGCCAGCCGCACCGTCATCCGGCGGTTCAGCGAGGCGTCCGCCATCACCGCGCCGCCGGTCCAGGCCTTGGACGGGATGTTCCACTGCATGGTGGTCAGCGAAGCGAGCACGTCGCCAGCGATGTTCTCCCGGATGACCATGCCAGCGTCGAAGCAGCGGACGAACAGCCGCCCGCCATCGGCACCGCCGACCAGCCAGTGGGCGAGCGCGAACTCCTTGGCCGCGCGGGTATCCACCACAAAGGCGAAGCCCTTCTGCGCATCGAGCAGCAGCCCGCGGGAGGTGGCCGCGATGCCGTCCAGGCCGTTGAAGGACAGGGCCGCCAGGCTGGTGGCGGCGGTGGTCGAGGTGGCGACCGCGGCCAGGCCCTCCACCCCGACCTCAGTGGCGCTGTGCCGGAAGGCGGCCGTGCGCAGGTTCGGCACCGCCCCGAGCAGCCGCAGATGGCGCGAGGCCGGGGCACGGTGGCGGTTGAGGACGGCGTTGCCGCAGCGGGTGGCGGTCGCGGTGTAGTCGATCCCAACCTGATAGGTGTTCGCCCAGGCCACCTCATACTCGCAGTCCTGCGCCGCCCCGGTGTGCCGGGCCACAATCGGCGAGCAGGCCTCCATCCGCAGCGCCCGGCCGATGATGGCCGAGCCGTTGGTCTCATTCAGGAAGGGGATCGCCACGTTCGGGTCGAGCTGGCGCAGTTCGAAGTTTGGCGCGTCGAAGACGTGCCGGTTGTGGTTGGTGTAGGCCCCCGGCTCGGCCGAGAGGCGGATGCCGAAGCGGTCGAGCGTGGGGTTGATGCCGGTCGCCACGGCGAAGTGGCCGCCGTAGTAGCGGACCGAGGTGTTCCAGGCGGTCGCGGTGGCACAGCGGATGTCGAGGCCGATGCGGTTGTTGAGGAAGCGGTGCAGGTAGAGCGTGCTGTCCTCGAAGCCGCGGCCGTCCCCGAGGGTCCGCAGGCCGATGGTGAAGCCCTGCACCAGGCGGACATCGAGCACGCTGGCATCGAGGTTGCGGGCCAGGATGCCGATATCGGCCTCGCTGCTCCAGTCGGACTGGGTCTGCCGCACCACCTGCAGGTTGGCATACAGCTTCTCGCCGTTGCGGACCGTCCCGCCATCGCCGAGGGTCAGCACCGTCGCGGGTGCCGTGCCGGTGTAGCGGAGCACTCCGCGCATGATCAGGCCGCGGGCGCCACCCCCGAGCACCACGCCGGCGGAGACGTTCCAGGTGCCGGGCGGGATCATCGCCATCTTGCCGTCGGCGGCGGCGCGGTCGAAGGCGGCCTGAATGGCGTCACGGTCGTCGGCCACGCCGTCCCCGAGCCCGCCGAAGTCGCTCGGCAGCACCGCCTCGCGGTCGCGGAGATACTTGGCGAAGTCGGTCTTGCTGAGGTTGGCGTTGAGGACCAGCAGGTCGTCGATGCGGGCGGGCATGCCGTCTGTCCTCGTGGGGAGAGCTGGTCTGGCGCTTGCCAGGGGACGGCTCGCCGCGGGTATGCTGCGCGCCGGAGGAGCGGGACATGGATCAGCCCGAGGACGCCCTCGCCCAGTCCGAGCGCCATGTCCGCGAGGCCGAGGGGCACGTTGCCCACCAGCTCAGGGTCATCGCGGAGTTGGACCGGGACAATCATCCGCGGGCTGCCGCCCTGGCCCGGGAGGTGCTGGGCACCCTCCAGAGGAGCCTCGAACTGGCGCGCGAGCATCTGCGGTTGGAGCAGGAGGCGCGCGACCTCAGGCCGTGAGCTACCGAACGCCCCCCTTCTTCCTGCTCAGGGGAGGCGTGGCGGTGTCGGCCAGCTCACTACAGGGCGGTGGCAGAGACGGGCCCGGCCAGGGCCGACACGTTCCCCTCGGCCGAGACGGCGCGCAGCCAGTACCAGCGGGTCTGGCCGGCGGTGAGGCCGGTGCGGTCGAAGAATAGGCTGGTCGGCTCGGCCGCAAGCTTACTGGCCGCGGCCAGGCTGTTCGAGGTGGCCTCGAACAGCTGGAGCCGGACCGCATCGGGTGGAAAGCCACCGCTAATGCGGATCCCGCCGGCAATGCCGGTCGCGGTGGGCGCGGAGACGGCAGCCGGCACCAGGGCCTCGCGCCAGCCCGAGACGGCGCCGCTGCGGGCCACAGCGCGGGCCCGGAAGGCGGTCGGCTCGGCGGTGGGGATGGCGGCCGCGGTGGCGCCCAGCCCCGCCCCGTAGCCCTGCCAGGCAGCGACCGTGGCCGGCAGGAACTCGACCTCGTAGCCGGCCAGATGCGCGCTCGGGACCGCCGACCAGGACACCGCCAGGGCGGCAAAGGAGGTCATGGTCGGGGTAGCGACGGCGATGCTGGCCGGCGCGGCGATGACGCCGGGGTTGGGCAGCACCACGGAGGGGCTCTCGCCGGTGGCGCGCTCGTCGGTGGCCGGATCCCAGTCCCAGACGGCGGCGTCCTCCTCGGCCAGGGTCAGGTTCACCCCACCGTCCGGCGACAGCGACCAGCCAGTGACGCGCGCCGGGAAGGGCACCAGGCGATCAAGCGCGACCATCGCCCCCTCCCAGGGGCGCAGCCGCAGGGCAGAGAGGTTGGCCGGGAAGGCCACCTCGCGCTGGCGGCGATTGCGCTCGAGCTCGGCCTTCATGATCCGCTGCACCGTGCTGACCGAGGTGGTGAGCGGGAACTCCATGTCGCGGTAGATCGCCTCGCCGCCGTCCTCGGCGACGTAGTTGCTCGCCAAGAGCGGCGGCGCGTCCGTTGGCTGCCAGTTGGCGGCCGGCTCGACATAGACCGCGCGCACGCCGTTGAAGAGGTCGCGCCGCGGCCGGCTGCCCTGGATGGTCACGTCGCCGCGCAGGTCATCGCTGGTCAGCGTCGCCGCGGGCAGCGCGGGGGCGCCGGCGTGGATGAAGAAGCGCCCGCCCGAGACCACCAGGGCGCCGGCCATGGCCGAGACCAGCTTGCGGGTGATGGCGAGCTTGCCCTCGCCGAGCGAGACGCGGCCGTTGCAGGTGTAGCGGCGCTCGTAGACGCCGCGCCGGGTGCCGACCAGCTCGTCGCAGACATTGGCCGCGGCGATCAGGGCGGGGATGTCGATGTCGGCCCAGGACGCCCGCCAGCCGAAGGGCGCGGTCAGGTACCAGGCGAGGCAGAGCGCCGGGTTGTCCGACCACCCAACCTGGCCGGTGCGCGGGTCGAGGATGGTGTCGGCCCCTTCCACCAGGGCCGCGATGTTGGGCGGGCCGGAGGGGAAGGCCTCGGCGGTGAGCTTCAGCCGGATCGCGATGTAAGCCCGACCGCGGCCGCGGTGCTCGGTCGTCCACTTGCCGCCGGTCTCGGCGATCAGGTTCGCATTGGCCGCCTGGTCGGGGGCGCCGAGATGGCGGTCGATGCGCACCAGCCCGGCATAGGAGGCATCGGTCTCCGACTTGTCGCCGAGGAACACCTCGCCGATCGCGCGCACGCTGTGCCCGGCC
>Ga0207747_1000667_pt1 | contig 34017 bp, 30 predicted proteins | sample HigsolmetaGSP11D_FD_184839 | JGI IMG/M metagenome (GOLD analysis project Ga0207747, IMG submission 184839) | High solid enriched microbial communities from the Joint BioEnergy Institute, USA - SP1-1-D (SPAdes) | ecosystem: Engineered > Bioreactor > SSF (Solid state fermentation) > Aerobic >...
GAAGGACAAGATTAAAATTTCGTTCAAGACAGGTAGCATCGCATATGACAATTACTGCATCAGGATCACCAAAACAAATAAAATTTCGTGCGACTTCTTCCTCTGCTGAATGTGCCATAAGGGAATATGTGCCCGGAATATCGACTAAGATATAAGTCGAATCACCGTAACGGCAATATCCTTGGGCACTTGTAACAGTTTTTCCGGGCCAATTCCCGGTATGTTGATTAAGCCCTGTTAAGCTGTTAAAAACTGTGCTTTTACCGACGTTTGGATTACCTGCAACCGCGATTATTTTATCATCCGGAGTTAACTTCTTAATAACCAATCCGTAATCAACCGCTTTAATTCCAGTAGAGCTATTTGTCAGGCCCATTCTTACCACCATTTCATTAAAATTTTAGCAGATTAAAATATTTGAGGAATCTTCTGATCTTAACGCAATAACCGCACCTCTGATTAAGTAGGCAACCGGATCTCCGGCCGGGCTTTTTAGCAGACATTCCACTTCGGTTCCTTCAATAAGACCGATATCCAGCAATCTTCTTCGTATACTGCCTGTAGATAATATAGATTTCACTTTTGCCTTTTGACCCTGTCTTAAATCTTTTAATGAGTTCATATTATTCATAATTTATTACACCTCTTAATACATTTAGATTAGGGAAACATAGTTTCCTGATGCTATCATTATATGAAACTGCATATTCAGTGTTACAAGGCAGGGAAAAATCTTGAATCTGACCAACGAAAGGAGAAGCCTTAGATATGGATATCAATACTGATTTCTACACGTTTAGAGGATATCAGTTGAATAACAGCGCACAATTAACCTCTTCTATGGAGGATTATCTTGAAATGATATTCAGAATGTTGAAAAACCAGGATGTGGTACGAATACACGAGCTTGCGGCCAGGCTTCATGTAAAGCCGTCCTCTGCTTCAAAAATGGTCAACAATTTGAGGTGTTTGGGATTAGTGGATTTTGAAAAATACGGATACATAAAACTTACTGTCAAGGGTTTGGCAGTAGGTGAGTACCTGATATACAGACATGATGTTCTGAATAAGCTATTATGTTTAATAAATAATTCAGACGATGAAACGGAACAGGTAGAAAAAATCGAACACTTCCTTAATGAAAAAACAATAAGAAATATTGAGAAACACTTAAAAGAACTGCACTTTTATTAGGATTACATAATTGACCCGGCAGATGAATTAGCTAGTAATAAGCAGATAAAAGACCTTCTCAATAAACTGCTTCCGTAGTCACAGGACCTTCCTGAAACATGTAATAAGAAAAAGAATTAATCTTACGCCGCCATCATCTGGCGGCTTTTCTTATTGAAATCAACCGGGAATCTACATGTCAAGCTGCAAATTTATATAACAATCAGCTATATTATATACGAATGCATAATTGAAATAAAAAATGTATAGTTACAAAATACATGTATATTTCGTAAATATAGCTTATAATTTGCAGAAAATTACAAAATAATTATGCAAAATGTAGTAAAATAATATTGACATATTAATGTAACACGTTATAATATAATTAAAATGTAAAGTTACAAAATATTAAGGCGGGGGACAAAAGTGAAGAGGAGCATTATTTTATGTATCTTGTTGTTAATAGTGTTAGGTATGTTTAATGGGTGCAGTAAAAAAACAAATAGCAAGGATAAAAACACATTTACCTTTGCGACCTGGGCGGCCGGTACGGAACTTGAGGAATTCCAGGCTGTAATCGACAAGGTTAATGAAGAGGCCGCAGGAGAGTTTAAAATCAATGTGTTAAGTATTCCTTCTGACTATTATGTGAAGATTTCTACGAAGATTGCAGCAAAAAACAGTCCTGATTTCTTTTGGCTTACCCAGGAGTTAATTTCAAAATATGCGAAGATGGGAGCACTGGCTGACATTACAGAGCAATTTAAGCAAAGTGATAGCCTTACCCCGGATATGTATTATGAAGGTGTATTGGCATCAGCTGAATATAACGGCTCCTACTGGGGACTCCCATGGATTGCCAATCCGATAATTGTCTATTATAACAAAACCATGTTTGATGCTTTGGGAGTTGAATGCCCGTCTGCTACCGATGACTGGACATGGGAGGAATTCATAGATATATGCCGTCAGATATCGGGCAGGGAATACAGAGGAAATACTGTGTATGGAACGATAATCGACGGATGGCCAAATATTGAAACCTTCATATGGGCCGGCGGTGGTGATATCATTGCAAAAGACGGCGAGTCAATTATATTAGCTTCAGAGGAAGCCAAGAAGGGTATGAGCTATCTTCAGACAATTATTGAAGAAGGACTAAGTCCCAGATACGCGGAAGTGGCCAGTCTTGGCGACAACAATGTCTGGTTTGAAAAGCAGCGTGTAGCAATGTTCTTTGGCGGGGTTCAGGATAATTTCGAAACCAAGGTCGACAAGATGGATGAATCAGTAAAGTTTGAAATTGGATATGCGCCTATGCCGGTATGTGATGACGGAAGTCCATGGAGCTTTGACTGGACAGCGTCTACTGTAATGGCTAAGAGCCTTGAGGGAAACGATTTGGCATATAAAGCACTGGAAGCTGTAACAAAAGCCTTTTTTGAATGGAAAATCGTACCACCTGTAAAAGGCTCCTTAAATAATGTTCTTGAGATTAATCCAAAGAAGGAAGCTGCAATGGAGACCATTGCTTATATCATGGATTATGCCCGTTCCGCCAACTACGTACCGGAATGGTCAGATATTAATGACAAGCTTTGGTATAACTTATATGTCTCACTGTTAAATGATGCGTCCTTCGATTACAGGAGTCAAATGGATGAAATACAAGCTTACTCGCATGATTTGATTAGTAAAAGAAAGAGTAAATGAAAGGCGACATATCATGAAGAAAAGACAAAGAGCGGGATTTTGTTTCATACTTCCATGGCTGATCGGTCTGATTGTGTTTACTGCAATTCCGATGTTGGCGGCAGCTTATATCAGTCTGACCGATTGGGATATTGTGGGGAATGCAAAATTCGTAGGATTGGATAATTTTATATATGTTTTCCGTTCAGAAGATTTCATAAAGAGCTTATGGGTAACCGTCCGGTATGCAGTTCTTGCGGTACCTCTTATTATCGCTACTTCCCTGACCATGGCAGTAATGGTTTCAAAGAATTATAAAGGAATGAGAATTTTTAGGGTTATCTATTATATGCCTGCGATTGTCTCAGGTGTTGCTGTTGCAATTGTATTTAAGTGGATCCTGGATCCGAGTTACGGATTGATTAACGGTGTATTAGCCTTCTTCCATATTAAAGGACCTGATTGGCTGTATGATCCCAATTGGGTGCTGCCTTCCTATCTTATCATGGCGATTTGGGGAGCGGGAGGAAGCCTGCTTACATATCTGGCAGCATTAAAAGATATACCACAGGATTTGTATGACGCAGCCATGATAGATGGAGCAAATACGTGGAAAAAGGTGAAATATATCACCATTCCCTTAATGACGCCGATTATTTTTTATAATCTGGTTCTTGGAATTATTGCGGCCTTTCGTAAATTTACAGATGCTTATGTATTGGGTGGGGCCGGCAAAGAAGGTAATTTCTATATGGTTTACCTATATGAGGAAGCCTTCAGTCATTACAGAATGGGCTATGCGACAGCACTTGCATGGATACTGTTTGCCATCATTCTCCTTTTGACCATTATTGTTAACTGGACGAAAAAATACTGGGTATACAGTGAGTAGCGTCAGAATGGAGAGAGAATATGAAAAAAAGTAAAAAATTAGGTAAGCGTATGGGCAGAAGCAGGATGATAGCATTATACGTGGTTTTGACTTTAGGATCCGTAATGATGTTGCTGCCCTTTATCTGGATGGTGTCTACCAGCTTTAAGGTAGAAAATGATATCTTTTCTATTCCAATTAATTGGATACCCAGAAAAATAACATTTGATAATTACATAAAAGCCTTAAAGGTCGTACCGATTGCTAAAAATATGCTGAATACGGTAATCATTGCCGTTCCTAAAATATTAGGAGAAGTATTTGTTTCAGCCTTGGTGGCCTTTGGTTTTGCCCGTTTTGAATTTAAAGGCAGGAACTTACTGTTTATGATTTTATTAGCTACTATGATGCTTCCCTATGAGGTTACCATGATACCTACCTTTATGATATGGTCTCATTTGGGGCTTTCGGACAGCTATGTACCGCTAGTACTGCCTGCTTTCTGCGGTTCCGCTTCCTTTATCTTCTTTATGCGCATGTACTTTGAAACGATTCCAAAGGACTATGAGGAAGCGGCCTGGTTGGACGGAGCGAAAAATCTTAAGGTATTTTACATGATCTTTATACCCATGGCAAAACCGGCTTTGGTCACTATTAGCCTCTGGTCCTTTATGGGCACATGGAATGACTTGCTGGGACAGTTGATTTACATTGATTCACAAGAAAAATATACGGTACAGCTTGCCCTGGCGTCTTTCAGCTCTATGACGGGAGAAACTCTCTGGGGACCGCTGATGGCGGCGTCATGTATGGCATTAATCCCGATTATTGCTCTTTTGCTTTACGCCCAGAAATATTTTATGGAGGGTATAAAGCTGGGAGGAATTAAGGGTTAAGCAAAAATACATAAAATGAAAGGGAAGAATAAGTAATTTAGAAGGAGGAAAGATGATGAAAAAATTATTAGCATTAGGGTTAACTCTGTTAATGGCTGCCTCTCTTTTTGCAGGCTGCAGCAGTAAAAAAGCCGACAGTAAAGGAGGTTGGTCAGTAGTTCAGACATTTAGCTATAAGGATATCGCTTCCTGGGGAACAATGCAGACACCAAGCGAAGGAAGTGGATCGGGTAGTGTAGACGGTGTAAATGACACAGATGGCTATGTTACGATTAAAGCTGCTCCTGACGGATGGGGTGGTTTGGAATCAGGCTACTTTGAAATTGATTTAAGCAAGGAGCCAATGATTCTGGCAAAGATTTTTGAAAATCCGGACGGATATAATTGGGGTATGAAAGTAGTCCCTGAAAATGCGATGGAAGATCATGCATGGGGCTTCTATATTATGCCTGATAACAATTTAAAATGGAACAAATATGCAGGCGTTAATTTAAAAGAGGCACTGGGTGATGACTTCATATCTGTCTATGGTGAGAAATGTAAGGTTAAGCTGTGGATTTATCCGGCAGGTGGACCTGAAGCAGTTGTTTCTGTATCTGAAATTTTATTATTAAATACTAAATAAGTGAGAAGAGTATGAAAAAAGTAACCGTATTGCTGTTGGTTTTCTGCTTGCTTCTTCAGACCATTGGATGTGCAAAAGTTAAAGAAGGTGGGCCTGGAATGAATATAACGGGACAAAAGGAGGTAGCACGCATCAATCGTTATGATAGTGTAATTCCGGAAAATTATAAATGGTTTGACTATAAGGAAAAGGCGCTTTTATATGACAATATCGTATTTGACGAGGATGCGTTGGGTCCTTACTTGCCCTTGATCTGGCAGGATAAGACCAACAGCACATTCGGTTTTGCAGCCTATGTCGGCGATGCACGGACAGGAAATAACGGTTCTCAGGAAGCAGTGGCGACAGTAGCTGCCGTACTAAGTGCTACCCTGATTGGAATTGATAAAAGCAGGCAGAACGGAGTTAATTTTGTAAAGCAGCTTCATGCCTATTATTCAGAAGATGAAGGGATTATACTTAACAATCCCGGTGGCTCATCTGCTTCAACTTCCATGTGGTATTTGATTTATCCTGCAATCTTGTTTACTCAGGTATCACTCCGTTATCCTCAGGAAGAGCAGATTCGCCGTGATGCTTTATCAACGATAGAGAGATGGTATGAAGCCTTTTTAATAATGAAGGAAACAGAAAGTTTTAATTATACTGGCTTCAATTTTATTACCATGGAACCTTATGATAACGGAGTATGGAAGGAGCCTGATTGTGCAGCGGGTTTGGCGCTGCTTTTTCAAATGGGTTACGAAATGACAGGCGATGAAAAATATGCGAGGGCAGTTCTGGAATGCCTTGATTATGTTAATGCATTTGATGGCAGTGCTCTTTACGAAGTGTTATTATACTTCGCACCGGGCCTGGCAGCCAGGATGAACGCGCAGAGGAACACGGATTATGATATAGATAATCTTCTGGGAGATGTTTTAAACGGCAATTCTATTCCCAGAGGTGGCTGGGGCTCCATAGTCGGCACATGGGGTGATTATAACGTGAACGGACTAATGGGGAGTACTACGGACGGAGGGGGCTATGCCTTTTCCATGAATACCTTTGCCGCAGGATACGCCTTATCCTCCCTTGCGAAATATGATACCAGTTATGCAAAAGCAATGGGAATCTGGTATTTGAACGTATCTTCCAACGCCCGGTATTTCTTTTCAGGAGAGACCGATCTGTCGAATCAATCCGCATCTAAAGATAAGGCGGCACAAGAATTCATTGAAATATCCAAAGATGCCGTACCTTATGAAGGTATAAGAAGGAGCAGTAATACCAAAACACCATGGATTGGCGGTGATCCCACTGTATATGGATGGGCGAACACGGATCTGTCTCTTTATAGCGGCGCACATACAGGGTTATTTGCTTCTGTTGTAGATAAGACCGATGTAAATAAGATACTAAAGATAAATTGCAATGCTATGGATGCAGGTGCCGACTGTGCTGTATGGCTCTTATATAATCCATATGACAGCAGTAAAAAAGTAACCTATGAGCTTCCGGAAGGCAGCTGGGATTTATTTAACAGTGTGACAAAACAAGTAATTGCAAAAGACGTATCCGGCAAGTATGAATTAAAGCTCGATGCGGATGAAGCTGCAGTTATTATTGAGCTTCCTGCAGGAAGCAACATTATACATAGAAACGGTCATTATTATGCTAATGATATATGGATTGCTGCCGATTCGCTGAGTGTAAGTATAAATAATCTTCGAAACAATGAGAAGGTTTCAGGTAAAGTAAAATTAAACCTTAGTATTGTTAATACCGATCCTGAAAATAAGACGGAACAGATAGTCGTGGAAATAGATGGTACTAAGATGTATTATACCGATGTAAATGACGTGGAGTTTAACACAGAAGATTTTTCGGAAGGCAGTAAAAATGTGAAAGTAAGCGTCATAACAACAGACCATAAAACAGACAGAATCAGTATACGATTGAATTTTAGTCGCTAGTTGGTGAGAAAGATGATTAGAGAACCACAAAAGCCAATCTTAACTGCTGCAGACATAAAACCTTCCAGGGAATTTTTGAAGGTAGACGGTGTGTTCAACTGCGGCGTAGCTAAGAAAGGTGAAGAATATATTCTATTATGCAGAGTAGCAGAATCCTGTGCAAAACAGGACGAAGAATATTTGTATTACCCGGTATATGATGAGCAAATAAATGATATCTGTATCAGGAAACTGAACAGAAAGCAGATACAAGAGAAATATGATGTAAGCGATCCCAGAGTTATTGTTCTGAAAAACGATGGAGGCGTCAGAAAGGTAGTCAATCTGACTTCTTTGTCCCATCTGCGTATTGCCAGAAGCCGGGACGGCATTAACTTTACAGCAGATGAAAAACCGGCAGTCTCGTTCTGCGGAAAATATGAGAGATGGGGTATGGAGGATCCGCGCATCACCTATCTGGAGGAAGAAGAGAGGTACTGCATCACATATACGGCAGTATCTGATATGGGTGCTATGCCCGGCCTCTTAATTACTTCAGATTTTAATGAGTTTCATAGAATGGGCGTTATATTTCCGCCGGAAAATAAGGACGTAGTAATATTTCCAAAAAAAATAAATGATTTATATTATGCATGCCATAGGCCGGTTCCGGATGGTATTGGAACTCCTGATATCTGGTTGGCCTCTTCTCCTGATCTTATCAATTGGGGAAATCATAGACATGTCTGTGGAGTGACAGAAGAAGGGTGGGAAAGTGGACGCATCGGTAGTGGTGCACCACCAATTTATACGGATAAAGGCTGGTTACACATTTATCATGGCGCGGACAGACAGAATCGATATTGTTTGGGAGCCATGTTGACAGACTTAGAACAACCGGATAAAATCATTGCGAAGACGGAAAATCCAATATTGGAACCGGAAATGGAATATGAAGTAGAAGGTTTTTTTGGAAATGTTGTATTTTCTTGCGGATGCCTGCTGGAAGATGAAATGTTAATTATCTATTATGGAGCAGCAGATGATAAAATTGCTCGTGCAAAAATATCGCTGGAAGAAGTTTTTGATTCCATGGGATTGTAGACTGGAGGGGAAAGACTATGACGGAAAGTATGATACCTAAAATGCTTGAAGCTTATAGAAAGAATGCAAAAAATATTCAGGCAAAGCGCCTTACATTTCTCGGTGTTGACGGCTTTGATGTATATAATCCTACCGCACCTTTCAATTACAACGGGAAGACTATAATCTGTGCCCGTGTTGAGAAAAGAGACAGCGAGGTTTCTCAGGCGGTATTTTTTGAAAAGATAGAAGAAGACGTATATCGTGTTTTGGAAGGAATGAAACGGTATCCTCTCCAGGACCCATGTATAGCAAAAGTATGTGGAAAGTATGTACTGGGTGGGACAGAGGTATTCCCACATCCTACGAATCCGGAATGGGTCAGCTGGCATACGACATTTTATTATGGAGATACTCTTGAAAATCTGGAAAGACTTACGGAAGGCCCCTTAGGGATGAAAGATATACGTTTAGTAGAACTTTCGGATAAAAGAATCGGAATATTTACCAGACCACAGGGCGAGAAGGGCGGACGGGGCAAAATCGGCTTCACTGTGGTTGATGATTTTAATAGCATAACACCTGCCATTATGGAGGAAGCACCTCTTTTAAATATGTTCTCAGATGAGGAATGGGGCGGTGTAAATGAGGCTGTTCTACTTCCGGATGGCAAGATAGGTGTACTTGGGCACATTGCTTGCTTTGAACCGGAGAATGTGCGTCATTATTATCCTATGGCCTTTGTATTCTCTCCTGAAGATATGTCCTTTACTCCTCCTGTTATATTGGCTGAGCGCAGGGATCTCCTGGCAGGTGACAGTAAACGGCCTGACCTTGAAGATGTTCTCTTTCCTGCGGGACTACATTTGAAAGGAGAACAAGCAATATTATATGTTGGGGTTTCGGATTGTGAAGTACAATATCTCACTATTCAAAATCCGTTTTATTAGTTTATAATAGGAGATGCCAGGAATATTTCGGTGATAACACCACAAAAGGGCAGAGGTGAACTGTTTTGAAAAAGATTTCCATGCAGGATATAGCGACAGAGTTGGGGATATCTAAAATGACGGTATCCAAATGTTTTAAAAACAGTCAGGATATTTCAGAGGAAACAAAGCGGATTATATTAAAAAAAGCAGAAGAGATGGGTTATGAGTATAAAAGGCGTTTGAAATATAGCATTGCAGTACTTTTCTCAGAGGTATATTTCGAACCAAATGAGAAATTCTACAGTGGCCTTTATAAGCATCTTCAAGAATTAGGATGGGCCAATAGTATGAAATTTTCTTTGTTTTATGTAAGCCGGGAGGATGAAAAAGCAAACATACTAAATCCCGGAGTAGATTCGCATGATGGTATTATGTTCCTTGGACAGTTTTCCAAGAAGTATGTTATGTATGTCCAAAGTCTGGGAATACCCATTCTCTGTCTGGACTTTTCATATAGAGGAGTAGAAGCTGATTCGGTGGTTTCTGATAACTTCCGCGCCAGTTATAATTTAACTTCGCACCTAATTGACATGGGTCATAAAAAGATAGCATTTGTTGGAAACTTAAATTATACCAACAGTGTAAACGATCGTTATCTCGGCTATTACAAGGCAATGCTGGAAGGAGAACTACCATTGAGAGCTGATTATCGCCTTGATGATAGAGGCGATAAAGGAATGCTTCAGCAGATTCCTCTTCCAACGGATATGCCTACAGCATTTGTTTGCAACAATGATCATACAGCATTTCTATTGATAAAGCAGCTAAAAAGAATTGGCTACAAGGTTCCTGAGGAAGTCAGCGTGGTAGGCTTTGATGATGTAATTTATTCTGAAATTTCTGATCCGCCAATTACATCGGCTCATGTTCAAAGAGAGTTCATGGCAGAGCAGGCCATCCAACTTATGAAAAGAAGAATACTGCATCCGGAAGCGAATGTTCGAACTGTTACCATTGACTGTTCTATAATATACAGGGAATCTGTAGCGACCTGCCCTGAAATATAAATCCTCTTCCTGTTCAGAAAATGTATTATGAAGAAACATAATTAAACGAGGGCTATTGCATAGAAATGAATGCAATAGCTCTATTTTTGTATCTCATACAATGTCTGTTATGTATGGCTTTTTTCTCTTGTGAGTATGAAGCAAGTTTCTCAAAAGAGAAAAGAGCCATGTGTAACATAAAATAACCCACTATACTAAATATAAGGCTGAGGTAAATGATACTGAAAAATGTTATATTGAATTTGCCAAACAGAAGGATTTGCTGACATTAATTCTATCAACTCGAGTCATGTGAAGACGGTGGTATTGATGTTAGGGGCGAACAAATAGAGTGCTGAAAGTGACTGCAAATAAAAGGGTTTAAGTGATAGGGTTGACTATTCGATAATGACTCTTGTCAAAATATATAAGATAACATATTATTAGTTTAAGGAAATTTATAGTTATTAAGGGTATAATTGGCATGACAATATCTTAATCTAGGCGAAATTGACGGGATTCCCTAAAACATTTACTCATTTACCTATTGCGAATGAAAGAAAACCATGCAACAAGTATATAAATTTTACTATGTTAGGGCTGAAAGAAAAGTATCCTGAACTACTTGAAGAAGAAATAGAGCGGTATATAAAAATGTATATAGTGTTATGATGTATATTAATAGTTATAATAAAGATTGGATGTGATGATTATGATCCAGGCAATACTGAACGGTAAATTAGCAAGTTGTATGTATTCTGAAGATTTGTTGACCTCTGTTGTATTTGGCTCGCTAAAGTATCTTCCAAAATCATATGCGGTAATTCCTTTTGTTGAATCTGCTTTTTTATATGATGAGCAAAGAACGCAGCTTTGGAAGGTATTAAGCAATAAGGGTATAGACATGAGATGTTCTGTCTGCCACTTGTTAGCATATCGGATGATACTGAATTGGAGAAGTGGATCGTGAAACCGCTTAGGTCATTATAAATTTCAGTTTGTTAAACATGCTTTACACTTCGCAGGAAAAAATGGGTAACGCCTGCTTTGATGAAATCCAGTTAAGAAGACGCATCATTATTTTTTGCTTGTAAAATATCTTGAATACAGAGAATTTATATTTATTTGCGTAAGACAGTATATAATTGTATTGGGAGGTATGTATTTATGGCTCGAATTTTTTTAGGAAAATTCAGTGTCAAGAATCCGGAGCAGATTGAGAAGAAGTTTTATTCAGCCGGCGCCGAGGGGAGCGTCTGGTATGGAGATGTTAAGGTTGGCGATTATGTATTTCCAGCATATAATGGTAAGGTTATAGGGCTTTGGAGAGCAAAAGAATACACTCAAATGAAAAATACCGTAAATCCCCATGATGATGGGGTTTTGCTTTTTGAGGAGATAAAGAAATATGAAGATGTCAGTGTAACAAATGATTTTACCCGTTATAAATATTTCGTGCATGATTTGAATCTCGTAAACAAGGTTACAAAGAGTGTCAGGAACCTGGGCTTTATACCTATTAGAACAAGGGAAGGTTGCCCGGAACCTGAAGACATAGACTTCAAAAATGGTGCAATAAGCATTTATGTTGCGTTTGATAAAGCTGATGTGGAGTACAAAAATGGTGACATCAGAGTGCTTATATCCGATAAAGAAGAGTTGAAAATCCAAAAAATCCAAAGATTTAATGAAGGACAGTTTGAACTTTACAAAGAACTCAATTCTTTATATGAAGAACGTAATAAGCCTAATGAAAGGTATACAATTCATCAATTAAAAGACTTTGCCATTCAGGATGGTGCATCGAAGAAATATAAATTCCTCGTTGAACTGATTGAACAACTTGATAAATTTGGCTATTACAAAGTATCAGATGCAATTAAACTTTATGATAATCTGCTTGTTGGAAGGAAACGTTCTACCGGTACTACTGATGAAGATGGTGAGACAATAACTCAGGTAGGCCAGGATTATGAGGAAACTGAAGAATTAAATGATGAATACTTTGAGTTTGCAGGATTACTTAACTTTAATCCTAATCTGATATTATATGGTCCTCCTGGTACAGGAAAGACCTATGCCACGGAAAAAATCATAGATGCGTTCGAAAAGAACTATTACAATAAGAACAGCAGTTACCGCAAAGCCAAGGAGGAAAATAGGGTACGCAATATCACATTTCACCAGTCATATTCTTATGAAGAGTTTATTGAAGGTATCAGGCCGGTACTCGGCGAAGGAGGGGGAAGCATTTCTTATACGCTGGAAGATGGCATCTTTAAAGAGTTTTGTATAAACGCTGAAAAGGAATTGATCAAGAGGAAGGAAAACGCTGCATATGTTGAGCAAATAAGTTCGGACAGTACTATATGGAAGATATCGCTGGGCGAAAAAAAGTCGGATGTGGTTTATAATGAGTGCCTGCTAAAGAATGAAATAGCAATTGATGGGATTAATGATACTGATCTCAGCGATGCCGATTATGATGATATATTCAGGTTACTCGGTAATGAGAGTAAGTATGGTGAAAAACCAGTGCAAAATGCGAACACCATGTACTCATTTGTACATGATATGAAAGAAGGGGATGTAGTACTGGTTTACAACAGCCCCGAGACTATACGGCAGATAGGAATAGTTAATTCAGAGTATTTTCATATAAATGAGGCTAAATATGCACACCGCAGAAAAGTGGTTTGGCTAAAAAATCTTAATTATCCCATAAATATTAAAAAGTATAACAAGAACACTACACTGACTTTAAAAACTGTTTATAGATTATCACGAATGACAGTATCTGATGTAGTAGATATGATAGAAAAGAGTTCACCTAATCTGCAGAATCAGGAGGATAAACACCAAGTAAAGCCTTATTATATGGTTATAGATGAAATCAACAGAGGTAACATTTCAAAAATTTTCGGAGAGTTAATTACATTGATAGAGCAGGACAAGCGCGGGAAAGACGCTATTCTGCCCTATTCAAAAAAACCGTTCAGGGTGCCTGCCAATCTCTACATAATAGGGACAATGAATACGGCAGACCGCTCAATTGCGGCTATTGATACTGCTTTAAGAAGAAGATTTACCTTTGTTGAAATAGAGCCGGATTCTTCAATACTAGCCAAAAATGATAACAATCCGATAATAAATGACCGTATCGACCTGACAAAGCTAATGGATGCACTTAACAACAAAATTGTTGAACTATATGACAGGGATCACCGTATAGGCCATGCATATTTTATGGGGATCGATTCACTCAAAGGCCTTTATCAGACATGGTATTATAAGATACTGCCTTTGCTTGCAGAATACTTTTACAATGATATACCGGCACTTGCTAAGATAGTTGGAGCAAAATTTTTTGACAATAACGGGAATGTCAGATTCTTAAGTATAGCAAATAACGGCAATGAACCATCTGAGTTTGAAAAAGAAATAATGGCCATATATTCGGTGAAGAGTAATGGATAGAACAAGAATTATTAAGGTCTTTGAAGGAACGCAAACTAAATGTGTGCTTAACGAACAGGAGAAGCAAGATATTTTGGCGATCAGAGATCTGATTGGTGACAACAACTTAATATTGCAAGCTGATGGAAAGCTGCTTGTTAACAATTATACCGGATTTATACAGATGAATAAAACAAGGCTGCTAATTTATCCAAAAATAGCACGCAGAGTACAGGATGACAGTTTGTTTGACAAAGCATTCGAGATACTGGTTAAGATGCTTGTGTTCACAGAATTTATACAGGTGAAACATATTGCTGCGCCTCTGAGTACTGGGTTGTATAAGGGCGATATACTTGAACTGTTGATTGGGATATTTGTCAATGAATTGTTGTTACTTTTCAATAAAGACATTAACAGAAGTTATAGTCCGGTTACCGAAAATGAGACATTCATCAGAGGAAAAATAAATTTTACAGAAAATATTAAAAGGAACAGCTACAGGCATCATCTTCATTTGCTGGAATATGAGCAGTTCACAGAGAACATTTTGATGAATCGTATATTTAAATCTGTTATTTTAAATCTACTGAACAGGTCTACTTTAAAAGAAAACAAAATCAAGTTGAGACAGGCATTACTGTGGCTTGAAGATGTCAATCAGATAAAGCTGACCAGTGATATATGGGATCAGGTTGTTTTTACGCGTTTGAATTATCACTACAAGACAGTTTTTAATATGGCAAAGATTTTTTATAACAACTCATCGGTGAATCTTAATAAGGGTGATGAGTCGACATTCAGCTTTCTGGTTCCAGTGAATAAGCTTTTTGAGTGCATGGTCTATAAATTGCTTAATGATGCGGCCTTTCCGGATATTAATGTTCAATATCAAGAACCACTTCGCTATCTTGGTACAATGAACGGGCAGAGCAGTTTCCTTCTTAAACCTGATATGAGCTTGGTTAGAAATGATGATGTTTTAATGATCTTTGATGCCAAGTATAAGGAAGTGTTTAGTGAAGTAGGAAATATAAGCTTATCTCAGGATGATATTTATCAAATGTTGGCTTATAGTATAAGATACAACTGTAACCAAATAGTACTTGTATACCCTAAATTGTTGGGTACGACTGAAGATAAGGGTTTATTATGTGACATAAAGATTCCTAAAAATGACAGTATGCTTACTATAAAAGCTATTCAGATTAATCTTGAGAATGATATTAAAGAGTTGGTTTCCTATATTAAGGGATTTATCTCTTTTATATTAAGCCCACAGTTCTGATATACATAAAAATCTGATGTCTAGAGACATAAATGCAGTGCTGCTAAAAGGCTTACATCTTACTCTTAAAGGTGCTTTTGAAAAACTATAAGGCTATTCTAGTGAAGCAGATGTATTATATTTCATTATATCATGTTCAGCTTTATTAATTATCTATTGGAAAAGTACTGGTATAAATATTTTTAAGACTTAAGCTTAACAAAAAGTGTCCAAAAGGTGGTATTAATGTCGAAATAAGAAACACTATATCTGAAGATGATGTGATATCAAAATTAATAAATATACTTATTTTGCCCTTTGGTATGTGTTTGTGGGAACATATCGAAGGGTATTTTATGTGGAGTAGAAACGAGTGTGTAATATTATTTTGCTTAATAAGAGAGCAAAATTATAAAAATTTTGAAATTTAAATACTGTTGGTATATAATGGTACTATTAATACATTTATAAACAAAAGTATTTAAAATTAGATAGAGCCCAAAGATATTTAGGTTGCAAGAAGCGATAAAATATTAATAGAACACAAAATAATGATATTTAATTTTAAGATATTGCGATTATTTATTATTTAATCGGAGGATGAATAATGACGCAGGCAGATTATATACGGGTAGGTAAAGATCATTTTTTTGAAGTTATTTTGCCAAGAATAAAGGAAATCTCTACTCAAACAGCAGAGAATCTGCTTGTTTTTATTGAGGGGTCTGTAGCATATGGATATTGTGATGAGAAATCGGATGTGGATATTGATTTTTATTTCGATATTGACATATCAGATGAATTAAAGAATCAAATCACAGGTATTTTTAATGGGGAGACATATTGGAAAGAATCTGTCAGAGTGTCATATGGATTTGGCGGTGAGTATTGGAAAATCAAACATATCATTAACAATGACTTGGATCGATTTTGGAAGGAATTTAATCCTTATGCCGTCAACAGTTTAACTCAAGCGATTGCAATATGGGACCCCAAAAACCTTTTACCAAAGATTAAAGAAAGAGTGAGCTTTTATCCGGAGGATATGAAAAAGAGTGTTATTAGAGGGCTCTGGGTAACTGTCAATGACAGTGGTGTTTATAATTTCAAAGAAGCATTAGATCGTAACAAGAAAAGTGAAGGGAAGATTTATCTTTACAGAGCCATTGAAGCTATACTTAGACTTACTTACATACTCAATAATCAATATTATCCGCCTACAAAATGGCTATTAAAAGGGTTACAGAAGTTAAGCAATGATTTTGGCGTACTGAAAATGCTTGAAGAAATTGAGGGAAATAATAATCTGACTGACATTTATAATTCATTTATGGAAGTATATCATAATATGCAACAATATATGAGCGACAATAATTCTATTGAGAAAGAAAGTACTGATAACTATGCATGCATCTTTAGTAAGCCTTTCTATATTTTTAATACCTTTTAATAATGTCAGACAGGTATATATAAAATGCCATGACATAAGTTGAAAATTAGTAAATACGTAGCAAATCCATTATTCATCAGGATTTCCTCTACATCAAATATTGAATAGGTTACAATTAAATACTAAATATGGTGCACAGACATCAATTCCATCAATATGCCCCACGTGGAAACGGTCGTTCTTTTGTCCCACAAAAACGGCAGATGATTTTATCTGAGAATCAATTGATGGATGATGTTTCGATGTACAGAATTTGTGGAGGTAAGTAATATGCAATATGCAATAGAATTGTATTTTGATAAAGTAACGGAACAGAAGCTTTTTAATTTGGCAAAAAGAGTAGCAGATGAAAAATTGAGTACAAAATTTATTGAATGGAAAACGAGACCACACCTTACATTAGCTTGTTTTAATGATGTAGATGAAGAGAATTGTATTAAACTATTAAAAGAGTTTGCTAAAAGTCATAAGCGAATGCCTGCATGCATTGCTTCTGTAGGAATGTTTACTGATACAAGGACTATTTTTGTATCACCTGTGATGAATAGTAATATGTTTCAATTTCAGCGAGAATTACACGAATATCTAAATGATTTTGATAAAAAAGGTTGGGAGTGGTATTGTCCAGATCGTTGGGTTCCACATTGCACCATCGCTCTGACTCGTGAAGATGAGGATTGTGTTTTTTATAAGGCAAGCGATTTAATATTGCGTGAATTTGAAAAAATGTATGGGGAGTTCGTTTCGATAGGGTTAGTAAAAATAACATTTCCTGTTGAAGAAATATATACTATTGAATTAGACAAATAAATTCTTTTAATGAATGAGATAGAGGACAGTTTTATGTCCTGGTATTCGATACATTCCCAAAATAAACAGAATGTAGAAATAATGAAATCGGTAATAATTTATATATAACAGATACAATGTTATATAGGTCCAACAGGCGAAATTTGGTAGATAGTCAGATGGTTTCTAAAACAGACAGACATCAATTCCGTCAACCCACGTCGAGACGGCGGTATTGATGACAAGGATAAAAAAGTGAGGATGTAGAAAACCCAGTAGGAGGAATTTTATATGAACTTTATAAACCCACCAACAGAATCACCTCAAAATGTTACTCATAAAACATTTTACAGCCAGGTGCTAAATCACGAAATAGGTTATAACATTTATCTTCCGCCCGAGTACAAAGACAGTGATGAAAAATATCCGGTTGTTTACCACATTCATGGATGGATGGGTAACGAATCTACTGAGATTTGGCCTCTGGAAAAGGTCTATAAAGGCAGACGGGTCATTACTGTTTTTGTCAACGCAATATCGTCGGAAGAAAATTATTTCGAAGCTTTATTGCAAATTGAATCCATCATTATTAGGGAACTGATTCCCCACATTGATGGACAGTACAGAACAGACATAACCCGCGAAAACAGAATGCTGTCAGGGTTTTCGATGGGCGGAAACATGGCGTTTTATTATGCCGTTAATCATCCCGAGCTGTTTGGTTCGGTAACCGCTTACGCCGGAACTTATCATCATCTTTATAATAAAGGATACCGTACTGTTGGGGTAGCACCGGAAAAAGCCATAGAGTTATTCGAAGATATGATGAGAGAAGAATGGTACTTGGAGGAAAACAATATTTTATGCCTGGTACGGCAAAATGCAGATAAAATCCGGTCCAAACTAAAAATTGATATTCATATCGGTACAGCTGACATATTATTTTGTGATAATGAAATTTTGCATTTGTATCTGGATTCGTTGAATATTCCACATGAGTACAGTATATTCGAAGGGATTGGCCATGATTTAGAAAAAATATTATAGCACTTATTAATTTTTGAAGTATTAGGAGAACCGGATGATAAGACGGCTATATGGTTTAAAGCCGATTGGTACGACTCTACGTTCGACAGAGAGGTTGAATTTTCGTAAAACGTGGGCATGAAAAAGATTCTGGAAAAAAGAAAGTAAATTATAAAGGTTACTGGTGGTAAACTTCTAAAGTAGTTTATTTAAAAAGACATTGATATATTCCTGAACGGCGGTTTTCAAATATGACCGAAAAAGCCATTGACATGTTCCTACGTACAGATGATATAAATTATGGCCTACAGACATTAAGTTATGCAAATTACTTTAAAGAACATAAGAGAGTAGGACGTATACAGGACTGGCATAAAAAAGAGACCACAATAATGAAAAACATTGTATTTCGTTAAAGATACTAATAAAGACTGGACATGATGTATAAAAATATAGTAAAATTTGCTTATGAAAGAAGATTATTAATGGAAAAATTAAAATTTAATGTTATATGCAATTCGAGTATTATATGAAGCAGGAGTTAGAGCAGCATAGATATGTAGGAAGAATGACATAATCCGAATACTTTTCACAAAATTTACATGTCTAAAGAACCATTCTTGTGACACATGTCAAAAGAGATTTCCCTGTGACATGACACACCTGTATCTGTTACACTAAATATAGTAGGAATGTCGAGTGAAAAATTTGGCTCTTTTGTAATAACAATTTGTCTGTGATTGTATCTAAGAATACCTGCGAAAGCAGATGGAAAGCTTGAATCAGTGAAAAATCGGATATGCTTTTACTCGATGGTTAAACCTTCTTATCATTTTGGTAGTCTTGTGTTACTTTTTCATAGCATGAGTCCTTCCATTTGGTTTGACTGTTTTTGTTTACTCAATTATACCAATGCTGATGGTCTCATGCTATTTTTTATTGCCTAATAATATTAGATTTTCAAGGTGCATAGGAACTTCTATGAGTACGAAGTTTTAGTTAAATGATATGATAGCGAGGCTTAGAAGGGAGAAATGTGAGATGAATGAGAAAATATTGGAGAAAAATAGAGAATGTATTAATATAGGAAAAGGGACATTAGCTATTATACTTATAAATATAGTGATATTTATTACTTTAAATACGGCTCCTGGCCTTAGAGAGAATTTATTGCTGAATCATGAGATATCTATGGCACTAAAAAAACCTTGGACATTAATTACTGTGTTTTTATCACATGAAGTGCTTATTCATCTTGCTTTTAATATGGGTATATTTTTCTTCTTTGGTTCAAATTTGGAAAAGATAGCAAATGCAAAAACAGTAGTAATAGTTTACTTGATAGCAGGGATGATAGGTAGTTTATCATTTCTATTTACTAGATTAATAGTTAATCGGACAGGGCTTACAGCAGGAGCTTCTGCAGCAGTTTTTGGAATAGTAGGTACATTTGCAACTTTGAGACCTAATACTGTAATATTAGGCTCAAAGGCTAAGCTGTGGATATGGGTATTAATGAGCTTTACTGTACTTTTAGCAGTTTTAAATCCTCAAACATTGGATAGTGCTATTGCTCATGTCATAGGAACATTGGTTGGGATAATCTGTGGCTATTGGCTTAAAATTAAAGAAGATAAGAAGGCTGGATGTTAACTGTTACTTAATTTGACTATATGACATATATTAAATTCCATTGTACATGATCATGATTATGTACAATATTTACTTAACGTACTATCGTACAATCTAATGGATAGGATGGTAGAAGTATATGGTTAATAGTAAAAGAAATCAAACAGGGGTAAGTATAGTAGCAATAGCCTTATTATTAATTTTCCAGCAATTTGCAAGTAAAGTTGGACATTACATTGCTAATTGTTTTAATTACAAGGTAATAGATGAATATGGTATTTTTGCATATATGTCCGTACATCATGTTGTACAGATGCTTATAGCATTATTAGTTATGGTAGTACTTACTAAAAAATATAAATTTGATTTTGGTTTTAGTGCGGGAGATAAGAAATTAGGAATTAAGTATTTGCTAGTTTTTATAGGTGCTATACTTATATTTACTATGATCTCATATGGGATTAGATATTTTAGTAATCAAATTATACAATATGATTATCCTCTAAATGTAAAAAATGTTCTAAGTACATTAGGGTTTCAACTATTGTTGTCAGGACCATCAGAAGAAGTTCTATTTCGTGCTTTGCCTATTGGGATACTCACATTCCGGATTGGCAGTAATAAAGAGAGAAAATTTACTAAATTGAACCTCTCTTATGAAAATATTATAGCTGCAGTATTGTTCTCTATTGCACATATTAGTTGGACAATCAATCCATTTTCAATAGATATGAATTACCTCCAACTGATATACTGCTTTATTCTAGGGATAGTTTATGGGAAAGCATATCAAGAAAGTAACAGTGTTTTATATCCAATAATAATGCATAGTATTTCAAATGTTATTATGGTGGGTCTAGGATATATATTTTCAATAATAAGTGTCTAGTAAGATTTCCGATTAATTTAATAACACAATGTTAAACTTAAAAAGCTGTGAATAGGGGTAAAAAATGAATAATATAAGAAAAATAATAGATACAGAATTAGAATACTTAAAATGTTTCTCAAATTTTTGTGATGAAGGAAATTTAATAAGATTTAGCGATGATTTTATTTTGGATATGTACTCACACAACTTGACATATTTAAAACAGCCAATCTTAGGAAAAGATTTTTGTGATGTTGTAGAAGGAGAGATTAGGGAGGCTAAGGGAAAGGGGAGAAACTTCCTAAATATACAATTTGATTTTGATAATGAAAAAGTGAATGCTTGCATCAATAAGCAAAATTGTAAAGTAACAATATATGATTATTACCAGTTTCAAATAGAACAGTTAGATAAGCTAATTGCCAGGCAGGATTGCTCTATTAGAAGATTGAATAGCGAGCAATTGGATAAAGCTTTGGAATTTGATATTAGAGTGAATGGAGAAGATCTTGGAAAATCTTTTATCAAAAGAAGATTCGAGAGAAGAAGTAAGGTGTATCTGTCGGAAGGGTTAGTTGATAATTATTTATGCTATTTTGATGGTAAAATAATTGGTCATTGTGACTTATTTCTGAATGACAATGTGGCAAAAATTGAAGATTTTGATGTGGCACCTGAAATGCAACGGAAGGGATTTGGTACAACTATTTTAAAAGAGATGATTTTAATAGCCAGAGAACATGGTGCTAAAATAATATATTTAATTACTGATAATGATGATACAGCTAAAGATATGTATAAAAAATGCGGAATGATTAAAGTTGGTGAAAAGACAGAACTAATATATAACTTTTAATATCAAAAAATCGAGTAGGAGTCGGCAGATAGCCACCGACCTCTTCACCACCATGCGTACTGTTCGGTACACGGTGGTTCAATTAACTTTTTGCCCTTTGATATGTGTTCGTGGGAACATATCAAAGGGCATTTTAAGTATATAGGACTAATTTGTCTTTAATAAATGTCATAACGAATCTAATTCAAAATAAAAGATAATTAAGTACAAACTGAAAAAAGCCAATCTTCATATGGAGTAATAATACCAAGCAGTTGTCAAGATTTCACTTGCTGAGCTAGGATTTAGGTTTGAAAATTATTCTGGCATTCTGCTCAGCAAGAAGGACGAATGCTATAGCTATAAGTTAAAATTATAGAATATTTTGTATTTTAACTTTTTCTAATTCCGAAATATGATCGACTAAAAACTTTAAGACATGAACACATGCCAGTGATTCTTCTTTATTTTTTTCTTTTATATATTGGGGTAGCTTCCATAACTCTATTTCGATTTGATCCATTTCTTGATGATCTACATATAATTTTAACTTATCTGAATAATTTTTCCACTTTTCTGTATATTCTATAGAAGATTTATATGCTTTATCCCAATTACTATCATTTATATATTGCTCTATTTCATCGTTAAGCCTACGTAATTCATCAGTTGCTTTATTTAAGTAATTTAATGAAAAAGCTATAATAATTATCATAATAATAAATATTGTTAAAGATATAACAACATTCTTCATAAGTATCATTTACCTTCTTTCTTAAGTTGATATGCAAATTTACCCTGCGAATCCAATAAAGCCAGAAAAATCTGATCAGCAGATGATATATTATTTTTATTCAACTGTTTATTAAGCCAAGACTTATCTTTTTTTATAAGCTTCAAGTTTCTATCATTTACCTTGCCATCAAGAACTAATGTGACAGGCATCATATTTTGGCTGGATTTTATATTTAAGTCCTTTCTGGTGGCAGGTTCCAGTTCGCTTTTTGGAATTATAGTTATTTGGCCCCGTGTTTCCAAAATGGCGTATTCTATATCATCAAGATTATAATAATCTTTCAAACGTAATTCTTCCAACAAATCATTAAGATTAATTCTGTTTTTTTTAAGTTCTTTAATATTAATTTTTCCTTTTTCTATTAATATACTGGGTTGTCCACAAAAGATGAGCCTGGCAGCTTCACTTTTTAGTTGCAACGTGGAAATCAAGACCTGTAAAACTAATAAAGTTATTATTGGAATTATCCCATGAAACAGAGGTATACCTGTGTTTTGCATAGGCGTTGCTGCCAGCTCTGAAATCATAAGAGCAATGACAAGCTCAAATGGTTGAAGTTGTCCAATTTGTCTTTTTCCCATAATTCGCATAATAAATACAACAACTAAATATAAAACTATAGATCTAAATAATATGATTAACATAAAATCACTCCCGCATAAAATTTACATTAATATCTATTATCTGATGTAAAAAGTATATTATTCTAATTCAGTGCCATTAACCATGAATAATTTGTGAAAAAATGTAATATTGCAATATTTGAAATTTATAGGTTTAAAGCTTGTTATATTTAGAAAAAAACCTTTTTCTTAATCTGCATAGAATGTTATGTAAAACTATACTTTAGGAGCAATCCCTGTGCAGAACTATGATAATATGTCTTATTTACCACCTTTCATGATGCGAAATCAATATATAATGCCACAAACTGTATATGATACAATGCAGCCAATACAATATCAAATACCTAACACCCCTCCGGAATTGGAGGAATATTCTTATCCTCAAAATGTTCCAGGAGCATTATTATTAATCCAGGAAGCTCTTACCGGAGGGACGGAAGACAGGATGTTTTATCAATACCTGATTGAAAATGCACCTTCGGCGGAAGACAAAGAAATAATTGAGGAAATTCGTGATGACGAAATTCGCCATTTTGGCCTTTTTAGACAGATTTATTATGAATTGACAGGACAAACGCTTACACCTCCACAGAATGTGATTTTTGAGAAACCCTCATCTTATTGTGACGGTGTACAAAGAGCTCTTATAGGAGAGCAAAATGCTGTGAGAAAATACAGAAGGATACTCTATGCATTGCAAGATAGGGTGCAAATCAATATCCTTACAGGAATTATTACTGATGAAATAAGGCATGGGATTCTTTATAATTATTTATACTCGAAGAATAGCTGCAGAATATAACAATTAAAGGTTAATTTACATCACCGAAAAAACCATTGACATGTTCCAATGAACTGATACTATAGAAAATTGCCACAAACAGTTGTATTATTATCTAAAAAGAGAGTTCTGAAATGGTTGATAATACTAGATATGATAGTTGATATAATATAAAAATATATGATTAGACATATATTGCCCTTTGATATGTGTTGTGAGAACATATCAAAGGGTGTTTCCTTTATATCAGTAATCCTCACGATATACTATTAATTAACTAGCTGCTGTGTTGGATGACAAGCATAGAAGTAACCTGGTTGCGCCTACAAAAAATGCGTAACTTCACTTATAAAAATACTCTTTTCACTTTAATTATAACATAAATAAAATGGCAAATATAGAGTGTTTATTTTTAATTTTAACTGTTATACTTTGATAGTATATAAGTGGTATTTCCGGTGGAGAATTGGCATGCATAATATGGTCTGTTCCATTAATCGACGAATTTGCTAAAGGCAAGCCAATGGAGAAGAACTAGAGAAGTTAATTTCTGCATGTACTCATTATTATAATTAATTTGGAGGAAAGATTAAATGAATATAAAATTTGATCCAAATAACGTCGTTATAAAACTTTGCATGAGCGGGATAAGTTTTGAGGATAGTGGAAAAATTGAAGATGCCATCATGATGTTTCATAAAGCATGGAATGAAGCAACAGACGACTATGAAAGGTTTATTGCAGCTTATCATTTAGCTCGTCAACAAAAAAGTATTACAGACAAATTGAAATGGATGGAAATATCTTTACAGTGCGCACTAAATATAAATGATGAAAATGTTAAAAGTGCCTACTCAACATTATATCTAAACATTGCCAAATGTTTTGAGGAGTTGGGTGATTCTGATAATGCGAAAAAATATTATGAACTATCAAATTCATATAAGGGTGCGATTTCTGATGAAGGACCATTTTATCATGGGACAAAGGCAGATTTGAAAATTGGTAATTTACTTATAGCGGGTGGAACTTCAAATTACAAATCTGAACTAAAAATGAACCACATTTATTTCACTGCTAATTTAAATGTTGCAGTGCTTGCAGCAGCATTAGCAAAAGGAGAAGGAAAAGAACGAATTTATATAGTAGAACCAACGGGTGAATTTGAAAATGACCCTAATGTTACTGATAAAAAGTTTCCTGGTAACTTAACACGTTCATATCGCTCGAAAGAACCGTTAAAAATTATTGGTGAAGTAACAGAGTGGGAGAAATTGACGGCTGATGAACAAGGAGAATGGCGTGAAAAATTAGCCAATAACAAAGGTGAAATTATTAACTAAATAAATAGTGTAAATTATTAAGAGTCGATATGTTTCCTCATATCTATAGCTCCAAAACGCAGTGGATTTGTTTTAAGAGAACGGACATATCCAAATAACATTCATTCTATCTGCACGTGCCATGGCGAAACAGTTTGCTTGTTGCCGAAGAAAAAATTATGAAACGATCAAAAATCCTAATCATTTAATTCATCTTATTTTGCCCTTTGATATGTGTTTGTGGGAACATATCGAAGGGTTTTTAATGAAATGAAATCTGAAACCATTAAAATTCTAAAATAGATAGCTGATTATTACAAATTATCTGCTTTTTGATCAGATATTTAGAAATCGGAAATGGATAGTAATCATGACACTTTATTTGATATTTTAGTGTATAATCTATGAATACCAAATTTCCAACACAGTATCAAACCCATGATGGCACCAACAACGGCTTGAAGTACCTGAAAAGGCAGTTTTATTAACGCATATTCCGGTGTACTGTAAATAAAAGCTCTTCCCAGAGAATAACCAAGAACCATTATGATAGCACCGACAATAACTCCGATGGCGGATGCAAGGCGTGGATGATTTTTCAAAATTTTGTGTGAAAATAAGGAAATAACAATTGCTTGAAGACCATGGGTAACCAGAGACACAAACATCGGGGCAGGGTAGAAAAGTAAATCACCGAGAAATGCCCCCATACCACCTACGATAAATGCCCCTAATGCAAGTCAGCCAACTTTAAAAAATATTAATCTAAAGATAAAAGAAGGTGAAAAAATTGCAATCGTAGGTCTAAATGGTGCAGGAAAAACAACTTTAATTAAGCTTATTAGTGGTATGTATACTCCAACGGAAGGAAGTATTAGAATAAATGGACATGTAATATCTGATTTTAACAGAGATGAATACTATAAATTACTATCATCTGTTTATCAAAGATCAACCTTTTTACCCTTATCGATTGCACGTAATATTGCTATCAATAACATTGACTACAATAGGGTAGATGCTTGTATTAGGGCTTCCGGTTTGGATACTAAGGTTTACAGCTTGGCAAAAAAAGCAGATACACCTTTGATAAAAGAAATAAATGTAGATGGTACTTACTTGTCAGGCGGAGAAAGTCAAAAGCTATTGATGGCAAGAGCTTTGTATAAGGATGCCCCAATCTACATTTTAGATGAACCTACATCAGCATTGGATCCGATTGCTGAGAGTAAGATTTATATGCAATATCAAAAATTATCAAAGGATAAAACATGTATATTCATATCACATCGATTATCGTCCACTCGTTTTTGTGATCGTATTGTATACATGGAAAATGGCACTATTGAGGAAATTGGCTCTCATGATGAATTAATGAGGTTAGGGAAAAAGTATGCAGAATTGTTTGAGATACAAAGCAGATATTATTTAAATAACACAAATGAGGTATTAGTGTCATGATAAAAAAAGCTGTCAAAAATTTATCAGAAGAAATGAAATTGATAATACGTGGCTATAAAGTTGTTTTCCAATTAGATAAGGCCTATGCCTGGATGCAATGTATATATGCTGTCGTATCTTCTGCAATACCACTTATTGGACTTTTATTTTCATCTTTAATCATAACAGAACTGGCAGAAGGTAGAAATATAAATCAATTATATAAATATGTAGTTATGACGTTAATTATTGAAATGCTTTTGGCGCTAATCAAGGAAATATTGAGTGCCAAAATTAATATGCATTCAAATCTATGGTATTCAAAAATTGAATTACTATTTAGCAAGATAAATACCGAAGTGCAGTATATGTATCTGGAGGATTCGGATATAAAGTTACTAAAGGAAAAAATTAAAACAAATCAAAATGCAACTGGTGCAGGCCTTACTATGCTTATAAACCTCATCTATGGATTAACAGCCAATCTGTTTACGGTTATTTTTTCTATTTCTCTTTCGGTAGGGATAACAAAATCCGGAGAGATAATTAAAACTAATAATATAACCCGATTTTTTTATACAAAATCTTCAGGCTTACTAATATTACTTATTGTTATTATATTTTTAATAGTAACGATTAAATGGAACAGAGATGAGATTAAAAAGGTATGTGCTGAATGGGCAAGACTTCCGGAATCCAATCGTATCTTAGGCTATTATCAGACAAGCATTATGGACAACTTAGGTGCAATGGATATCAGGGTATACAACCAAAGTCCTGTTATTATGGAGGAAATAAATAAATGGACAGATAATCCAACTTATATAAAGAACATTTCAAAAATTCAGAAATCTTATGGAAGAAAAAAAACATTTGCAAATATTATTATGAACGTTACGGTATATTTATATGTCGGGATAAAAGTATATTTGGGTATATATGAAATTGGAAAATTTATTCAATATACAGGTGCAATCAATAAGCTGATATTTTCAATATCTGGGATGATTAGCTCACTTAGCCGTTTATTTGATAACAATCCATATTTAAAGGATATTTTTAAATATCTTGATTTGCCTAAGGAAAAGAGTTCAGGTAGTGTTTCTGTTGATATAAGCCAGATGAATCCGGGAGTTATAGAATTTAGAAATGTTTCATTTCGATACCCAAGAAGCGATACTTACGCATTGAAAAAGATCAACATTACAATCAAAGCCAACAGGAAAATAGCAATTGTAGGTGAAAATGGAAGCGGAAAATCTACTTTTGTTAAGTTATTATGTGGATTATATCAGCCTTCAGAAGGGGAAATATTGTTATGTGGCCGTGATATTTCATCCTATAAAAAAGAAGAATACAATACTTTGTTTTCAGTTATATTTCAGGATTTTAACTTGTTTTCTTTTTCGTTAGGTCAGAATATAGCTGCTTCAGTGAAATATGACCCTCAAAAAGCAGAAAGCTGTATAGAGAAAGTAGGGTTAAAAGAACGTTATTTAAAAATGAAGCAAGGATTGGAAACAATCCTATATAAAGACTTTGATGTTGGGGGTATTGAAATATCAGGTGGGGAAGCGCAAAAAATAGCTATAGCCAGAGCACTATATAAGGATTCACCCTATATTATTATGGACGAGCCTACAGCAGCATTAGATCCTAAAACAGAATTTGAAATATATCGAAATTTTAATTCTCTGACAGAGGGAAAGACAGTTTTATTTATTTCACATAGACTGGCTTCGTGTTGCTTCTGCGATGAAATTATTGTTTTTGAAAATGGAGAAATTGTTCAATATGGAACCCATCAGGACCTTTTAAAAGACGAAAATGGAAAATACAGCATGCTTTGGAAGGCACAGGCACAGTATTATCAAAACTAATGAATTAATAAGGAAGGCGTTATTTTATGCAAAAAGCTGGTAAATTTATTTGGATTCTTAAAATAATTGCTTTATATTTTGCACTTTTTATATATAGAGAACTTTTTATTAGGATATTATATCTTGTTGATATCAGGCTTAATGACATGCTTATTACCGGCATATATAATGCATTAAAAGTCGCTTTATCAGTTATAATAATGAAGCTTATCGTACATAAAAAGGAAAAATTGCATTTTGACAGGGTAACTAAGTATCTATATCAATTGATGATGGGAATTATTATAGGATTTCTATCATTTATTGTAATCTTTGGTATATTTATAGTTACAGGGGTAGCCACAATAGACCATTTCAATAATATTTCTTTAAAAGGTTTGGGGCTTGCCGTAGGAATATACATGTTTGTAGGCGTAACCGAAGAAATTTTCTCCAGAGGTGTAGTGGGAAATATTCTGAAAGAAAGTAATAATAAATATGTAGTATATATTTTGTCTTCAGCGCTTTTTGTCTGGATGCATATAAGAAATGAAGGAATAGATATTATTCCAATGATTAATTTGTTCATTGCGGGCATTATATTGATTGATATGTATATGAAGAGCGGAAATTTATATATGTGCATCGGGTTCCATTTTTCCTGGAATTTTATTCAAAGCTGTTTGGGTTTTAGTGTTAGTGGTACCGGTAATGTTAATTCCATTTTTACTTTGTCATTTACAGGAAGCAAGCAAATAACGGGTGGTTCTTTTGGTGCTGAGGGTAGCATAATAACGAGTATCATTCTAATATTAACTATATTTTTCATGTCAAAAGTAAATATTCCATCAAAATCAGCTAATAGGGCTATTAATACTTAAAAAAGCACTATGTATAAAAGCTTTTAATCAAATAAAGTATGGAGGATCATTAGTTGTAGACCTATTTTTTGCTATTCAAAAATTTAATGACTGTTCTGTACGTATAGATATGATTAAAAATTATTATTAAAGAAAAGTCTTTAAATTAAAGATTTAAGATTTATCATTATGGAAGGGTGAGTAGTAATTGGATATTTTTGAGAAGTGTTATAAATATACTAAACCAAAGAAAATACGAGAGATGGGATTATATCCATATTTTAATGCAATTGAGACCAGGCAGGATGTTGAGGTTATAATGGAAGGTAAGCGAAAGATAATGCTTGGTTCAAACAATTATTTGGGGCTTACAACACATCCGGATATCATTGAAGCAGGAAAAAGGGCAGTAGAGAAATATGGTACCGGATGTTCCGGGTCAAGATTCTTGAATGGCACGCTTAAAATACATTTAGAGTTAGAAAAGGAACTGGCTAATTTTCTCCGTAAGGATGATGTAATAACATTTTCAACAGGCTATCAATCGAATGTTGGTATTATAAGCGCAATTGTTGACAAAGGTGATTATGTCATTTGTGACAAAGAGAATCACGCCAGTATTTATGATGGCTGTCGATTGAGCCATGGTAAAATGCTTAGATATAAGCATAACGATATGGACCATCTTAATGAAATATTAATGAATATTCCTAAGGATGCAGGTATTCTAATCGTTACTGATGGAGTATTTAGTATGAGTGGAGATATTGCGAATCTTCCGGATATTGTTTTCCTAGCCAGAAAGTATGGCGCTAGAATTATGGTTGATGATGCTCATGGATTAGGAGTTTTAGGTGAAGGAGGAAGAGGAACTGCCAGTTATTTTGGATTGGAAGATGAGATAGACATATACATGGGCACATTTAGTAAGTCTTTAGCTAGCTTAGGTGGTTATATGGCTGCATCAAGTGAAGTAATTGAATATGTTCGTCATGTTTCAAGACCATTTATATTTTCAGCATCTATTACACCAAGCTGCTGTGAAGTGGCATTGGCTGCATTACGTTATTTAAAATTTCATCCGGAAATTGTCGATAGACTTTCTTATCTGTCAAGCTATGCGCGCATAGGTATGAAAGAAAGAAATATTCCTATAAAGGAAACAAAAACGCCGATTATACCAATCTATACATACGATATTATGAATACGTTAATAATAGCAAAGAGACTTTATGAAGCAGGTGTATATGTCAATCCGGTTCTCCCGCCCGCAACCAATCCAAAGGAGTGTCTATTAAGGACAAGCTATACGGCTACTCTAACAGAAGAGTTACTGGATGAGGCATTAGATATAATTGAAAGTGTTATTGTCGAAGTTCATAAGTATGTATGAATATAATATGAAAATATAATTATATGTATAAATGAATGCAAATTAGATAAGGTTTGTTAACTATTATTCTGAAAAAGATAAAAATATTAGACGGATGTGCTAAAATCAATACCAACAACTCAAGTCATATTGAGTGCGTTACAAGATGTGAATAGTTGAGTAATATATAACTGAAAAGCTTATAAATAAAGGGTTTCCAGACATTTGGCTTTTCTTTAGGCTGCTCTACCGGATGTGAAAATGTCAGAAAACCCTTTTTTAATTGCTTGTGTGAATACCTGTAAAATTATAGATGAATGCCAAAGCCAATTGTCACGTTCAGTATGCAAGATGTCAAGGTGCTAGTCTTGATTTGATTGACCGGATTTGGAACTGTCAAAAATGGCTATAAGGTCGGATAATTTCAGACTGTTGCTTTTTTTAAAAGACAATATTTTACGATTCATCATTCCATTAGAGTGGTTGTTGATTTTTGATGATTTAATAATATTTTTGTAAAAATTTTCAATTTACTATTGTAAAATAGTGTAAAATAATGCAAAATATACTCACCAAGTATTATGCACCACATATTACCACCCGAATGACTAATTAGTAATTTTTCAAAGTTGTAACTGTAAGACGCAAAAATTATAAGAAAAAAGAAAGGGGGATAAAAAATGAAACAAAAGAAATTTATGAATTTATTGGGTAAGAAGATGATTTCTGCCGCATTAGCTCTTGCGCTGGTATTTGCGATGCCGATCAGAGTACAGGCTGCTGAAACACTTCCGACTACACCGCCGGCAGGATATGACTCATATCAGTACGGTATCCCGCACGGTCAGGTCAATTATATTACATATTATTCAACGGCTACAAACAGCCAGCGTAGAGCAAGAATTTACTTGCCACCCGGATATACAACCAGCAAAAAATACAGTGTCATGTATTTACTGCACGGTATTGGCGGTAATGAGGACGAGTGGTATAACAATGGTGCACCGCATTTGATACTTGATAATCTTATTGCAGCGGGAAAAATTGAGCCTTTTATCCTTGTGCTCCCTAACGGAAATGCATCCGGATACGGAGTATCTGACGGATGGGAAAATTTCACTAGAGATTTGACTGAGTGTCTTATACCCTATATTGAAAATAATTACTCTGTAAAAACAGACAGCAAACATCGCGCTATTGCCGGTCTTTCAATGGGTGGCGGACAAACCTTAAATATCGGACTGACACACTTGGATCTCTTCCAATATATCGGAGCATTCTCTTCAGCACCAAACACTTATCCGAATTACAGGCTGTTTCCTGATAATGGTGCGGCTGCCAGAAATAAGTTAAAAACATTTTTTATTTCATGCGGTACGAATGACTACCTTTTAGGTATTAGTGAAGGAGTTCACAATTTCTGCGCTTCCCAGGGAATTCCCCACACCTATTGGCTCATCCAGGGAGGGGGACATGATTGGAACGTTTGGAAGCAAAGTTTCTGGAATTTTGCTCAGATGGCCTGTGCAGCCGGATTTACTGATCGTGAAGGATCCACGCAGCCTGGTGAACCCGGTGTTCTCTTAGGGGACCTGAACGGAGACGGACGAGTTGATGATAATGATTTGAACTTAATGATTATGTATCTTTTTGGCTGGATTAGTGATTTTCCGGCAGGTTTACAAGCGGCAGACATGAATCAAGATAATGTAATAAATGATCTTGACTTTATCATATTAAGACAATTAGTTTGGGGATGGTAAATAAAATAGTGGTGCAAAAGTTATTTATGATAGCATCTTGAATTTATAAAACCATACACATATACAGAGCCGATGATTTTGTGAGACATTACACAAACATCGGCTCTTTTTTGCTATTAATATTCAAAATCGATTTCTACTCCGTCAAATATATTTTACATGGAACCAATAATACTGTCTGCGAATATATATCTTAACTCCTGTGTTAACTCCACGTCTGAAACTTACCTGGCCAGGACTATCTACCGGCGGATATGAGTGATAATAAAGTATGAATGTGTTATTGGAGTGAGAAGTATAAACCTCAATAATTTCTTAAAAGGTGAACTGATTTACAAGAATTGTTGGGGATATGTTATTATCCCCTTTAACATAATAATAAACTTCCTGACAGCAGTGTTTTAGACCAGATTACTAATAATATAATGATTTAGATAATTATTTAATGATGTAGTCAAAGCAATGGTTCTTAAGGATAAAAAATGCAAATCGGAAAAGAATAGTTTTGACAGACTGGTTACCATAAATCTTGTTTTTTATTCGGCAATATTAGTGGTTGTATTTACTATATTAAAATTTTTAAATGAGTATCTCATAAACATCAAGCAGGATGCAAGCCATTAAAAATTTAGCTATACATCCTGCTTTTTGTATATACCTGATTTATATAATTACTTATTTAGGGCTTGATAGAGGCTATTAGTTAAAATACTTCTTGGGTCTTGGCTTATCTCCCAAATCATGACCCCACCCAGGCCTTTCTGATTGATATAGTTGGCTTTTTCTGCTATGGATTGCTCATCCTCATAGGTTATTAAGGTTGAGCCGTTATAAAGATAGGGTACTTTAGAGTACATATTGTAATAACGCGTATATCCTGGCGTATTCAAATAATAGGATGCTACGATATCATAGCTGATGGAGGCTATTCCTGAATAGGGCTGGTATAACCCTTGATTTAGGGGACCTACCCCTTGGTAAACAAAACCATAGAATGGCACTCCCATAATCAGCTTATCTTTTGGAAAGCCGGTTTGCAGCCAGTCATTGATGGCGGAATCTACACTAATTTTATAAGGATTTAGTGGATCAGTACCATACAATGGAGCATTAAAATTAGTAATAGGCTCCCAGGAACCGTGTATATCATAGGTCATAATATAAGCATGATCTATATATTTATTGATTTCCATTAATTCAATGTTCTTAACATACCAGCTTCCTGCTGCTCCGGCAAATGTTAATTCATAGTTCTTGCCGTTGACGGCTCCCTGCTTATCAAGTTTTTCTCTTAAGGTCTTAAGAAGTAGAGTGAAATTTTGCTTATCTTCCGGTCTTCTTACATTGGAATCAAGACCGCCACTGACCGGATATTCCCAATCTATGTCTACTCCGTCAAAGCCATATTTTACAATAAAATCTATAACACTGTCTGTGAATATATCTCTGGACTCCTGCGTTAATGCTACGTCTGAAAATCTTCCTGACCATGACCATCCGCCAACGGATATAATGGTTTTTAGATTAGGATTTTTAGTTTTTAACTGATTGAGCTCCTTTATATTCGCCCCATCAATATCCGGATAGCCTAGGGTTATTTTATTGTCGCTGCCAATG
>Ga0207747_1000668_pt1 | contig 33930 bp, 38 predicted proteins | sample HigsolmetaGSP11D_FD_184839 | JGI IMG/M metagenome (GOLD analysis project Ga0207747, IMG submission 184839) | High solid enriched microbial communities from the Joint BioEnergy Institute, USA - SP1-1-D (SPAdes) | ecosystem: Engineered > Bioreactor > SSF (Solid state fermentation) > Aerobic >...
AACGAGGCGCTCCGCGCCGATATGGCGGCGATCAAGCGGGCAACGGATGCCGCGAATGCCGCGATGGCCGATGCCCGGTCGCGGGCGCAGCAGGCGGCCCGCGCCGTCCGCACGCAGGACCTCCGGGCCAAGGCCCAGAGCGACCCGCAGGAGCTTGAGCGGCAGATCAACCGCGACACCGCCGAAGCCTTCCGGCAGCTTGAGGATTTGACCCGCAATGCACCGTAACCTTGCCGTGCTTGGGCTGCTTGCCCTGCTGGCCGCCTGCGGCTCGCATGACATCGAGCCGGTCACGGTGCCCCCGGCACCAGTCGCGGTGCCGCCGATCCAGCCCCTCGTCATGAACCCGGTCCAGTGGCGGGTGATTGCGGGCGACACGCCCCTGATCGCGCTGGACGAGGAGGGCTATCGCAACCTGACCCTCAACCTGATCGACCTGCGCCGCTACATCGAGGAGCAGAAGGCGGTCATTGCCATGCTCCGCCGGATCATGGACGAGCGCAGCCAGCAGGGCCAGCCGCAGCCCACCCAACCGGCACAAGCCAGCCCATGAACCCGTATGCGGTCCTTGGCCTCAGCCCCGGTGCCAGCGAGGCCGAGGTGAAGGCGGCCTACCGCCGCCTCGCCATGCAGTATCACCCGGACAGGAATCCCGGCGACAAGTCTGCCGAGGAGAGGTTCAAGGAAATCGGCGCAGCCTATGAGGCGATTCGGAACCCACAGAAGCAGCAGCCCGAACCTGAGCCTGATCCGTTCTCGCAATTCGGGTTCCGGAGCCACCCCGGCTTCGCGAGCCTCGACGAGATTTTCGCGGCTTTCGCCGCCCAGCAGCGGCGCCGGAACCGCGACATCACGGTGGAATGCCGGATCAGTCTTGAGGAAGCCTTCCGGGGCGTGGACGTGTCCGTGACGCTCCCCCATGGCACGGTCAGCGTGCGCATCCCGTCCGGCGCCGACAACGGCCTGCGCCTTCGCGTCCCACAGGCGGGCGACCGGTCCTTCCCCTCTCTCACGCCCGGCGATCTGTTTGTGATCGTCCATGTCACGCCGCACCCCCGCTTCCAGAGGGTCCGGCAAAATCTCCTGACGGACATCCAGATCGAGGTATGGGACCTCCTGCTGGGCGGCACCGTCGAGGTCACGGGCATCGACGGCGCCCGTATGTCCGTGACCATACCACCCGGTTTCGATCCCACCGGCCGCCTGCGGCTTGCCGGGCAGGGAATGCCGGGACTCAACGGCATGGAGCGGGGCGACCTGCTGGTGGGGCTCACGATCCGCTATCCCGCCCTCACGGAGGCTCAGAAGGGCCTCCTTGCCAAGGCACGCGACCTCGCCAAGCGAAGCTGAGCGACTTCTCCGGCAAACCTCTTATTGCCGTTGACCGCCACCGAATTCATAGCTACTCTCGAAGCACTATCCGGGATCAGTCCTCTTGCTGATTCCACAAAGACATCTTTCACCGGATCGGCAGCCGCCGTCCAAGAGGATATTTCAGAATGGCAACTGACGAAAGCCATGGGAATGTCACGGCAATTGCCTTGCGGGCCATCAACATTGCCCGCGAGAACATGCACGAGATGGCAACCTTGGAGCACATCCTGATCGCGCTTCTTGAGCGCGAGGAGGTCCAAAAGGCTCTTGCCGACCTGTCCGTGGATACGACAGCCCTTTCCAATCTCATGGAGAGCTTCCTCGCGGCCGACTTCGTGCCCCGGCGGAGCGGCGGGACACCGATGAAGTCCCGCGATTTCGAGGCGCTTTGCCTCCATACCATCGGTACCGCGCTGTTTAGCCAGCGCAAGACGCCGGATGGCCTCGACATGCTGCTGCACATGTTGCAGTTCCCGCACGAGGACAGCTTTGCGGTGACGGCGCTGCTGCGCTGCGGCCTCACCTCTCTGATGCTCAAGCGATATCTCGCGCACGGCCCCGGTGCAGTGAAACGGGGTTCGACGGTGCAGTCCGGCCGCGTACCGGAAGGCATGGAGGGCACCACCCCCGACGCCGATCCGACCAACATTGATGACGCCATCAAGCTCGTCACCAAGTACTGCACCGACCTAAACGCGGCGGCCAAGGAGGGTCGCACCGATCCGCTGATTGGCCGCGAGACCGAGGTCGCCGAGATCGTCCAGATCATCGCCCGCCGCACCAAGAACAACGTCGTGCTGGTCGGCGAACCGGGCGTCGGCAAGACCGCCATCGCCGAGGGGCTCGCCCTCAAGATCGTGCGCGGGGAGGTTCCTGCCACCCTCGCCAAGTCCACCGTCTATTCGCTGGATGTCGGCGCACTGGTCGCCGGGACGCGCTTCCGGGGCGACTTCGAGGAGCGCATGAAGCTGCTCCTCAAGGCTCTCGGGATGATCGAGGGCGCGATCCTGTTCATCGACGAAATCCACACCATCATGGATGCGGGCGCCGGGTCCAAGGGATCGCTTGACGTGGCGAACCTGCTCAAGCCCGCCCTCGCCAAGGGCACGCTGCGCTGCATCGGCTCGACCACCTTCGAGGAGTACCGCAAGCACTTCGAGAAGGATCGCGCCCTGATCCGTCGCTTCAAAAAGGTCATGGTGGATGAGCCGAGCATCGCCGATGCGAAGCTGATCCTGCGCGGCCTCAAGGGCGCCTACGAGACCTACCACGGCGTCACCTACACGGATGCCGCCATCGACGCGGCGGTCGAACTGACGGCGAAGTACATCCATGGCGCCCTGCTGCCCGACAAGGCCATCGATGTCATGGACAATGCTGGTGCGAGGCAGCGCGTGGCGCCCGAGGACCAACGCCTGACCGTCATCGATGTGGCGCAGATCGAGGCCGAAGTCTCCCGCGTCGCCAAGATACCGCTCACGGAGGTGAGTGCCGACGAGAGTGAGCGTCTTGCCCGGCTTGAGGATGACCTGCGGGCTGCCGTGTTCGGGCAGGACAAGGCGATCACCACTCTGGTGGATGCGGTGTTCGTGACCCGTGCCGGGCTGCGCGAGCCGAACAAGCCCGCCGGGAGCTACCTGTTCGCCGGACCGACGGGTGTCGGAAAGACCGAGGTGGCCCGCCGGCTTGCCAAGACGCTCGGCGTCCCGCTGGTGAAGTTCGACATGTCCGAGTACATGGAGAAGCACAGCGTCTCCAAGCTGATCGGCGCGCCTCCGGGCTATGTCGGCTATGGCGAGGGCGGTTCCGGCAATGGCCTGCTGACCAACGCCATCGACCAGTCCCCGTCCTGCGTGCTGCTGCTTGATGAGATCGAGAAGGCGCACGAGGACATCTACAACATCCTGTTGCAGGTGATGGACGATGGTCGCCTGACCAACTCGGACGGCAAGACCGTCAGCTTCCGCAACGTCATCCTGATCATGACCTCCAATGCCGGGGCCAGCGCCGCCGAGAAGAACCCGATTGGCTTCGGCCGCAGCGAAGTCCCGCAGATGGATGACAAGGCGATCAAGCGCACCTTCACGCCGGAGTTCCGTAACCGCCTCGATGCCGTCGTGACATTCGACCGCCTGCGGCCGGAGAACATGGTGAAGATCGTGGACAAGTTCCTCGCTTCGCTGTCCACCCTCGCGGCGGAACGCAAGGTCACCATCGAGGCCGACGATGCCGCGCGCGAGTGGCTTGCCAAGGCGGGTTACGATCCGCTGATGGGCGCCCGGCCGCTGGCGCGCGTCATTCAGGAGCACATCAAGAAGCCGCTCTCCCGGATGATGCTGGTTGGCGACCTCAAGAACGGCGGCAAGGCGCTGGTGAGCGCCAACGAGAACGGCATCGTCATCAGCGGCGCCGCAGCCTGATTGTTGACCGATCCGGAGGGCCTCGCGTCCTTCGGATCGCCTGAACCGATTTTCAAGGACAGCTTTTCAGTATGAAGCCTACTCTGGCCCGGAAGCTCATTGCCAAGGGTGTGATCCAGCGCGGGACCGAGGTCGATGCCTATTTCAACGCACACGGCCTGTCCGGCCAGATGGACCAACGGATCATCGAACGTTTTGTGGTGCGGGGCGCCCGTGCGACCTCGGATGGGAAGGTCTTTTTCGAGGGTCTACGCGAGGGCGACGACCGGCTCCACCGCTTCCCTTCGGACAACATCGTCAAGCTGGATGGAATGACGACCGACCGTGTCGCCGCGATCTACAATCTCTCGGAGGATGGCGAGGAAGCTACGACGACACGCAGACGGGGCCGCAAACCACGCAGCGAGGGCGCGGACCAAGCGGCAGGAGCCGAGGCCGATGGCTGATATCGTCGGCTTCGATTCCCCGCTCACCAAGCTCAAGCGGGAATACGAGGAGAAGCTCGCCCAGCGTGATCGGGTGATCGAGGAGTTGCAGCGCGTCGCGGCGGATGCCCGCGAGAAGGCAGCGCGTCTGCGCGGCACTAATGACATGCTTAGGCTGCTGATCACCGATCTTGAGAAGCAGATGGCGCAACTCGCCGATCAGGTCACGCTCATCCGTCGCAACCTTCTCGAACTGAAAGGCAAGTTACCGGACATTCCCGAGGATTGAAGCGAGCCGCGCAGCAGCGCGGCTCCGGAATACGGCTTCAAGGACCGGCATCGGTCACTCCGCCTCGCTGGGATGCGTGACCTCCACCCCGGATGGAGCGCGACAGAAAGTCATAGAACGACTTTTCAAGGTTCGGGAGGCAGGGCCAGCATCGGAAGGGGCGCGATGGGGAAGCACCTGCGCATCAGGCCATCACAGTGCCCGCACCGGCAGTACCAATGGGACCCATCGACGATGAAGCAAGAGGCTTCATGCGTGTGGAGCCAGTTGCCGCAGTGTGCGCACATGCCATCCCGGCCGAAGCGGGGATTCCGCTCCTTATAGCGTCGCCGCTTCCGGCGAGCAGCAAGCCATCTTCTCAGGCGTCCGGGCATCGGATTTTCCGGGCGATCCTGTCCAGCCGCGCCGCGCTCTCGCGGTGATAATCGGCCAAGACCGTGGCATAGTCCTCCTCGACCCTGCGCAACATGTCTATGATCCGGTCGGCGGCATCCTCCTCTTTCTTGATCTCGCGGAACATAGCCTTCACCGCGTTGCGGCAAGCCATGGTCGGAGCTTGCTTGCAGAAGGCATCGGGCAGCTTGACGTGGCGATGCAGATCGAGATTCTCGCGGTCCAGTGTCTCGCTGATCGCTGCGTCGGTGATGGACGTGGCGTTAATCCCGTACAATGCCTCGATTGCTGCAATGGTCCATGTACGGTAGGTCATGGGTACACCAGCAACGGCGATCCCTGCGGTCCCGCCGTCGATCAGGAATACATAGGGTTGGTTGCCGACAAGGCTGGCAACGCACGCGCTGACGGCTTTCTGCTCAGTAATCATCGGAACCGCCAGACATATTCAGGTGTAGGGTCTTATCGAACCGGTCTGTGATCTTCGGGTCGTTAAGGCCGATGATCGTCGCGAACACACCCGGTTCCGGGTGAAAGCCGTAGGCGCAGTATTTCAATAGCCGGAGCCCGTTTTTCCGGCGCTGCTCGCCATTGTGGATGACGAGGCGCTTCGCGGCATTGTCCGCGAAGAACCGCTCATCGGCGATCCATGTCCATCCATCCGTCACCGCCATGCAGACGGTGAAGTCGAAATCGTCGATGACCTCCTCAGCCGTCGCAAAGGCGCGGTTCCCGATCACCTGTACCTTCACCTGCTGGTCATTGGCGAGCGTCAGGTAGTAGTCCGTGATGGCTGGGCGGGCCTCGGGCTGCGTGGCCTTGAGACCTCGTCCCCGGTCCACACGCTTGCGCAGATCGCCACGCGCCCGAAGGGCGGCCTCGACTTTCCGAGCCGGAGGCACTTCGCCATCCTGTGCGAGCGGAAGGAAGATGTCGATGTCGCCTTCCGGAGGCAGGTCCCCGAAAATTCGCCGCAGGGCGCCGCCCGCAACCCACGGACCATCTTTCATGCGGGGAAAGCCGAGGGAACGGATGGCCGTCAGGAGCGGATGTTCCCGCGATCCGAACTCCCCATGCACCAATGCCATTGAGCAAAATCCGTCGTAAATATGGTTTCTAAAACGGCATTATCTTAGGTGGCTTCCGGGGGGTTTGGCAACGGCTAAATATCAGAACACCGGACCGAAATGCCATGCCCAAGGCCAGTCATACCCTCCTAGCCGCCATGCCACCCGTGATCAGCTTTGTAGGGAAGCCCGTGCGGGCGGCTGGCTGGTACGGACCGACCCGTGGCCTGCACACGGTCGCCATTCGTGTTGCCAATTTCCGAGGGCGCCTGTTCGTCGAAGCCAGTCTCGCTCTCGCCCCTCAGGATGATGAGTGGTTCTCGGTTCTACCGGATGCTGCGCCCTATATCGAGTTCCCCCGGCAGATGGTCGGGGTTGGCGAGACCGCAACGCTCGGCTTCTCGTTCCGCTGCAACTGCCTTTGGCTTCGCGCCCGCATGGACCGGAGCCACATCGCCCCCGCCACGCTGACGGAAGAACAGATCGCACAGTACGGCCGCGTCGATTTTGTCCGCGTCATCTTCTGAGAGCCGGGGCGGCATAAATAACCCAAACCTGTTTTTGGAGCGTATTTTATGCCGACGATTGGTAAGGGTCGCATCGTAGCCGGTACTGGTACCGTTACGTTCAAGCCGGAAACTGGTGTTGGCGCGGAGACCGCCCCGGTCGCCGCCCCGGCCGCTGCGCCGGAACCGAACAATGGCGCGATCCACGGCGTCACCGGCCTGAATGTCGGTGGTGGCGTCGGCATTTTCGCCGGAACCAACGGCAGCAAGAATGTCGTCCTCGAATTCAAGACTCTGGTCGCGGGCGACGGCATCGCCCTGATCGAGGACGCCGACGACATTACCATCGTCTCGACGGCGACCGGAGGTGGCGCGGGCGGCGCGGGCAAGTTCACGGACCTGACGGATGGCCCGCATCACATCGTCCAGAACGCCCTCCTGTTCGGCAGGACCCCCACCTCTCTCGATTTCACGTCCGCCCCGACCGGCGCCGGGCAGGTCCTCAGTTGGAATGGCACCGAGTTCGTCTGGGTACCGGGCGGCAGTGGCGCGGTCACGTCCGTCGCGCTGGCGGGCACGAACGGCGTCACCATCACCGGCTCCCCCATCACCTCGGCCGGGACCATCACGGTTGGTCTCGCCGCGTCCGGCGTCACCCCCGGCACCTATCAGGCCGCGACCATCACCGTGGACGCGCAGGGCAGGATCACGGCCGCCACCGCGACCAGCCTACCCATAGGTACCGTTACCTCGGTTGGAGCCACCAGCAGCGACGGCACCCTCATCATCACGGGCTCGCCGATCACCGGGTCCGGCACGCTCGACTTCAAGCTTAGCCCTAGCGGGGTGACGGCGGGTACCTATACGAATGCCCAGTTCGTGGTGGATGCGACGGGCCGGATTGTCTCGGCGATTTCGCAGCCCCCGAACTCTGGGTCCGTTACGAATGTCGCCCTGATCTCCGATTCCAGCATCGCGGTTCAGGGCTCGCCGATTACCTCGTCCGGCACCTTCACCATCGGCCTGACGGCCACTGGCGTTACCGCAGGCACATACACCAACGCCACGATCACCGTCGATGCGCAGGGCCGTATCGTCTCTGCTGTAAGCGGCACGGCTACCGGTGGCGGGGCTGATGATGAAATCGCATCCCTCACCACGCATCTCGTCTCCGTCAAGGCAGCCGAGACTGGCATTGAATTCAACACCAATGTCGCTGGCGCCAAGACGCTGGTCGGTCAGGTCATCGGCAGCGACGACACCGATGCCCGCTTCGCGCTCGATGTCGGCACGGCAGGCGAGGTCGCCCTCGTAGCTGACTCCGAGACCGCGCCGGACGTGGCGGTGCGCATCGTCCCGAAGGGCAATGCCTCGGTCTATATCGGCAGTGAGACCCCCTCGGAGGCGCCGAGCGTCATCCAAGCCGAGGGCGGGCGCTCCCTGATCCTCTCCGGCGGCGATGCCGAAACCGGCAAGGGCGGAGACCTTATCCTCAGTGGCGGCAATGGTCCGGACGGCTACGGTGCGATCTCGGCTTCCGGTCAGCGCCTCACCAATGTGGCGGCGCCGGTCGTGGAAACCGATGCCGTCAACAAGGGCTACCTCGATACGGCGCTGGCCTCCGTTGGCTCCGGCTCCGGCACGGTCAGCAGTGTTGCGGCGGCGGGCATCGACGGCATCACGGTTACGGGCAGTCCGATCACTTCGAGCGGCACCTTCACCATCGGCTTGTCGGCGACCGGCGTTGCGGCGGGCACCTACAACACCGTCACGGTCGATGCGACCGGCCGAGTCACGGCCGCATCCAATACCACCTATCTGACGGCGGAAGCCGACACGCTGGCGACGGTAACGGGACGCGGCGCCTCCACCCCGGCGGCGCTGTCGATCACCAACAATACGGCCTCGTCCAGCACCAGCACTGGTGCTTTGACGGTGACCGGCGGCGTCGGCATTGGCGGCAATCTCAATCTCGGCGGCAACCTCGCGGTCACCGGCAATCTCGTCGTCAACGGCACCACGACCACGGTCAACTCGACCACGGTGACCGTGGATGATCCAATCCTCACCTTGGGTGGCGATACGGCGCCGTCCCTCGACGACAACAAGGATCGGGGTATCGAATTCCGCTGGCATGACAGCAGCAGCGCGAAGCTAGGCTTCTTCGGCTTCGATGATTCGACCGGGCACTTCACCTTCATCCCCGATGCCACCAACACCAATGAGGTGTTCTCGGGAACCAAGGGCACCATCGAGGCGAACCTGCTTGGCTCGGTTACCGGCAATGCCGACACCGCCAGCGCGCTTGCCACCGCTCGCACCATTGCGCTCACCGGGGATGCGGCGGGCTCGGTTTCCTTCGATGGTTCGGCCGATGCGACGCTCGCGGTCACCTTGGCGAGCACGGGCGTCTCTGCGGGGACCTACAATACCGTCGTGGTCGATGCCAAGGGCCGGGTGACGAGTGGCTCGAATGCCGCCTACCTGACCGCCAACCAGAACATCACCATCTCCGGTGATGCGACCGGTTCGGGCAGCACCGCCATCACCCTGACCCTTGCCAATTCCGGCGTCACGGCGGGCACCTACTCCAACCTCGTCATCGACAGTAAGGGGCGTGTCACCTCGGCGCGTGCGCTGAACTCCGGCGACATCACGACCGCCCTCGGCTTCACTCCTGCGGACGCGGCAAACATCGGCACCGTGACCTCCGTCGTGGCCACCGGAAGCAATGGCATCACCGTCACGGGCAGCCCGATCACAACCTCGGGCACCCTCAATGTGTCGCTCGCCGCATCCGGAGTTACGCCCGGCACCTACTCCTCCGCCAATATCGTGGTGGACGAATATGGTCGGATCACCAGCGCGACTTCCGGCAGCAGCGGCGATCCCGGCGGGTCGGGTGGCCTGAGCAGCGTCACGCTGACCGGCGATGTGACCGGCACGAGCGACACAAACGGCAACATCGTCACGACGCTCGCTACGCGTGTCCTGCGTCAATATACCTTCCGGGTCAATTTCGAAGCGTCTGGCAACATCGATGCGAATAACCCATTCGAGAATCTGCCCTCCGGCTGGACAGCGACACGGGACACCAACACGCAGTTCACCGTCACTCATGGGCTGGGCGCCCTGCCCGCCTTCCTGACGGTGTACGGTGAGAAATCCGGTATGTTCTCGATGAAAACCCCAATCGGCAGTCCGACGACGATGTACTCGGTTGGCATCCCGTCAGCGAGCCAGACACCGGATACCTTCACGCTTTACGGGTTCAACGCGACCGCGACGAACAGCGGTACCCCGTCTTACGCCGTGATCTCAGTAGTCCTCTAACCGGTTACTCTGGATAACGCCATGTTCATGCCATCTCGCCTTCTCGTCGTCACGACCACTAATATCGAGCAAACTGATTTCTGGCAGGAGGCCCTCGGCGATGGCGACCCTTGGGTCGGCTATCCCTTCCGCTGGCGCGTCACCTGCGACGTGACGCCGCAGCAGCATTCCTCCCCATTCACGCGTCAGCCGTACTATTATGATGGTATGGATATCCGTGTCGGCGACTGGATTGCCGATGTGGCAACTGGCCGTGCGGTGCAGGTGATCACCATCGAAAGCCAGTCTCCCACCAGCGCGACCGTTATTGTCGAGGACGTGGATCGCTACAATACCTACTCCGATCCGACCGGACAAGGAGTAGGCATCGGTCCGCTGGGAACTGCCTTCCTGTTCACGCTTGGGGATGATGGTCTGCCAATCCTGTCGCCGATGACCGTCAGCGCGACCGCCTTGCAGGCAAACCTTGCATGGCAGCTTGACCAGATCAGCCGCTTCCGGCATCGCAACATGCTGCGGAGCTACTACCGCGTGAACCAGCCCGGTCATGAATTTGTGGTCGGGGACGCGATCCGTCTCAACAATGATGGCCTGTACAGCAAGGTTGATCCGACCAGCGGTTCCGTCCTCGGGACGGTCGGTACCGTCAACAGCGTTGGCGTGCCCGGCGCCGCGTGGTTCACCTATCGCCCGGTCGGGCAGGTGGTGACGAATATTGCGCCGTCCCTGCCCGGCGCGCCCGGCGACCTGATCTATCTCGCCGCCGATGGCAGCTACACGACCGCCAGACCGACCCGGTGGGCGCGCCCCATCTACATCCGCCTTGAGACGCCGGACACCGGCATCCTGATCGACCGTGGCGTCGATACGGCGGGTTCCTTGGGCTACACCACGAATGTCTATGTGGTTCCGAATGACGAGCTTTCGGACCTCGAAGGCAAGGTCAATCCCGGCGATCAGGTCCATGTCGAGGATGCGGGCAACGGCGAGTGGAAGCATCTCATCCGCCACAGCGACGACACATGGCACCTGCTGGTCACCGAGGACGCCTCCGACACCGATGCGGAGACCCTGAGCATCGAAGTGGATACGGCCTCCGACGAAGCCAATCCCATCGGAACCGTCAGCGCCGGGGGACGCGTGACCTCGGTGGTGGTCCGCGTCCTTGAACCCTTCGATGGCAACGCGACGCTGAGCGTCGGGACCAGCACAAACCCCGGCGAACTGATGGGTAACGAACAGGTGGACCTCACGGTGGTCGGGACCTACACGACCAACCCAGTCTGCCAGTTCACCACGGAGACCGACGTGTTGGCCTTCGTCGATGCCGCCGGGTCCTCGGGCGGCAGGGCGAAAGTGACCATCACCTACACCTGAAATCGCCCGCAAGCCATTCTGTCAGCATAGCTTGGAATGTGATCCATTCTAAATATGCGCGCAATCGGGAGCGGCGCTTCGGCCCTCCCGGTTGACATTTTCAGAATCCATTTTCGGAGAAGGACGAATGGCGAATATCAAGAATTTCGGCCTCGTCGGTATTGGTTCGAATGTCCAGTTCGGCAAGGGTGGGTCTCAGATCGTCTCTGCCGGTGGCGCGTTTGCGGCCAAGTCGAGCGATGGCAATGCGTTCGTGCGCTTTCAGGTCGCCACGCCGACTGACGCTGCCGACGCCGCGACCAAGGCTTTCGTGGACAGCGCGGTAGGGGACGTTCAGGACGCGGTCGATGCGGTGCGGACCGGTGCTGGCCTCGGCGAGGACGGTTCCTACACCGCGAATGCCACGGCGACCTACATTTCCGCTGCGGTGTCCCTCAAGGACGCGGATGACAAGCTCGACGCCGCCATCGCTGCGGTCCAGTCCGAGCTTAACGCTACCCAGACCGGTGCTGGTCTGAATGCGGATGGCAGCTATACCGCTGGCTCGCAGAACTACATCACCGCCGCCACCTCTCTGGCGAACGCACTGGCGCTGCTCGACGCCGCCCTCAAGGCGGAGGAGAACCGCGCGAAGGCCGCCGAAGGCGCGATCCAGACCGGTGCTGGCCTCAGCGAGACCGGCGCCTATGAGGCGAATGAGGAGGCCAACTACATCGCGGATGCGGTCTCGCTCAAGGACGCCGATGAGAAGCTCGATGCCGCCATCAAGGGTGTTGCGGACGATCTGGCCGCCGTCGAGGGCTCGTACATCAAGAAGGACGGTTCGGTTGCCTTTACCGGCGACATCAATGCGGGTTCCCACAAGTTGACGAACCTCGCCACGCCGACCGACGCTGCCGACGCCGCGACCAAGGGCTATGTGGATAGCAAGGTTCAGACCCTCGGCAATGCCTTCAACTATGTCGGCACCGTTGCGGGTGGCACCGAGGAATCCCCCACCGACCTCTCCGAACTCACCGAGAAGGACTCGGGCGATTACTACAAGGTGGAGACCTCCGGTTACTTCACCTATGACGGTCTCGCGGAGCCGTTCTTCGCCAGTGCAGGCGATGGTCTGGTGAAGAATATCACCGCCGATGGCTGGGACAAGATCGACAACACGGACAGTAATGTGGCCGGTACGACCGGCTTCATCGCGGTCACCGGGTCGGCCGATACCGGTTTCACCGTTGACATCGATTCGGCGTTCAAGACCCGCGTTTCCGACGTGGAGACCGATCTGGGCGACCTTGCCGTTGAGGTTGATGCCGTCGAGACGGCGGTTGGCCTGAACGCCGACGGTACCAAGGGTAACTACTCCACCACGAACTACATCGCCAATGCGGACAGCATCCTGACCGCCGTCGGCAAGCTCGACGCCGCCCTCAAGGCGGAGGAGAACCGCGCGAAGGCCGCCGAAGGCGCGATCCAGACCGGTGCTGGCCTCAGCGAGACCGGCGCCTATGAGGCGAATGAGGAGACCAACTATATCGCGGATGCGGTCTCGCTCAAGGACGCCGATGAGAAGCTCGATGCCGCCATCAAGGCTGTTGCCGATGACCTTGCCAATCTGTCGCAGGACGAGATTCGCAATGGAGACAACACGGTCTCTGTGAAGGCGGCGGACACCGGCATCGAGTTCAGCGTCGATGTTGATGGCAAGACGAAGGTCGGTGAGATCGTCGGTGGCGAGGACACGGACAGCGCCTTCAAGATCGACGTTGGGACCGCTGGAGAAGTTCGCCTTGAGGCCGCTTCCAGCAGCGCGACCGACGTTGACATCCGCCTCGTGCCGCAGGGTTCGGGCCATGTCTACATCGGCGAGACCGGCGCTGGCATCATGCAGGCTGAGGACGGCTTCGACCTCACCATCGCGGGCGGTGACGCTGCTGACGGTGCTGCCGGTGACCTGATCCTGCGCGGCGGTAATGGCGAGACGCAGGGCAAGGTCCGGATCACCGACGGTGCTGGCTCCGATGTCATGACCTTCGAGGGCACCGCCTCGGCCACTTCGTACGTCAAGGCGACCAATGGCAGCGGCTCCGCCACCCTCGGCGTCGAGGGCTCGGCGACGAATGCCGACCTCGTGCTCGTCCCGAAGGGCACCGGTAATGTCTCGGTCTCCAACGCCCGCGTCGTCAATGTAGCCACTCCGACCGCAAGCTCCGATGCGGCGACCAAGGGCTATGTTGATACGTCTGTTGCCACGGCGATCTCCGGTGCGCTGCTGACCCGCGTGGCGCAGGTCACCGAGCAGACCGGCACCGTGAACCTCGGTCAGGTCATGACCGGCACCGTGGTTCGCGTCCGCGTCGTCGTCACCAATGCCTTCTCGGCCGGTGCGAAGATCACCGTCGGCCGCGATGGCACGGAGGATGACCTCGCCGAACTCGCCGATGACAGCATGATCGACGAGAGCACCATGGGCGTCTACACCATCGACGTAGCCAAGACCTACACCGCGACCCAGCTTGTGGTTTCCGTCACCGCTGGTTCCGGTACCGAGGGTGCGGCGCAGGTTATCGTCGAGTACGTCAACGCCGTCTGAACCTGAGTATGGAGGGGACCACCCCTCTATTCTCGATACCATGGGGCGTCGGGCTCAGGCCCGGCGCCCTTCTTCTTTTCAGCCAGCTAAATAGTTCAGTTCCCTGTTCGGTATTTGCAGAGATGGCCAAAATTGTTGACGTTCGCGGTTCGGGTGGCGAGTTCGTCGTCCTCGGCGACGCACTGACCCTCCCGTCGTCGGACGCGGACAATCCCTCGATCTTGCCCGGCTCGATCCGCTATAATCCTGCCTCGGGCGCGCTTGAGGCGCGGTTTTCGCGCAATGGCGGACCCGCTGCGTGGGAGGCCCTTGCCACGACCGCGAGCATCGAGAGCAGCTACCTGCCGCTCGTCGGCGGCACCTTGACCGGCACCCTGACGGTGCAGGCCGACATCATCTCCACCGGCACCGTAAAGGCGGCCATGTTCGATGGCCTCGCGGTCAGCGCCATCTATGGGGCAGACCTTGCCGAGCGTTACCACGCCGATGCCATCTATGAGCCGGGCACCGTATTGGTCGTGGGTGGCTGCAAGGAGGTCACGGCCTGCACCAGCATCGCCGATACGGCGGTCGCGGGGATCGTCTCCACCAGCCCGGCATACACGATGAATGTAGGCGCCGGAGGCGATGACACCCACCCCTTCGTGGCGCTCCGGGGCCGCGTCCCCTGCAAAGTCGTTGGGCCGGTCCGCAAGGGCCAGATGCTCGTCACGAGTGCCATCGCCGGGCACGCCATGGCCGCGCCGCCGGATGCCCACCCGCGCGCCGTGGTCGGCATCGCCCTCGCGGATTTCTCCGGGGAAATCGGTTTGGTTGAGGTACTTGTGTGATGGATCGCCCGGTTTCGATTCCCCGCTACATCAAGCTCTCGGTCGCCGCGCCGCTGGACAAGGGGACCGCCCGGTCATGGCTCGCCTGCGTCCGGGCCAATGCGCCATCGGGTACCGTCGCCACCGTGCAGATCGTCGATCCCGGAGGGGCGTCTCGGGCCGTTGCCATGGTCCACCGCGAGAGCGAGGACAGGCACGCCTATCTCATCCCCCTCACCCGCGACCTGTCGGACGAGGAAACCCGCGTCATCGTCGAGGCTTTCGCCACCGAGCACCCGGACCTCGACTTCGATGTCGAAACAAACGAGACAGTTCTTGTGCCACGCGACCGGCAGGCCATCCAACTCGACGCCGACCGCCATCTGGCCCTCTGCATGGCCCTCGCCAAGCAAAGGCACGAGGACTGGGTCCGCGAACGGACGGATGCCGGATGGCGCTATGGCCCGACATTCAGCCTCCGCGACCGGACGCATCCCCTGCTGCGGCCGTGGGACCAGATTCCGGACCGGTACCGCGCCCCTGACCTCACATGGCCGCAGAAGCTCGTGGACCTGCTGAACGATCAGGGCTACGCGATCCTGTCCAAGGAGGACCTTGAGCGCCTGATTGGCGCTCTCCGGGGCGCCGTCTGAGCCGGGCTCAGGTCAGCGTGGTCGGGTCGTAGCTGAGCTTCCGGACCCGGTTCGCGGCCTCTGGATTCTCGTATTCCCCGCGCCAGTAGGCGTCGATGAGTCGCTCATTGGCGACGGTCCACAGCCAGAGCGCCTCGATGAAGCGCGGCGGGATGTCCCGTTCCCCCTCGCCCTCCAAGCGCAGGATCAGCGCGCCAAGCCGCCGGTCCAGCCGAAAGGCGGTGATGCGGGCCGGGTCATATTGGCCGTCCGGTGTCGTCTCCACCACCGGCTCACCATCATCGCGCTGCCGGTGCAGCCATACGGCGAAGGGAAGCCCGGTGATCATCGGGGACAATCCCAGCTTCCTGCCCCTTGGCGCCGTTACATCGGCCATCAGACAGTATCAACCTCGTTCAGTGTTCAACACAATATAGGCCATTACCGGGGGCCTTTCAAGGTGGTTCGAGCACCGCATTACCCGGTACGCGCCTCTGGACAATCCGCTGCACCTGATATATGTGGTCACCAAAGCCACTTTTAGAAGGTCACTCTATGAACGTCGTTGATGTGGTCCGGCGCCTTGCCGCGACGAACAGTCGCATCGAGAAAGAGCAAATTCTGATCGAGGCGTATGCCAGCGGGCACCGCGAATTCTTTATCGGGGCACAACTCGCCTGTGATGTGCTCACAACCTTCGGGGTCCGCAAGGTCGCCGAAATCCTCGACGCGGACGATGCCCCCGGAACCTTCACCTTCGAGGATTTCCTCGCGCTGGCCGACAAGCTCCGGCGCCGGGAACTGACCGGCAACGCAGCCCGCGATGCCATCCATGCGGCGGCCGAAGCCTGCCATGCCCCGACATGGAACGAGTTCTATCGCCGTGTCCTGCTGAAAGACCTCAAGGTCGGCTGCGACGAGAGCACCATCAACAAGGTGCTCGGCAAGATGAAGGGCGACCCGGAGGCCGCCAAGCTGATGGTCCCGGTCTGGTCCTGCCAGCTTGCCCATGACGGCGAGAAGCCCGAGCACAAGAAGAAGATCAAGGGCCGCAAGCTCCTCGACATCAAGCTCGATGGCGTGCGGCTGCTGGCGGCGCTCGACAAGGAGGCCGGGACGGTCACCCTCTACACGCGGAACGGCAAGATCAACGAGAACTTCCCGCATATCAACGAAGGGCTCGCCAAGCTGATGGCCGAACTGCCGGGTTCGGTGATGCTCGACGGCGAAGTGGTGGGCGCGAGCTTCTGGGAACTGATGACGCAGGTGAACCGCAAGGAGAAGGTGAATACCGCCGACGCCAAGCTGGCCCTGTTCGACATCATTCCGCTGGACGATTTCCGCAAGGGCATCTGCCACACGCCGCAGGAGGACCGGCACGCCGTGCTCGCCGAGATGGAGCGCGCGGGCATGTTCCAGTCCGCCACGGGCGGCTCGGTCTATGTGATCCCAAAGGTCGCGGTCGATCTCGACACCGAGGAAGGCCGCAAGGCGATGGCCGAGTTCAATTCGCAGGCCATCGCGGCGGGCTATGAGGGGGTTATGGTCAAGGACCCCCGCGCCCCCTACGAGACCAAGCGCAGCGCGGCGTGGCTCAAGATCAAGCCGTTCCTCACTGTGGACCTGCGCGTGGTCGGCATGGAGGAGGGCGAGGCCGACAGCAAGTATCGCGGGATGTTAGGCGCTCTCGTCTGCGAAGGTGAGGACGACGGGCGTTTCATCCGGGTCAACGTCGGTTCGGGGTTGACCGACGAGCAGCGCGTTCAGTTCTGGAATGAGCGCGAGAAGATCATCGGGCAGATCGTAGAGATCAAGGCCGACATCATCACGCAGGCCGCAGGCGAGGATACGTTTAGCCTCCGCTTCCCGCGCTTCCTGCGCTTCCGTAGCTTGGATGGCACCCCCGGCACGAAGGACTGAATGTCGGCGCAGCAGCGTTTCGAGGTCGATTGAGCAGCGGCTATACTTGCTGCGGTTCAATCGCCTCGGCAGCAGCATCAAGTTGGCAGGGCTTGCGATAATCTCGGCGGGAACACCGAGGCGAAACCCTGCCACCTTCGAGAACATGTGGTCTACGTCGAACTCTCCCGTCTCGAAAAGATTCTCAGGGTCGATCCACCACGAAAAATCTTGAAAGCTCCTGCGAGTAAGTCGCCGAACTAGAGTCATATAAGCGTCGAACTCAGGTTTGTCCTTCAACAGGGTGATCAACCCCTGTTCCGCACGCTTGGCAAGGTTGAGGGGCACCACGAGTTCGTTCACGACCCGCAGACGTTCACGTCGTCGCACGGGGTCTTTCCATTGCGCCCGAATCGACGCATAGAACGTCTGGCTCGATTTCATGCCATTGCTGATGCGCTCACGGGCTTCGTCGGACCAATTCTTGCCCCAGTTCCAATGTTTTTCTCCCGTGCGCGATTTCGCGGCTTTCTTCATACCTTCGCGGAAACGCTCGGTGAGTACATAAGGGCCGCGTTTCTTGCCGGTCGTCGAGGCAGATTTCTCCGCCCTCAAGTCGTCTGACCAAGGGTTTTCGATACCATGCGCTGCGCAGAATTCTTTGAAAGTAGCAAACTCTGGGTGCTTGTGACGAACGTGTGTGTTCGTGATCTGACGCATATGCTTCCCACATGCAGGACATTTGATCGACAACTCGAACCTCTCCATGTTATCAATGCAGACGGCGGGACAGCTTGGTATCTCCATGCCGAGTTTCCCGAGAGGACCAATCTCGGGATCACCGCCCTTATTTATAGACACCATTTCGAGTTAGTAAAATGGCATGGTGGACCTGATCTTCTGTGGTGAGAACATCCCCGATTGCAAGGATTTCCGTGATGGGATGGCGGTCCTCACCATTCAATACGACCAGTCTTCCCCGGATGCGCCGCCGGACCGCACCTTAATGGTCTGGAAGGCGAGGTAGCGGGGACCTCCCCACCCTCTTGCGGGCTCTGACGGACCGGATTATATGGGTCTCCCAAACCGCGTTTTCAGAGAGCTATTGCTATGAGTGCGCCCGCCCCTCTGTGGTCCCTGTGGGACGTGTCCATCATGGGCTTTCCGCCCGTTACATATTCCGCTCCCTCGCGCGGCCGGGCCATCGCCATGGCATGGCGGGACTATCAGAACTACGACGACTCCATCAGTTTCAAGGCTTTCCTGCGTATCCTGACCTCGGCTCGGCCCCGCGATCTTCCCCTCGGGGACGACGGGTATGGCTATGTGCGACGCGCGTACAACGTCAATCCCAAGATCGACTGCCGGGTCGCTTTAACTGAGCGTGAGGGCTCCGAAGCAGGCCGGGAGGGAGTGATCATCTACCCCGGCCGGGCCACGGCGGATGTCCATGTCGTGCTGGATGGCGAGGACCACCCGGTCCGTGTCCATCCCCTGCATCTCCGGCCGGTAGGGAGCGGTTGGTGATGAGCGAGGATTTCACCAACCCGAAGGCGGTTGCGGCCCTCGCCGAAGCCACGCTTGGTCCGGAACGCTATCCGAGAAAGGTCTGCGACGCGCGGCAGTTGGAAGGCTCCGGGTATATCGAGCCCGACGCCATGAGCCATCCGCCGTACACCGCCCTGCTGAGTCGGCCCGGAGCGCAAGACAAGGCGCGAAACACCTGCCGCCGGTTCATGGAGATCGGGTGCTGCTTCCAGCCGTGGACCAGCGTCCTGACAGGGTATGGCCCTCTTCATGTGTTTTTCACCGTCATGGTGGATGCCGCCATGTACAGTTTGCTCCGGCAGGACGTATGAGCGACCTCGATCTCCAATGCAGCGCAGATAGGTACCTCTGGACGCTGCGCAACGATCCTTGTGCGGAGTGGTACAACACGGATGAGGTCGCCGATACCGGCCATGTCCTGCCGAATACACCGATCTCGATGCCCTTCGTTCTGCGGCGCCCGTTCAGGTACGAGGATCATTCAGAACGCAAGGCGCTTGCGACGATCATGAAAATGCGGGAAATGGGAATCGTATTCAAACCTTGGACCAGCGTGTATGGCTGGTACACGAACACTATTTACTTTCTGTTCAGTGACAAAGCCGACGCAGCCATTTTTGAAGTGATTTGGGATTGATAATGAATCCAAGCGTTGAGGAAACCATTGAATTCATCAAGGTGATGCACGCGGACCAGACCGACTGGTCCGGTCTGCCATACTGGCAGCATCCCGTCGCGGTGATGAACCTCCTGCCACCCGACAGTCCGTTGGAGTGGAAACTGATCGCATTGCTGCATGACGTGATCGAGGATTCCAAAGCGGCCATCGCCGCCGCCATCGGTGTGGGCGAGGAGGAGGTGACGGTCGAGGTCGCCATGCAGTTCCTCCGCGACCGTGGCTACAGCGAGTATGTCGTCGAGGGCGTACGCCTGCTTACGCGCGACAAGAGCCAGCCCTACGAGGAGGAGATCGCGCGTATCGTAGCGTCCGGCCATGTCGGTGCCATGCACGCCAAATTCGCCGACAACACGCACAATACCAGCGAGGCCCGCTACGCAGTCCTCTCTGAGGCGCAGCGCGCCCGCGCGTTGCGGATCAGGCCGATCTACGAGGCCAGTAAGGCAATGCTGCGCGAGGGTCTGGTCGCTCTGGGGTATACCGTGTGATGGCAAAGCGCGACCCAAACATTCTCAAGCTCGCTCGCGATAACGAGACCGCCACCCCCGGATACCACCTGACGGCCATTCCCAAGGGCACTTTTGGGGAGGTGAGCAAAATCGTCGAGGAGGCAGCCGAATTGGAGGACGCCGACGAGCAAGGCGTCAGCATCATGGCCCTGCTGGAATGCGCGGACCTTTATGGCGCACTTCGCGCCTATCTCGCCAAGCATCATCCGGGCAAGACCATGGCCGATCTGGAAGCCATGGCCGACGTGACTGAGAGGGCGTTCCGCAATGGCCACCGATAAGCATCTCGACATCGATTTCCTGCGGGCGACCGGGGCCAAGCCAGCGTGGTTCGGGCTCGGCTTCGTGCAATTGAAGCTCAACGATACCGAACGGATGCATTTCTGGCATCCTGCCGCCAGCCCGGACGTGCCGGAGGAGGAAGTCCACGATCACCGCTATGGGTTCAAGTCGTGCATCCTTCTTGGCGCGATCATGCACGAGTACTGGCTGTTCAAATCTGACCCCGACGGCGATGCAGAGATGTTCGAGGTCTCCTGCAAGCCGGGTATCCCGACCGACCCAACTCCGTTGGCGGTCGGACGGATGGTGATGTCCGGCCGAATCAAGCTGGAAAGGGGAAGCGAGTACAGCCTGCCAGCCTCGCAATTTCATCGCATCGTCGCGTCTCGGGCGGTGACGCTGCTGAAGCGCGGTCCGGTGGTGAAGGACAAGGCGCGCGTGGTGCATCCGCGTGGCGCTCCGACCGTCTGTGCCTTCTCGGCGCCGAAGCCGGAAGCCGAGTGCTGGGACCTGATTGCCGACCTGCTGACGGGAGGCGGCCATGGCTGACACCATGGGCTGGTTCCTGTTGCAGAGCGCCGTCCAGTTCTACCAGAACATCGGCGAGTACATCTATGTGGATACGCCTTGGATCGTCCGGCACAAGACGCTGATGATCACCTGCCCGCGCCCCGAATACGCCATGACGATTGTCGGCTCCGGGCGCGGTCTGGTCGGCTCCGCCGAGCAGGGTTTTCTCGAACTCGAACGCCTCGGCACGCTCGGGCGTGGCAAGTTCGTCTCCTGCGGTCCCTGCTTCCGCAACGAGGCGGAGGACGATCTGCACCGGCAGACTTTCATGAAGGTCGAGCTTTACCGCAACGACAAGGTCGATGAGGAGGCGCTTGAGGAGATGATCGCCGACGCGACCTATTTCTTCCAATGGAACCTCGGGCGGCAGAAAGTCGAGCGCGTGGCGACGGATGATGGCTTTGACCTGATGCTGAACGGCATCGAGATCGGCTCTTACGGTATTCGTCACCATGACGACCTGCACTGGGTCTACGGCACCGGTCTGGCAATGCCGCGCTTTGCCATGGCGAAGGAACGTGCAGCATGAACTATCTCCGTAGACGCGACGATCTGCATTGCTGCTGGTGGTGCGGCAAGCCCGCCGGTACCGCCAAGGAGGAGGTCGGGCGTTTCGACTGGGATGGTTGGCCGGTTCAAAAGCTCTACGAGCGCCATTGGGCGCGCTGCACAAGCAACTGTCGGTGCAGGACCGAGACTTTCGAAAGCAAACACAAGAGCGGCATCGCCGACCAAATCTATGGTCATGACGATCCGGAGGCGGCGGTCATTGAGGCGTGGAATGCGGGGGACGTGTCGATCCCGCTCACCGTCACCCTGCCGCAGAGCCACTATGTCGAGGAGCGGGTTCTGCTGCCGACCCGTTCCTCAATCTTCAAGCCGTCGCGAATGCGCATCGTGATACCGGAGGATCGTGGTACCGCCGAGCATTTCCGCAAATGCCTGTCGGTCTGCATCGTGGCGGATGGTCAGACAAGACCACACCGCTTCACGATGATCGAGGGGCGGGTGATCCATAGCAATGTCGTTTTGACCGGCGTGAAACCCATGTCCAGAAGCAGCAGGTTCACGGTATTCTGCTTCGAGGTCGGGGGAAGCTCGCTCAGCGGTCTCGGGGAAGGCAAAGTCGATACTGCGTGGTTGAGGCACGACCCACCGCGCGCCCCGGTTTACGATCACGTGTTCTCGGTAATCGCCAGTTCGGCCAACGACACCGAAGTTTGACGGAAACGGGTGGCGGTGACCCGCCACCCGTCCGCTGTTATCCGACCCAGTCGTAGACGCGGACATAATCCACGTAGATGTCCACGGAGTTCACGCCGGAACCATTCGGGGAGCCGCCATACCACTCCTCCCACGATGCGCCGACATGGCCCTGAAAACCGATGGATAGCGGCTCGTTCGGGATGTTGGTGGTCAGCGTCTTGATCACCCGTCCGTCCACGGTCATGGTCAGGCGCTCCGGTGTCCACTCCAGCCCGTAGACATGCCACCGGCTGTAGTCGATGTCGAATAGGGTGGATTCGTAGTAGTTCTCGCCTTGCGGACCCGGCCAGTGGCTCGTGAACATCCCCTGCCCCTTCGGCGTCTCAAGGATGTCCACCTCCGGTGGCCAGCCGCCGTCGATGGGCCATAGCAGGAAGCACGGTCCGGCACCGGTAACCTCCTGCGACGCCTTGGCCCTGATCTCCACCTTGCCGTACTGGAACGCGAAGCCGGGCGCGTAGGCGGTGGGCGCGGAGGAAATGCCGCCCACGGACCAGACGCCGTCCCAGCCCTTGTCGAGGCCGATGACCAGATTGCCGTCCGAGACGGAGACTTCGCTGTTTTCCCACCGGAACGCCCCGGTCCAATAGGTCGATCCGCCGTAGATCACCGGCCAAACGGAGCGGTCGAGCGACGAGCCGTTGAACTCCTCCGCAAAGATCATCTGGCCGAACTCGTCGCCGGAGTCCGATGCCGATTCGACGAAGGTGAACCATGCGGACCCGTTGCCCGCGAGCGTCGTCGGGTTCTCCATCGCGGCCTTGCCGTTATACGCGATGGACTCGACGTACAAGTTGCGGTCGGCGTCGTCCGAACCGCCCCAGTCGTCGTTGAGGAACACCACCGTGACGGTATGGGCGCCCCTGCCCCAGTCGCCCGCGATGGTCAGCGTGTCGGATTGGCCGGAGGAATGCAGGGCGGATGCCTCGAAGGTTCCTCCGACCTGAACGCCATCGACCCGGACGACGTACTGGGCATTGCCGTGATACGCGTCCTGCGACAGCCGGATGGTCAGCGTATCCTTGCCGCTGCCGATGGTGGTCGTGATCGGGGGAAAGGACGGGGCTGGTTCAGGTGCCTGCGCCTGCAAGCGCAGGATTTCCTCGTAACTGAGCCAGACGCCGGTCTGCTCCCAGTAGCTCGTGACGACGTTTGAAATTTCGTTCCAGTCTATTGATGCCATAATGACTTCCTGTGACCCGAACCGGAAAATCCCGGACGGGCGACGAAGTATTTTCGCCGCAGGCCATATATCCCCTATGCAACCTCGGGTTGGCAAGTCTAATCGACATTCTCAACCCTTGGTTATGCCACCGGAACGGTTGCCGTGAAAATCATGGCCTTTGCCGCAGCGAACGGCTATAATCCTGTTTTCAACAACGGCATTGCAGCAGATGGCATTCCTCAAAGCGTTCCGTGAGCGCCTCACCCGTGCTCTGGGGAACACAGAGCCCAGCATTATCCGCAAGCGGTCCTTCCTGCGGCGGCTTCTGCCTCCCTATACGGGCATCGCGCCCGACACCGTGTTCGGTGTCAACATCTACAGAACCCACCACTACGACAAATGGTGGTTCCGGTGGACCTTCCGAGCGTACCATGACCTGCTCCGCCGAATCGACCGGGCCTATTACTGGCTCCTCTATCGCCTGCATCCCGGACACCAATACCATGTGGTGAGGACCGATCTCGCGCCGGGCTACTATGACGTGGACGAGATCATGTTCCGCGCCTGCTTCGCCCTGCTCGGTCGCTTCGTCGAGGAGGAACTCGGCCCCGTCGAAGGCGATCTGTCGGAGGAATCCTCCTATCGGGGCTACCGCCTCCACAGCTTCGGTGGCAACAATGAGAAGGCCATCGACCTCTGGCTTTGGTACAAGATCGAGCTACCGGAGGTGGAGCGCCTCTACGCCGAGGACATCGCTGCCTGTTACGGCAAGGCCAGCGTCGATTTTGGCGATCCTGATCCGGTCACCGGATGCCGCACGGCGCGTTTCAACCGCCTGCGCAAGCCCAAATACCCGCATCACTGGCCAGAGATCGTCAAGGACGAGAAGCTCCGCGAACTGATCGCCTTACGCCGCACCCTCTGGACCTGAACCGTGCTTTCCCTGTTGACCTGAACGGAGTTTCTCCGTAAGGTCCCTCCCGCCGCCGGTTACGGCGGATTTCATTTCCGCAACGCTATTTCACTTAGGATCATTTCGATGAGCGAAGCCGCTACCTCCATCACCATCGGCTCGGATGCCAAGAAGCGCCTCGAAGAAGCCATCCGGACGGCGCTGTCCACGCGTCAGGAGATCGCGGACCTCCGCGACAGCCTCAAGGACCTGATCGCGAACGTCGCCGAGGAAGTCGGGATCGACAAGAAGATTCTGACCGAGGCCATCAACACCGCCGAGAAGAACGCCCTCAGTGAGAAGAAGGACAAGCTGGATCAGGTCCAGTACGTCCTCGAAGTCACCGGCTACGCCTGATCCCTCCGGGGCGGGCCTCGGTCCGCCCCTTCCTTCTCCGGGCGTAATCCGATGGTGCTGCATTTCCACCGAACTCTTCGTCTGCTCCCAGACGAATTGCCCCTTCTGGGGCCGGGGCCACCACCATTCTCCGCAATCGCGTGACCATCCGGGAAGATGACAGCCCCGTCCATGGCACCACTCGGTAGGATGTTCTTTCCGAGTGGCTAGAGCAAAACGCAACGGGATTCTACGTCGCCTATTCCGAACGCGGTTGCTGGTGCCAAATCGCATTTGAAAAGGAACAAGACCTCGTGGCGTTCAAGCTGCACTTCGAGGGTTTCACCCCGTGAGCGAGAACACCTTCGCCGTGTTTCGGACCAATCTCCTTTCTCAGGAGATGATGCGTTTGCTGGCAATGGTCGATCCGGCGCGCGTCAAGGCGATGTTCGAGAACCGGGTGATGGTCACCTTCTTCTTCCCCGCTGACCCATATTCAAGGGAGCAACAGGGCCGTCGGCTCGTCGAATGGCTGCATAACAATACCACGGGTTTCTACTGCATCGAAGGCGAGTTTCGCATCGGCTTTGTCGAAATCTCGTTTGAGCACGAGCGCGATATGGTGGCCTTCAAGCTGCGGTTCGAGGGGGCCGTGTCCTGATGGAAGTCAGTGTCATGCCCTACCGGCGCCTCTTTGAGAATCACGTCAGCTTTCTCATGGACAAGCGTCCTGACCTCTACCTCGCCATGTTGCGCAACCGCGTGACCGTCATGGTCAGTGGTGCTTCGACGGCAACGGAACGCCGTGCCATTTGGGATTGGCTGAACAAAAACTGTGAGGGCTTCTTCCATATCGAGAGGCAGGAAGTCCCCGTCCCCGTATACACCGTCCTGTTCGAGCATGAGACCGACATGGTGAATTTCACCCTGCGCTGGGTAGGTCCGCAAAACGGCTAACGGTTGCGGCCGGATGCTCCGGGTCGCTATGCTGAATGCGATTTGAAAAAAACAGATTTCAGGAGACGATTGCGTGTACGTGGATGCGTTCCATGACCGCGAGACCGACACCATCCGTGTTGTCGAGCGGGTCAATGGGCAGCGGTTGTACAACGACCTGCCCGCCGAATACGTGTTCTACCACGAGCACCCCGCCGGGCGGCACCGCTCGATCTACGGCCATAGCCTGCGCAAGGAGGTATTCACCGACGGCCGCAAGTTCCGGACCGCCCTTGCCAAGAAGCGGGACGGTGGCGCGCGCATCTTCGAATCCGACATCAACCCGGTGTTCCGTGCGCTCCACAAGCACTACTCCGGTGCCGACGCTCCCAAGCTGAATCTCGGCTTCTTCGACATCGAGGTCGATTTCGACCCGAAGAAGGGTTTCGCGCCCACCACCGATCCGTTCAACGCCGTCACCGCGATCTCGCTGCACCTGTCGCAGACCGGCAAGCTGCACACCCTCGTGCTGTGTCCGCCCACTTATACGGTGGCAGAGGCACAGAAGATCGTCGCCACCTTCGACGACACCGAGCTATTCGAGCACGAGGCTGACCTGCTCGACCGGTTCCTGACACTGATCGAGGACACCGATGTCCTGAGCGGCTGGAACAGCGAGGGCTTCGATATTCCTTACATGGTCAACCGGGTGAAGCGCATCCTCGGTGAGGACGCGGCCCGGCGCTTCTGCCTGTGGGATCAGGCACCGCGCGAGCGCGAGTACGTCAAGTTCATGCGCACCTTCAAGACCTACGAACTCGTGGGCCGGGTGCATCTCGACTACCTGCTCCTCTACCAGAAGCACAATCCGCAGCAGCAGCACTCCTATCGCCTCGACTATATCGGCGAGATCGAGGTTGGCGAGAACAAGACCCCCTACGAGGGCACGCTCGACGATCTCTACAAGAAGGATTTCCCCAAGTTCATCGCCTATAACCGGCAGGATACCGCCCTGCTGGTGAAGATCGACGCCAAGCGCAAGTTCATCGAACTTGCGAACCAGATCGCGCACGCCAACACGGTCATCCTCAAGACCACCATGGGCAGCGTCGCGCTGGTCGAGCAGGCCATCATCAATGAAATGTGGGCGATGGGCTATCAGGTGCCGGACCGGAAGCCCCGCCCCGAGGATGGCAAGAACGATTTCGCCGATCTGGACGAGGACGAGGAAGGCCGCACCCCGGTGGTCGGCGCCTATGTGGCGAAGCCGAAGGTCGGCCTGCACGAGCAGGTAGGATCGGTGGACCTCAACTCGCTGTATCCCTCCACGATCCGCGCGCTGAACATGAGCCCGGAGACCGTCTACGGCCATATCCGACCGGTGGCGACGATGGAGCTTGTCCAGAAGCGCATCGCCGAGGGCACGCCGCGAGCCGAAGCGTGGGAGGGCCTGTTCAGCACCATCGAGGTCGAGCGGATGCACGCGGGCGACCCCGATTTCATGCTGACCCTCGACATCGAGGATCATCTCAAGGGCACCACCAAGGAAGTCACGATGTCCGCAAAGCAGTTGCGCGACTTCGTGTTTGACCCGCGCAACCACGTCTGCATCACCGCCAACGGCACGCTGTTCAGGACGGACAAGGACGGCATCATCCCGATGCTGCTGGCGAAGTGGTATGCCGACCGTAAGGCCATGCAGAAGAAGCAGCGGGATTACGAGGCCAAGGCGAAGGACGCCACAACCGAGGAGGAGAAAAAGGACGCCCTCTACTGGGCCGGGTTCTGGAACCAGAGGCAGCAGGCAAGGAAAATCCTTCTAAATTCCCTCTATGGTGCGTTGCTCAACGCCGCGCTCCGCTTCCACGACGAGCGTCTCGGTCAGTCCACGACCCTGACCGGCCGCAGCATCGTTCGGCACATGTCGGCAAAGATCAACGAGATCATCACCGGCATCTACGACCCGGTTGGCGATGCGGTGAATTACGGGGACACGGACTCATGCTATTTCAGTGCCGCAACATACTTGAAGGCGCTTGAAGCAGGCACCGCTGCGATGCCCGAAAACGGGGAGCCGCCATTCAGCGCCGATGAACTTCGGATCCTCTTGGGGACGCGCGAGGACACCATCGCCTTCTACGACGCGGTGGCGGATGCGGCGAATGCGAGCTTCCCCGAGTTCATGGACCGCAATTTCCACACCGGCTTGGAGCGTGGCGCCATCATCAAGGCGGGCCGCGAGATCGTGGCTTCGCGTGCCCTGTTCGTGAAAAAGAAGAAGTACGCGGCGCTCTGCTATGACACCGACGGCACCCGCCACGATGTGGATGGCAAGCCCGGCAAGCTCAAGGCGATGGGTCTCGACCTCAAGCGCGCCGACACCCCGAAGTTCATGCAGAAGTTCCTTGAGAAGATGCTCATGGACCTGCTCAAGGGTGTCGAGAAGGAGGTCATCTACAAGGACATAAAGGAATTCCGCAACGCCTTCACCAGCCGTCCGGGCTGGGAGAAGGGCTCGCCCAAGAAGGTCTCCGACCTGACCGGCTATGCCGAGAAGGCGGAGCGCGCCAATGCCATCGGCCTGACCGACCGGCTTCGCCCCGGCCAGAAGCTCAAGGTCAACATGCCCGGCCATGTCCGGGCATCCCTCAACTGGAACCTGCTTTGTGACATGCATGATGACCGCTACGCCATGCGGATCACCGATGGCACGCGCATCATCGTCTGCAAGCTCAAGCCGAATGCCTACAAGATGGACAGCGTGGCCTACCCCATCGACGAGCCGCATCTGCCTGAATGGTTCAAGGCCCTCCCCTTCGATGATGATGCGATGGAGGAGACCATCGTGGACATGAAGATCATGAACCTCGTTGGCGTGCTCGAATGGGACCTGACGGACACCAAGGAGCGCCCCGGCGACGAGTTCTTCATCTTCGGGGAACCGGAGAAGCCCAAGGACCCGCGCATGGACCACAATGGCGGCCCGGCTTGGGATGAGGATGAGGACGACGACTGATGATCGCACAGCGCCATCATCGGTGTCACCAGCCGGGGCGTGGTCGTCTACGACGAGGAGGAGGTGCTGCACTGCCTGATGGCGCATGGCACGGCCGGATGACGCCTATCTACGTCCGTACCGTCCAGTCCATCACCGAACTAGGCTAAAATAGGGTTTTCGTCCACCGCGTTTTGTGGTAGAACCATGCCCATCCCAGACTGATTTTCAGAAGTCCATTTTGGAGCCGATTTAAGAATGCGTGACATCCTGAGCGATGTGGTCAAGCAGACCGCATCTCTGTTTGAAGTCGTGAAGGTGGTTGGCACTGATGACGCCACCAAACTGTCGGCCGTCGATGCGAGCAAGACCCTGTTCTTGCAGGCTGCTCTCAGGCAGCCGATCCCGGAATTTGCGGGCGAGTGGGGCCTCAGCAACCTACCCCTGCTCAATGGTCTGCTGAATTTCGCCTCCTACAAGACCGACGACGCCACCTTCCGGGTGAAGCGCGGCGCCCGAAACGGCGTGGAGTTCGTCGAACAGTTCGAATTCCGCGATGCCAAGGGCAAGGGCGCCGATTTCCGCGCCATGAGCGCCGCGCTGGTGGGGGAGCAGGCGGTCATCGCCAATATCCCGTGGGATGTGTCGGTGACGCCCTCCAAGGCGAAGGTCGCGGAGTTCTCGCAGCTTGCCAGCATCTTCGGCGAGGTCAGCAAGGGCTACTTCGGGGTGCAGACCGAGGACGGCGACCTTGTATTCAACATCGGTGACGACACTTCCTCGACGCATCGCGTGAGCCTCGTGTTCGAGAGCGACGTTCAGGGCGCGCTCAAGGGCGACCTGATCTTCTCGATTAACCAGTTCCTCTCGGTGCTCAAGCTGGCGGGTACCAACAAGACCACCGTGAACATCACCTCGCGGGGCGTGCTGGGGGTGGTCGTTGAGACCGACCACGCTACCTACAGCTACTATATGCGGGCGAAACGTTAAGACGGCACAAGGCGCGTCGCCGGGGAGAGGGTTTCTTCCATCCCCGGCGGCGGACGCATCCGAGGACCATTTCGAGAAAGCGATACCATGGCTGCCTATCTGGGTTGGCTGCTGCCCGAGGACGAGCGGGCGCGGCTGCTGGACCTGATCCCACCCGCCTATCCCGACGTGATCGCGCATCACGTCACGCTCAAGTACGGCGTGAAGCCGGACGCGCCCTTGCCGACCGAGACGATGGGCGAGGTCGTCGGCGTCGCGGACGACGGCGAGGGCGTACAGGCCGTGGTGGTCCGCATCGGTGGCACAACGCAGCGCCCGGACGGCAACACCTACCACATCACGTGGTCCATCGACCGCGCGGCAGGCCGCAAGCCCGTCCAGTCGAACGATGTGATCCGGGAACACGGCTGGAAGCCCCTGCCCGACTTCGTGGCCGTGCGCCTCGAACCCAAGCTGTTTGGGGCTGGCCGCCATGGTTGACCCCGAGGACATCACCAAGTTCGACCGCACCCTCGCGGAACTTGAGGAATTCTGGTTGTTCTCGCTTGTCGTGGCGGGGAAGGTCGCCCGCACGCAGGCCCGCCTCCTCGATAAGTTCCTCACCTCGCTGCCCAAGGGCGGGACCCCGTTCAAGCGCATCGCGGCGGCGGTGAAGGCCGGGACTTTCGAGGACAGGCTGCGGGAGAGCCACCTCGGCCAGTACGGGCGCCTGTCGCGGGCATTCCGCGAGAGCTTGCGGCTGGACATGTGGACCTGCTCCGTGAAGGACCTTGAGGGCATCCATGGCTGCGGACCAAAGACGGCGCGCCTGTTCCTCATGCACAGCCGACCGGACCAGCGGCTCGCGGCCATCGACACGCATATTCTCAAGCTGTTTGGCGAGCACCGCGACCGGTTCCTTGCCTTCATGCGGGACCGGGGCCTACGCCTCAAGGAGGTGCCCAAGGCCACGCCCGGCTCTGGTCCGACCTATGACGGATGTGAAGCCTTCTTCCTGATGCTGGCCGACGAGGCAGGCATGAGTCCGGCTGATTTCGACCTCTCGACATGGAAGCGGTTCAGTGCCCGAAAGGCTGCCGTATGAGCATTCGTGCGGATTTGGCACACCAGAGTTCGTTCAAGGACATGGCCTCGGTGCTGCTACCTCACCTTCACGCGCGGTACGGGGCCACGGAGGTGCAAATCGCTATGCTCAACTACACCAACGATCTCGCCGCCAACCCTACTGCCCCCACGAATGGCATTCTGCGGGGGCTAAAGGGACGCCCCGGATGGTGGGTGGACCTGTCGGTCACCGCTCCGTATCTCCGTGCCGATGCGGACCTTATAAAGCACGATCTGACCGCCGCCGGTCTTATAGTCTGGTACACCACTATTTGGTGTATGGAATACGGCGATTTCTGGTGTGCCCTCGCGGAGGAGGACTTCACGCAGCTTGCCGTCATGCGGCGGCTCACTAATGCGGACAGCCCGGCATAAATACGGACCGACCGGTTCAGCGAGCGACGACATATGCCCAAGAAGCGCCTTATCCCCTTCCGCCTTCTCCCCGGCTCGTGGGGGCTGGCGGGCCGCACCTATGCCGAGGCGGAAGCGGAGTACTACCTCGAAGGGGAGGAACTCGAACGGCGTCTGGCAGAGATCAGGCATTCCGACGAGCCCACCAGACTGGCCGAGAAGCTGCTGGCCCTTGATCTGAAATATGGTCACATCGACCAGTACACCTATGACCTGAAAATGTTCGAATTGTCCGGCGAAACCAGTGCGACGGCGCGGGCTGCCATCGAACTGAGGCACGGCCGGATCGACCAATATACCTATGACCGCCTCGCCGCCGTCGAGAACTGCGGCGACGAGGAGGCGTGCGAGGTCGTCCTGCTAGCCGTTGATCTCAAGCACGGCCGTATCGACCGATACGCCTATGACCGGGCTCTGGCCAAACGCGGCACCGCGCCCGACAGCGTGGAGCGCGAACTGGCTTTGCTCGATGTCGATCTCGCGCATGGCAAGATCAGCAAGGCCGAATACGAAAAGGCGCGCGCCACCCTGAACGAGGAACCATGGGTCGGCATCATCGATAGCGGCTTCGATCTCGATCAGGGTATCAACGGCCTCTACTTCGAATTCGACTGGAACGAGTACTGGATCGAGTATCTCCGGCTACATGGCTATACCGGCGATACCGATCAGCAGATCGTCGAAGCTTGGTTCGCGGATGTCTCCCGCTCGCAAACAGATCAGGTTGCCTCCGTGCCCCTGACACCAAGCCGCAGCGTCCACATCGTTCGGGACAACGGCACCTTCTACTCATAAATCCAGTGCTCCAACGGCCTTTTTCGGTTTGACGGCCGCACGGGCTGTGCTAAGCTATGCCCATACTTGAAGCCATTTTGGAAGAACGCTATGCGTCGGCTCGACACTTTCCTGTTGGATCGCGTGGCACAACCCATCGCGGACCGTCTCGTCTCCCCCTATAACGCCGCCTATGTCCTGCTGCTTGGTGCCGCCGTAATCGATATCACGTATGCGGCCGTGCTGACGCTGGACGTGGGCATCAGCATCATGCTGACTATCGGAACTCTCTGTAACCTGTGTCTCCTCCGGTCCCAGTTGCGGATCGCCCGGCGCCTTGAGTCCATCAAGCGTCCTATCCGCAATCCCGTGCGCGCCCGGCATGGCGGCCTCCGGCTGCTCCTGCTAATCTTCTTGGCGTTGTGGTGCAGCAGTCTGCTGCTGGACGCCATCTTGCCGACCACGGGAGCCCTCATGGTCGTTCCGCTGATCGTACTCTGGTCCTCCGGCCTTTATCTCCTGTCGTGCGGGCGGCGCACAGCATGATCGAGATCATCCGCTGCCTGCACCTCAATGGCATCTTCTACAACATTTTCTGGGAGGAGTCCCGGAGGAACATCCCCTACCGGCTGTTCGTTCGGCTGGACGATGCGGCAGCACAGAAGCAATTCGCCACGGCCTGCGAAAACCTCGGATTGGTCCACCGGGTCGAGACGCTGTCACTCGGTGGCGTGACAGGCCCCTTTCTGGTCCTGCTCAAATCGGCAGAAGGACTCCTGCCCCTGCTCCTGTCGGGCGGCATCCGCTGCATCGACGAATTCCTGCCATCACAGACCGCCCCGTCCATGCTGCTCGAATTCCTTGGGCAACAGCGGTGAGGTGTTGCGCCTCGCCGCACCGGCATGAGCCGGACCGCGATCCCCCACTTCGCCTTTCAAATGCTGCCGGATGATCTGACGCCCACCGCCCCGCCGAGGTTCTGCGACCAGCACGAGCGACCGCCTGCACATTTTCAGAAACGGATTCCATGACCACCTACGCGATTGTCGATTTGAGCAATTTGTTCAGCCGAGCCCGCCACGTCACGCAAGGCGACGCCTTCATCAAGGCAGGCATGGCGTTGCTCATCACGTTCCGCTCGTTGCGCCGCCTCCACCGCGAGTTCAAGGTGGACCACATGGTGTTTGCCGTGGACAACGGCTCGTGGCGATACGCCGTGCATCCCGGCTACAAGTCCCGCCGCAAGCTGGAACGCAGCGCGGCGACGCCCGAGGAGAAGGAGGAGGCCGAGATTCTCTACCAGACCCTCGACAACCTCATCACCTACCTGACGGAAAAGACCCGCTGCACGGTCCTGAACACCAAGGGGATCGAGGCCGACGACTTCGTCGCCCGCTGGGTGCAGTTGCACCCGGATGACGAGCACTGGATCGTCTCCGGCGACAGCGATTTCGTCCAGTTGCTTGCTCCCAACGTCCACATCTACGACGGATTGGAGGACCGCATCCTGCGCATCGACGGCGTGTTCGACCAGAAGGGCCAGCCGCTTGAGTTCTCCGTCCGGAAGGAGAACGGCAAGATCAAGGTCGGTCCGACCCTCGCCGAGGCCAAGAAGAAGCATGACGCGGCCCAGCGCGAGAAGGAGAAGGCACACAACGCCGCTGAGAAGCAGCGGGCGCAGGCCCATGCCGAAGCGGAGAAGGCCAAGCAGCAGGCTAACCCCGGCTACAAGCCGACGCGCTATGTTGCCACGCCCTATGAGTGGGTCGAATATTCCTTCGAGCCTGAGCCGGAATGGTGGCGGAAAGCCTTGTTCATCAAGATCATCCGTGGCGATGAGGGCGACAGCATCTTCTCGGCCTATCCGGGTGTCCGCTATGATGGGTCATCCAAGAAGGTCGGCATCAAGCAGGCGTGGGAGGACCGCCGCGAGCGCGGCTTCCACTGGAACAACTTCTTCCTCGCCGAATGGGAGAAGCTGCTGCATGTGGACCCGGATGGCACCAAGCACACGAAGATGGTGCGGGTGATCGACGAGTTCCGCTTCAACGAGACCCTGATCGACCTGACCAAGCAACCGGACGAGATCAAGGCCAAGATGGACGAGGCCATCGTGGAGGCGTGCAGCCGGGAAAAGGCAACCGGCGTCGGCATCCATTTCCTCCGGTTCTGCGAGCAGCACGATCTCCCCAGCCTTGCGCGCGAAGCGCATGACCACGCGGCGTATCTCAATGCGCCCTATTCGAGGTAACCCACCATGCCATACCAAATCGACCCGCTTCCGATGCCTTCCGCTGAC
>Ga0207747_1000669_pt1 | contig 33922 bp, 22 predicted proteins | sample HigsolmetaGSP11D_FD_184839 | JGI IMG/M metagenome (GOLD analysis project Ga0207747, IMG submission 184839) | High solid enriched microbial communities from the Joint BioEnergy Institute, USA - SP1-1-D (SPAdes) | ecosystem: Engineered > Bioreactor > SSF (Solid state fermentation) > Aerobic >...
TGAAGCAGGAAGAATTGATGGATTGAGTGAATTGGGTATCTTTTTCCGGATATATATGCCGACAATGAAAAACTCATATGCGGCAGCGGCAATTATTACATTTATGAACAGTTGGAACAATTATATGTGGCCGCTGGTTATTTTGCAATCTCCTGAGAAAAAGACGATTCCTCTACTTGTTTCTAATTTAGGGGCAGCCTATGCACCGGATTATGGTGTGATTTATACCGCAATTGTCATTGCCACATTGCCGACAGCGATTATTTTCTTTTTGATGCAAAGACATTTTGTCGCGGGCATGATGGGATCTGTAAAAGGTTAATAAGTTTTTATATAAATAAAATCACATTAGAAAAGAGGTACAAAGGTAATGACTAAGGTGAAAAAATTTTCTTATGTTCCTCCAACTAACGGATATCCTGAATGGAATAATAATCCAAACATTTTCCGACTAAATTGTCTAGCTGCACATGCAACATCAATTTCTTATCAGAGCATGCAAAAAGCTCTAGAGGGAAAACGGAATGAATCTACTTATTATTATTCATTGAATGGTAGCTGGAAATTTGCGTTCTATGAAACTCCTGAAAAACGAAGTCGAGAATTTTTTAAAGAAGATTTTAATAGTTCTGGGTGGGATGAAATAAAAGTACCCGGGCATTGGCAATTACAAGGATATGATTATCCGCAATACACTAACGTAAGATATCCTTGGGAAGATACAGAAAATATTAAACCGCCTTTTGCACCGACAAAATATAATCCGGTAGGTCAGTATATTACAATGTTTAATGTGCCGGAAGAGTGGGAAGGACAGCCGGTATATATTAGTTTTCAAGGTGTTGAATCCGCCTTTTATATTTGGGTTAATGGTGACCTCGTCGGATATAGTGAGGATACGTTTACTCCGGCAGAATTTGATATAACACCCTATTTAAAAGATGGGGAAAACAAACTTGCGGTCGAAGTTTATCGCTGGTGTGATGCAAGCTGGCTTGAAGATCAAGATTTTTGGAGATTGAGTGGGATTTTTCGCGATGTTTATTTATATACCAATCCGATTGTTCACATTCAAGATTTCTTTGTACAAACAGATTTGGATCAAAATTATGAGGATGCAGATTTAAAAATCACAGCAAAAATGAGTAACTATGAAAGGGAATATAAAGGAAAAGTAACTTTTGAAGCACAACTCTTTGATGCAAATCAGCGAGCAGTTCTGAAAAAGCCGCTTATTTATGAAATGGAAATATCTGATTATACATCAGAAAAGATCACGGTTCATGCATTTGTGGAAAATCCTTTAAAATGGAGTGCAGAATTTCCTAATTTATATACTCTTGTCATGAATGTAAAGGATTCAGAAGGGAATGTTATTGAGTATCAAAGCTGTAAAGTCGGATTCCGAAAATTTGAATTGAAGGATGGGCTCATGCTAATAAATGGGAAACGAATTGTCTTTAAAGGTGTGAACCGTCATGAATTTTCAGCTGATAAAGGAAGAGCAATTGATTATGAAGATATGCTTCATGATATAAAATTGATGAAACTGTACAATATTAACGCCGTTCGGACCTCTCATTACCCGAATCATCCACTGTTTTATGATTTATGTGATGAATACGGACTTTATGTTATCGATGAAACAAACTTAGAAACCCATGGAACTTGGCGTTACGATCAGAAAGAAGAGGAGGAGACCATTCCTGGGAGTAAGCAGGAGTGGACAGAAAATGTTTTGGATCGTTGCAATTCTATGTTCCAGCGTGATAAAAATCACCCTTCTATTGTTATATGGTCTTTAGGGAATGAGTCTTTCGGTGGTGATAATTTTGTAAAAATGCATGACTTTTTAAGAGAAAATGATCCGACAAGAATTGTTCATTATGAAGGCATTTTCCATTACCGAAAATCGGAAAGGGCTTCGGATATAGAAAGTACTATGTATATTCCTCCACATGTAGTCGAGCAATATGCAGTTGAGGCGGAAAAATCAAATAAGCCGGTAAAACCATATATATTATGTGAATATAGTCACTCAATGGGGAATTCAACCGGTAACTTGTTTATGTACACTGAATTATTTGATAAATACCCGGTCTTACAAGGTGGGTTTATTTGGGACTGGAAAGACCAAGCGCTACGGACGACAACGAGTGATGGAATAGAATATTTGGCATATGGAGGCGACTTCGGTGAATCTCCTCATGATGGAAACTTCTGTGGGAATGGCGTTATTTTCGCTGACGGAACGGTTTCACCAAAAATTTTTGAAGTAAAAAAATGCTATCAAAATGTCGATTTTTCCGCAGTTAATCTTAATCAAGGTGTCATTCGTTTAAAAAATAAATTTTTATTTACAAATTTAAATGAATTTACTTTTAAGTGGACCATAACAGAAAATGGAGTAGAAGTGAAGTCAGGAACTAGTGAAGTGAATGTTGCTCCAGGCCATACGGAAGACATTACTCTTGGGATTAATCCTGCAGACTTTGAATCTTACTGTGGTGAGTTAGTATTAACGGTGAGCCTCCATTTAAAAGAAACGAAATTATGGGCAGAAGAGGGACATGAGATTGCTTTTGAACAATTTATAATTCGAGAACCAGAATTAGTTAAAGAAAATTATGATATTGTAGACGAAATATCTGTTACTAATCTTGAGCAAGAGTTACATGTTAACGGAAAACAGTTTGAAATCGTTTTTGACAAAACGAGCGGTTTCTTAACGTCTTATATTTACAATGATAAACAGTTGTTGCAAACTCCAATAAGACCAAACTTTTGGCGTGCCATGACGGACAATGATCGTGGAAGTAAATTGGATGTTCGCAGTGCTGTTTGGAAAAATGCTGGTAAAAACAGTTCCTTAAAAGATTTTTACTTTGAGGAAAAAGAAGGTCATGTTGTTGTTTCAGTTAAACATACGATTCCAACTGAAAAAGAATCAATCTGTTGTATTCGTTACCAAGTGGACTCAATAGGAGCAGTGACTGTTCATTACGAACTAATTCCAAATCCTAACCAACCTGAAATTCCTGAAATTGGTATGATGTTTACAATGCCGGTAAGTTTTGAAAATGTGGAATGGTACGGGAAAGGCCCACATGAAAATTATATCGATAGAGAGAAGGGGGCAAAAATAGGTAAATATTGCGGGAAAGTTTCCAAACAATATACGCCATATTTAAAACCGCAAGAATGTGGAAACAAGATCGGCGTGCGATGGGCAAAGATTTATAGTAAAGATGGAACAGGATTGAAAATAACCGGAATACCAGCTATCGAATTCAATGCACTTCCATATTTACCTGAAGAACTTGAGCAAGCCAGTCATATATATAAGTTACCGGAATCAGATAAAACAGTTGTCCGTGTTAACTTTAAACAAATGGGTGTAGGCGGAGACGACAGTTGGGGGCAAAAAACACATCCGGAATTTACATTATACGCTGACCAAACATACAAATACTCATATATAATAACTCCGTTCTTGAAAGAGTAGATTTATTAAATTAGTGTTTTAGAAAATTTCTATAATAAATTTACTAGTTAATACTAAAAAATTTGTTTTTTAAAATGAGGATAATTTTAATGAATTTGATTATTATAGTTCATTCGTCAGAAATTTGTCATTTTACTAGTAGAAATTTAGTGATAATACCCCTTCTTATTGGTGTATTACCACTACCTTTTTAGGTGATTTACGCATTTATACTGAAGATCTATCTTCGTTAATTTGGGTAAAGTTTAATCTATAAATATCCTTAGCCTAACTTTTACCGAGCATTTAAAAAACGTAGGAAGAAAAGCATTATCTTAATTAAATAAAGATTTCTAAGCTGTTTTTCTACTAGGTCTAAACATGGTTTAACTCCGAAACTTAGAAACTAACTTAGTCATATCAAACTTTGGTCTAAAATCGATGCTTTACTACGATCCTTTTTGAGTGTGAATTAGTGAAGGTAATTGTAATATATTCTACTTTGTATGGAATCCATTTTTCCATAGATAAAAATATTTTATAGGAAGGAGATTATCAAATGAGAGGACTAATGAAAAGAATTTTGAAAAAAGTTGCTTTATTAGGATCTTCACTTGTTCTCTTGCTAAGCATCTTTTTACCTACGAGGACTATATCTGTTAGTGCTAGTGAGAATACAATTAGGGCATCAGATGTTTCTGTCAAATTAGATCCTACATATCAGGTTGGTCCATTCGAAGGCTGGGGAACAGCATTAGCATGGTTCGCTAATATTACGGGAGGTTGGCCAGATTCCATTAAAAATGAGTTGGCGGATGCGCTTTTTGGTGAAAATGGCCTAAATTTTAACATTGCGAGATACAATATCGGTGGAGGGGATTCACCAGAAACAGAACCATATATGAGACTTGGTGGAGCGGTACCCGGTTATTGGAATCGACCAGCAGAGTTTGGCCCACCAGAAGGTAATGGAGATGACTGGAAAGAAATAGCAAATTGGTGGAATGCTGATGATCCAACTCATTGGAATTGGGAAGCTGATAAAAATCAACAATGGTGGTTAACAGCTGCGAAAGAGAGAGGGGCAAATTTATTCGAAGCATTTTCCAACTCAGCTCCATATTTTATGACTCAAAGTGGCTATGTATCTGGAAACTTTAATTCATCAAAAGATAATTTAAAACCTGACCAATATACCAATTTTGCAATTTATTTAACTAAAGTTATTCAATATTTACAAAATAATTTAGGCGTTAATTTTAGAACGCTTTCGCCAGTTAACGAACCAAATACGAACTACTGGGGGGCGAAAGGAAGACAGGAAGGATCACATTGGGACCCAGCGTCACAAGCAAAAATTATTAACGAAGTACAAAATCAAATAGATACATTAAATCTAAATACTGTAGTCTCAGCCATGGATGAAACAAATCCTTCAACATTTGGTACAAACTGGGGAAATTATACCAACGAGACCAAAGCAAATATTGGCCAAATGAATGTACACACTTATGGTACTGGTCAAAGACCATTGGTTCGGGATTTAGCAAAAATTGAAGGTAAACGTTTATGGATGTCTGAAGTAGATGTGGGTGGTTCTGTACCACAAAATTTTGATGCTATTGATCCAGGCCTTGATTTAGCAGAACGTATTACGTCCGATATTAAAAACTTGGAACCTTCTGCTTGGGTACTCTGGCAAGCAATTGAAGATGAAGTAAACATGAATGCAGACCATGAAAATTCAAACTGGGGTCTTATTCAGGTTGACTTTGACCCGAACGATTTTAATACATTAAAATGGCATAAAAACAAAAAGTATTATGTTATGGGAAATTATTCAAAGTTCATTCGACCAGGATATAAAATCATAAACGCTAATAATGAAAATACCTTAGCGGCAGTAGATGAAGGTGGAAGTAAGGTTGTGGTTATTTATACAAATCGCAGCCAAAAAGAACAAGTAGTCGATTTTGATTTATCTGGCTTTTCAAAAATAGGTGAAAATGCAACCGCTACACCATTTGTAACATCTGCAACCCAAAATATTGAACAAATGGGTTCTATTGATATTGAAGGTAAAACGTTAAATGCTACTGTAGGACCAAAATCAGTAACAACCTTTGTCATTGAGAGTGTGTCAGGAGTAAATTCTGATGCAAGCTTTATCAAAGCGGATAGTGAATATAAGATTCTAAATAAAAATAGTAGCAAAGCAGTTGATATCGCCCAAGATGGAAAATCAGTCGTACAAATGGATTACAATCGAAATGGTCAAACTCAAGACTGGAAAATTGAAAAAGTATCGGAAGGTAATAGTAACAGAGAAGTTTATAAAATTATTCATGCGGATAGTGGAAAAATATTAACACTTGAAAATACTGTAGCCACTCTAGCTGAAGATGTAAATAGTGATAATCAAAAATGGCTGTTATCGACAAATGGAAATGGAGAATTTACTTTTATTAGTCAAGCAAGTAAAGGTGTCTTAGAGGTTTATTCTCAATCAAAGGACAATGGTGCGACAATCGGTACTTGGACGCCGAATGCAGGAAGTAATCAAACTTGGAGATTAGTAGAATCTGGAATAACAAATGTTGACCATATTGCGGTTTGGACATTGCCAGGTACTGCACCAATTCTCCCTGATGTTGTAAAAGTTTATTATGGTGATGGAACTTCTGAAAGTAAAACAGTTACATGGGATGAAGTAACATCTGAAAAATATGCGACTGAAAATACGTTTACAGTAGAGGGGGAAATTGAAGGAAGCTCCCAAAAGGCTGTTGCAACAATTCAGGTCAGTGCCATAAAAAATATTGAACCATTAAAAGTTAAAACAGCTATCGGAGTAGAACCGGTATTACCGAGTGGTGTATCGGCAAACTTAACTAATGGATCAACTGCAGTGGTTCCCGTCAAATGGGAAACCATGAAGCCATCTGACTATGAAAAGTTAGGAAAGTTTAAAGTAGAAGGTACTGTAGAAGGATCTAATAATAAAGTAATTGCATATGTACAGGTTAGAGAACGGGCATTGGAAAATATTGCATTGAATAATGGAACTGCTGAGTTTCCGAAAGTTTCCGCCTCGTTTACGGGGAAATGGGATAGTGTGAATCATGTAAACGATGGGGATTATTCCAGTAAACGATGGACAAATTGGGATCCAGATGAATGGCGGTCATCAGATTGGGTTGCCTTTGATTTTGGAAAAGAGGAAAATATTTCTGAAGTTAAATTTACTTTCTATGATGATCAAGGAGGAACAAGACCACCTAAATCATTATTCCTTGAGTACTGGAGTGGAAATGAGTGGAAGGAAATCCCTAATACACAAACTAATATTAATGAAGAAGATGTAGTGCAAATACAATTTGATAATATTATTACTTCTCAAATTAGAGTGATGATGGAAGCAATGGAAAATACTTGTATTGCAATTAGTGAAATTGAAATAATGGGCTTAGGAAATACCCCTGCTACTAGCAGTGATGCAACACTTCATAACATAATCATAGATGGACAACCGTTAGAGAAGTTTGAACCTGGTACATTCTCTTATGAGGTACAATTTGATTCCAAACAATCTACTGTACCAGAGATTGAAGTCATCACTAATGATTTGTTTGCTACTTACTCAATTGAATTACCAGATTCACTTCCTGGTCAAGTTATCATCAATGTAAAATCAGAGGATGACTCGCAATCACTAGAGTATGTGATTGACTTTGTTTCTGCTCCAAGTGAAACGCCAGACAATGGCAATGAGAATCCCGACCATGAGAGTGAAACACCGGGAACAGGAGATGAAACATCAGGTCCAGGCAATCAAACACCAGACAATGGCACAGGAAATGGCAGTACTCGAGTCACTAAGGATAAAACACCAATAACGGGATCTAAAGTACAAACTGATAACAAAAATTCAATAACAAATAGTAGTGTAACTAAAAGTGAATTACCAAATACGGCAAGTAATGTATATAATAGTTTGCTAATAGGAAGTGTGCTATTAATATTTGGTGGAGTGTGGTTCATATTTAATCAAAGAAGGAAAGCGAAAAATTATAAATTATAGATAAGTTGTCTGGATGTGGAGAAGGAATTACCCACATCCTTTTTGGGTGCGCCGTGCATGGCGATTAACTAGGCGGTGAAAGTCCGCTATGGGGTGTAGGTAGTGACCAACCATTAGCCAAGAGCAAGGGTGTCCACTGTGAGGTGGAATCTGAAGGAAGCTGGAGGCAAAATTCTGGCCTGAGGAACACAAACATCATCAGGCGTTGCTCATGAAGTGAGAATGCCAACAGACCGAAACTCGAAAACTAATTGGACATGAGAGCGTAAAGGGTGTAGGTAAATGTAAGAAAAGTGAATTGTCTTTCCTTGGGGGATCTCACGGACAAGCGGAAACTAAGTATGAAGCTTGGTTGAAATTAGATTTACGTTGAGAAGTCATCAGAAGCCATAATACAGAGATGTTCTAGACATCGACGGAAAGTGCTGAACTAGAGGAGATGGCGGTAAATGAAAGGTACCAAATGGATGTTTGAATGTAGAAAACAAGGAGAAGCTTACTGTCAAAGAAATTTTGTGAAAAAGGAAAGGTATGACAAAAGCATAGTTCCAAATGAATAACGGAAGACAACACCATCAAAGAACACAGAAAGAATGAAAGGATACTGGAGCAAATCCTATTCAGAGATAATCTGAACTTAGCTTATAAGAAGATGAGGAAAAGCATAGGAGCTGGTAGAGTAGACCAATCTTCTGGGGGATATCTGCGAATCCACCAGGAGAAGCTTTTACGGTCCATTCTTAATGAGCCACACAAGGCGTCAACATGTAAGAAGGAAATATCAATAGATAATGAGAAAACAAAGGTGGCCCCACACATAAGAGATATCAAATTTCTGAGATATTGATTTTATATTTATAAGGTAAAATGCCAACTAAGAGTATCCAAAAGTTAAAAGATAATATCTGAGTAGCAACAAGTCGAAGTAATGGAATGAATGTTCGAAAACGAAAAGAGAAATTAAACCAAATCATGGGAGGGTGGATAAGCTATTTCAAACTCGCTGACATGAAGGGTCTAATGGGAAGAACAATGGACCAATGGACTAGAAGTTGTATGCGAATGGTTACCTGGAAGTGCTGGAAGAAAGTTCATACAAAGCCCTAACAAATGAACTATATAAAAGAACGAAATATGTTAGTTTTCTTGACTACGACATGTCTGTAAGAATGTAAACTTTAGAATTGCCCTGTACTGTTCCGTACACAGGATGGTGTAGATCGACTAGTCGATCTCCTACTCGATATACTAGAGACCCCCAGCCCTACGAACAAAAATGAGTGATGAAATAGAATATTTGGCATATGGAGGTGACTTTAGTGAATCTTTACATGATGGGAACTTCTGTGGAAACAGGATGATTTTTACTGACGGAACGGTTTTTCTAAAACTTTTGAAGTGAAAAAAGCTATAAAAATGTTGACTTTTCCTTAGAAAGTCTAAATCAAGGTTGCCATTCAAACTTTTGGTAATATTTTTATGAAATAAATAGTTTACTTTAAAGTGAAAGTATGATTTCCTTTGGCGATTTTCAAAAGTTATGGAGGTGAAGTCATGGACATGAAATTGGGCCAAATTGCCATCTATTATAATGAAGGAACGAAAGAATTCCATATCCAAGGTTTGAATTTCAGCTATATATTCAAAATTTTAAAAAATAATCAACTCGGTCATATATTTTATGGAAAAAGGATTCACCACCGAGCATCATTTTCCCATCTGCTAAAAATGAAAACGAGGGGAAATTCCACTGTACAATTTGAGGATGATCCGGCATTTTCCTTGGAGATGATTAAGCAGGAGTATCCATCCTATGGAACGACGGATTTCCGCGAACCTGCCTTTCAAATTGTTTATGAGAATGGTAGTCGTATTTCGAACTTTGAGTATAAGGAACATAAAATTTATAAGGGAAAACCTAGATTAGATGGTCTACCGGCAACCTATGTAGAAAATGAAAATGAAGCCATTACTTTGGAAATCCATCTGTTTGATGAACTAACGGCTACAGAGATCATTTTGCTATATACCGTTTTTGCTCATTTTAACGTTCTTACGCGGAGTGCGAAGTTTATTAATAAAGGAAAACAAACATTGAATGTAACAAGGGCTATGAGTGCAAGTATTGACTTCTTTGATGCTGATTTTGAAATGATCCATCTGTCCGGGGCTTGGACAAGAGAAAGACATGTGAAAAATCGAAAACTTGAAGTGGGCATTCAAAGCGTATCAAGTACTAGAGGAAATGCAAGCAGTCCGCACCATAACCCGTTCATTGCATTAAAAAGACCAGAAGTGACGGAACATCAAGGGGAAGTGTACGGGTTTAGTCTCGTTTACAGTGGGAACTTTTTGGCACAAGTAGAAGTTGATAACTTTGAAGTTGCCCGTGTATCATTGGGTATCAATCCATTTGATTTTAACTGGCGACTAGAGAGGGGAGAATCGTTTCAGACACCTGAAGCGGTGATGGTATACTCGGATCAAGGCTTAAATGGTATGAGTCAAACATATCATGAAATCTATCGAACAAGGCTAGTCAGAGGAGAATGGCGGGACAAAGTGAGACCTGTTTTGATTAATAATTGGGAAGCAACATATTTTTCATTTAATGAAGAGAAATTACTGGAGATAGCCAAAGTTGCCAAAGATCTTGGGGCAGAATTATTTGTATTGGATGATGGATGGTTTGGACAAAGAAATAATAGCAAGACATCGTTAGGGGACTGGTTTGTGAATCACGAAAAAATACCAAATGGAATTGATGGTCTGTCGCGGAAAATCAATGATCTTGGTTTAGCATTCGGCTTGTGGTTTGAACCGGAAATGATTTCAAAACAAAGTAAGTTATACCGTGAGCATCCTGATTGGTTAATCCAGGTTCCGGGTAGGAGACAATCACCGGGAAGAAATCAGTTCGTGCTGGATTTTTCGAGAAAGGAAGTTGTTGATCATATTTATGCATTGATGGCGCAGTTACTTTCCACTGCATCCATTTCTTATATCAAATGGGATATGAATCGCTATATGACTGAAATAGGATCGATGACTTTACCAACTGAACGCCAAATGGAATTATCTCACCGCTATATTTTAGGTGTTTACCGTTTGTATGAACGATTGACCAATGAATTCCCTCATGTATTATTTGAATCGTGTGCCGCTGGTGGAGGACGTTTTGATCCGGGGATGCTTTATTATGCCCCGCAAACGTGGACAAGTGATGATACAGATGCCGTTGAACGATTAAAAATTCAATACGGTACATCTTTTGTCTACCCAATAAGTTCGATGGGTGCTCATGTTTCTGCAATTCCAAATCACCAAGTCCGGCGCTTGACCAATCTCCATATGAGGGCTGCAGTTGCCTACTTTGGTATCTTCGGTTATGAACTTGATGTTACAAAAATGTCAGAATATGACAGGGCATGTATGCGTGAACAAATCAATTTTTATAAGGAACATCGTGAATTAATCCAGAAAGGTCTCTTTTATCGACTATTGAGTCCCTTTGAGGGAAATGGTAATGATACTGCATGGATGGTTGTTTCAAAGGATAAAAAAGAAGCGGTCATAGGCTATTATCAAGTCCTGGCAAAACCAAATGCTAAATACAAAAGGCTGCTATTGAAAGGTCTGGATCCGAATACTGAATATGAAATCGAGGGTTCAAGTGTAACACATTATGGAGATGAACTGATGAATTTCGGTCTTGTATTGGAAGAAGGAAATGTTGTCGTTGATCAGAGTGGTTATAAACAATCCGGTGATTTTACGGCGCAACTTTTTGTCATGAAGGCAAAAAGATAGGTTTTGTAATTTTTAATTTCCTAATCTGCGGTCTAGCACCACCAGCTTTATTGGGTGGTGTTTTACTGCCAAATATGGGGAAGCTTGGAGTTTGGAAAATATTAAAGTTATCCATAGTTCTAGGTTATCCACAATACAATAATTCCTATAAAATTTTCCCTGCCTAACACGATTTTTTATAAACCATAGCAGGATTTCTTAACCTGATATCGAAAATTGTATACAATCCCCCCTTACTTATTCATCCTGATTCAATTGCACAAATCACTTTCATTCCTAAGTATGGAATCATATTTTAAAAAGGAGTGACAACATGCCTGTTCTTACCTACGTTTATGAAGATGCAGGTACGTCAAGGTATACAGATCATGACCAACTTTTTAAAGAATTACTTCATACGTTTTTCGCAGAATTTCTCGAGTTGTTTTTTCCCGAAGTGCACAAGTATATCGACTTTTCGGCGATTCGGCCGCTTTCTGAGGAAGTATTCACAGATCTTTTGGGAGGTGAAAGTCGGCGTGCTGATATTGTTAGCTAATAGGAAAGCTTCGAGGGATTACATCGCAGCCGAAAAAATTTTATATTTTTTCGGTGAACTACGGCTCTGCTCTTGCCTAAAGGCTAGGCAATCGCCGAGTTTTCTTTATCGAAGCAAAATTAAAAGGGGAAGAAACAATACTCATTATTCATGTCGAACCACAAAGCTACTATCAAACAAATTTTCATGAGCACATGTATCTTTACTTTAGCTTGCTTTATAATAAGTATAGGAAACCAATTTTACCCATTGCAGTCTTTACGTATGACAAGAACTATAACGAAAAAAATGAATTTACGATAAGCTTTCCGTTTTTCCATGTATTGAGCTTTCAATTTTTAACATTGACATTACGAAAATTGCGTTGGCGTGATTTTATTCACTCGAACAACCCGGTTGCGGCAGCACTACTCTGTAAGATGGGCTTTACAGAAGAAGAAAGGGTTGAAGTGAAGAAGGAATTTTTGCGAATGCTGGTTCGAATGCAACTTGACCCGGCACGTCAACGGTTGATCTATGGTTTTTTTGAAAGGTATTTAAAATTGACCGATGAGGAGGAGAAAGTTCTCATGCAAGAGGTTAACAAATTAGATCCTGAATTAGCAAGCAAAATCATGGAATTGCCGATTTCTTATGAGGAAAAAGGGAAGGAAATCGGAAGAAAAGAGGAACAACGGAAAATAGCTGAAAAGATGATAAAGGAACGCTTTCCTCTAAACATCATTGCAAAAATTACTGAAATACCTGTCGAAGAAATTAAACTAATCATGGAAAATGGCAATGATTAACCATATTTTGAAGACTCGTTTTATAGGGATTAACCATCATGGTTAAATAATTTTGTAAAATTCCAAGATAATTTACAGATTGGTGATTTTCCTCATAGTGGTAGGTTTGAAAGTTTAGTTTATTCGATAGCTATGCAGCAGTGTTCAACCTTATCTGTAAAATTGGAAGCGGTAGAAGGATTTACCGGTAATTTTTTGATATATCCCATTAGAATAATTGTTCTGTTTTTAATATAATTTTTTTAAGGATAAAAGGGGGAACTATTCGATTGAATGATCTGCTACTAGTAAACGAAGAAAAAATGTATGATGCCTATGAGATTGATTTTGACCGCCACTGGAAAGAAGTCATAACGCATTTTTCAATGAATTTTTACTCCTAGTTGAACCACATCTTTTTGAGAAAATTGATTTTTTCAATAAACCGCAACCGATTGAACAAGAGTTATATCCATTGGCATCAAAGCAAAAGAAAGGAAAAATATTGCGGATAAGATTTTTCTTGTCACATTAAAAGGGAGAAAGAAAGCTCAGGCGGCCATTCATATAGAAATCCAAGGCGATGGTCAAGATGTTTCAGAGCGAATGCTGAAAACATACTACAAGATTTTCGATAAAGATAGGAAAAATATTTTTTCAATTGTCCTTGTTACACATCCTTCATACAGACAACTTTCGAAATTTCATCATCAGTTTTACGGGACAAGTATTCTATTCCAATTTCAGGTTCACCATTTATTCGACTTCTCGGAAATTCAACTATTAAAGTCGAATAATCCATTTGCTCTTGCGCTATTGGCCGGCCAGTACCAAGCAAAAACAAGAACAAATCCCGAAGAACGGTACACATACAAATTAAAACTCACAGAAATAATAAAGGAAAGATATCCATTTGGCGAATCAGATATTGGGATTAAGTTATTGAAGTTTGTTGACAATATTTTATACTTACCTCATGAATTAAATGAGCAGTATATCCAAGAGGTTTACCAAATTTTTAATAAGGAGGGTATGGACATGGCTCAAGCGGAAAAGACAAAAGAAATTATTACCTTTGGTGAGTTACTTGAGAGATGGAAAAAGGAAGGTAGAGAAGAAGGAAGAAAAGTAGGTAGAAAAGAAGGAATTGAGGAAGGAAAAAGAGAAGGAATTGAAGAAGGAAAAAGGGAAGGTCAATTCCTCGAGCGGAGAAAGATGGCACAAAAAATGGCGAATGCAGGTTTAGACATAGAAACGATTATTTCTTTAACCGGTTTTTCGGAGGATGAGATAAAGCAGATTTTAAAAGAAGGCTAAACCGTGTCGATTATTATTCTCTTCCAGGATTCACCTGTACATAAACTGACTTGAAATTCATGCGATTCCCTATTTTTCATAAAGAAAGGGCATAAACAAGATGAAAGATTTCCCGGATGAAGAACAAATTTGGATCAAACATATAAACAATGCATTCGATTTCCCGTTTAAGGCAAAAGTCATAGAGTGGCAGGAGCCCGGTACAATCGTTCTGCAGGGAGATGTGTTAAACGTTCACGCCATAAGTGATTTTGATGAAAAATATGGAATTCTTGTAAATACAAGATTTGGTAGGAAAAAGGTAGTTTTCCCACTGCTAGATTTGGAGCCTATGCACATGAACGAAAAGCAAAAACAAATCCTTGAAGACTATGGTGAATGGTTTATAAACAGTCGCTTAACATAAATTTAATGATTTATATCATAACCGCCAGCTTTTTTGCAGGTTTGGTGGTTACTTTTTTTCCACTCTGTTCGGCAAGCAAAGGCATTTCAAATTAATGAAGTTTTAAGGGAGAATGTTTCGGACATGCTTCCGAGTAGTTCATTTAACAATTGATGGAAAAAGAGGCCACCACAATCTGGAATTCACTTGGTTGGAGGGGCAAATGCTGAGTTTAGTTCCATCACAAATTTTTTAAAAGCTGTATTTTTAGAAAAAAGTAAATGAAAGCGTTGACAAAAATAAGGTTTAGCGTTAAACTAAAAAATGTAAATAAAAGGTTTAGCGCTAAACCTAAAGGAGGAGAGTATTGAGTGATGAAAAAGTTATTGGGGGTTATTGTAACATTATTTTTATTGGTTGGATTATCAGCTTGTTCATCCGACAGTAAATCTTCGTCAACAGGAGGAGTTAAAGATGAAAAGACAGACAAAGGACTCGAGGAATTTGGCGAAACAATAAAATATAATCCTAATAAATTAGTGAATAATGGCGATCCAATCCAAATAGAATATTGGACTTGGAACGACACCGATCCGGTAATCAAAATGGCAAAAGAATATGAAAAAATTTATCCAAACGTAAAGATTAAAATTGTTAAACATCCATGGGATGACATCTGGACAAAATTACCATTAGCTTTAAAGGGGAAAAATGGACCTGCAATGTTTGGAATTCATAATTCCCAACACGATATACTTATTCCATATCTAGCACCTTATGATATTTCTGCAAGTGACTTGGAAGCAGACTTCACAAGTGTTGAACCACATATTATTGACGGGAAAGTTTATTATACCGATCTAGTAATTAATACAGGAAATATCTACTACAACAAGAAACTTTGGGCTGAAGCGGGATTAACAGAGGCAGATATTCCCAAAACTTGGGACCAATTTAGAGAAGTTGCGAAAAAGTTAACAAAATTTAAAGATGGAAAATTGGTCCAAGCAGGTTTTAATTATAATGGCGGTGGTGGCTATGATGCAATATGGCAAGGGATGAATTATCAACAAGGGGAATTAATGTTTAAAGATAACGGGAAAACCGTGAATTATGACAACGAAGTAACAAAGAAAACAACTAAATTCTTAGTAGATTTATATGAGGTTGATAAAGTAGGTTCGAAAGATTTTGGTGATGATTCAACCATGAGTTTTGGTAATGGACAAACTGCTATGGTTTATAAATGGGGATGGATGAAGGGAGAACTGGCAACGAAATATCCAGATATTGAATATGGTGTGTTCCCAACACCAACTCCAACAGAGGAAATTCCATTCGCTTATGATCGATACAACGGTGAAAGTACACCGGGGATAAACAAAAATCAATCGAAAGAGCAACAAGCAGTAGCTCAAGACTTCTTAAAATATTTACTGGCAAATGATCAATATTCTAAAGAAGCTGCTTTTACATATGCTTCTTTCCCAACGAAAAAGTCTTTAGCAAACGATGAAGAAATTTTATCTGATCCTTTATTGAAAATTTTGGCACCGCGTATTGAACGGTTGATATGGCCAGGACCTTTCCCGGCAACAATTGAAACAACGTCTAAACAAGTAATTGAAAATATTTTATATAACGGACAGGATATGAACACCGCTATAAAAGATGGTCAAGAAAAAATGGAATCAGATATGAAAGATGCATCATTTACATCATTAGAAAATAAATATCAATTTTTTAATGAAGCAAATTAACTAATTATTTGGCAGCAGTCGGTATTTACTGTCTGCTGCTTAATTTAAGTAGAAAAGGAAGATGGTTATGATTGCATCGATACAAAACAAATTTAAAAACTTTCTTAGCTTAAAAAATGTAGCAATCGCATTTTTAGTTATCTATTTTGCTATTTTTATGGTTTACCCAATTTCCAAGGCTTTTATTGGAAGTTTTTATGATTGGAATCCACTTATCGATCAATTTAATTTTGTCGGTTTAAATAACTTTAAAGAAGTTATTGGTGATGGATTATTTTGGAACTCAATTAAGAATACGCTACTTTTTACCTCTTTTTCTGTGTCATTCCGACTTGTAATTGGACTGGGATTAGCCATGCTATTGTATTCAAAATTAGCGAAGTATAAATCATTTTTTAACGGAATGTTTTACATGCCTACCATCACACCTTTAGTAGCAGTATCATTTGTTTGGATGTGGATGTTCAATCCTCAGTTTGGTTTAATTAATAATATCTTTCATTTAGATATTAATTGGCTTAATGACCCGAAATATGCGCTACCTGCCATCACGATTATGACCATATGGAAAGATTTTGGCTATGCCACGGTTATATTTTTAGCAGGTTTAATGGGATTACCAAAGGATGTGTACGAAGCTGCAGATGTTGATGGTGCAAGTGGATTTAAAAAATTTACTAATATAACATTACCATTATTAAAACCAACAACGATTTTTATTTTAATTACATCTTTAATTTCTTATCTTCAAGCATATGTTCAGATCCTTATTATGACTGAAGGTGGTCCGGGAACTTCGACTTACGTAATATCTTATCTCATTTTCGATGAAGCTTTTGTTAAATATAATTTTGGTACAGCTTCAGCCATGTCAATGATTCTATTTGTTATTATTGCTATATTGACAGCCATCATGTTTAAAGTTACTGGGGAAAGGAAGATGACTCCATGACAAAAATAAAAACCACTTTATTTAACTTGATTTTATTTATTTTGGCGATCATCACTGTCATACCTTTTGTTTGGATGTTTATTTCATCTTTTGCTCCGAACAGTGAGATTGTCAAAATAGGTGGGTCTTTTTGGCCTGGTCAATTTACTTTGAATAACTATGTCAATATCCAAGAAAACTTTAATTTTATGCGAATGTTTGCCAATAGTTTATTTATCGCTGTTACTACGACAGTAATTATTATTTATACAAGTGCATTAATTGGATTTGTATTTGCCAAATTTAAATTTAAAGGAAATAACTTACTTTTTTCAATAGTATTGTCAACCATGATGATACCATGGGCAGTAACAATCATACCAAAATATGAAATGATGATGGATTTTGGCTGGTTAAATACATATACATCTTTAATTGTACCATCGATGATTAGTGCTTTTGGAATCTTTATGTTTCGTCAATCTATATCACAGATTTCTGATGAAATGTTAGAAGCTGCCAGAGTCGATGGGGCTTCAGATTGGTTTATATTCCATAAAATCATTTTACCCATGTCACGTAATACGATATCAAGTTTAGCTATCTTTCAATTTTTGTGGAGTTGGGAAGACTTCTTATGGCCGTATTTAATGATAAATGACCAGAATAAACAGTTGCTGCCAGTTGGATTAAGATTATTTAATGGTCAATATGGAACCGATTATGGTGGTTTGTTCGCGGCTACATCAATTTCAATCATCCCGGTAATCATTATCTATCTAATCTTCCAAAAACAGTTTATTGCTGGTATTCAGAGTGGAACCGGTAAATAATAACGTATAAAATAATAGTCAGAAATAATAACAGTAGGTGTATTAAGGTGAAAGTGACAATAAAAATGATTGCTGAGGAAGCCGGAGTTAGTATGACAACGGTTACGAATGTACTAAAAAACCGAACCGATCGAGTTTCCAAGGAAAAAATTGAATTAATTAACGATATCATAAAGAAGTATAATTACACTCCGAATATGAATGCCAGGTCATTAGCTAATTCATCATCTAATTTGATTGGATTATTATATCACTCAGTGGGGGGAAGAATTGATTTTTCCGATCCGTTCGTATCTGAATTATTAGCAGGAATTGAAGAGAAAACAAAGGATAATGGATATTTTGTACTCGTTTATAATATTGAAACGGTTGAAGATGTAATTAAGGTCCAAAAAAACTGGAAATTTGAAGGGTTTATCATAGTTGGACTGTCGGAAAATAGTTTCGAGGAAATTCATAAAAATATACCATCGGATACACCAATTGTGTTCGTTGATACACACCTAACAGCAGATATGGAAAAAGAATTTATAAATTTGCCTAACCGTTATATTATCTCAAGTGAAGATAGACAGGCAGGGTATGAGGCAACCAAGTTTTTGATAAGTCAAGGACATAGAAAAATTGGTTTCCTAGGATTTATATTTAATGAAAGCGAGCCTGGGGTTATTAACGAACGTTTCCAGGGCTTTAAAAAGGCACTTCAAGAATCCTCTATATCTTTTGACTATAGATTTTTCTTTACTGATAAGGAGTTTGAAAAGATTACCGATGTTTTAGAAGAAATAACCGGTCTTATTGTTTCTTCTGATTATTTAGCCATTAATCTGATTCATTACTTAAGAATGAGAGGACTATATGATAAGAAAAAGTTGTCAATAATTGGATTTGACGATGTATCTTATGCAAAATTTCTGGATCCTCCATTAACAACGATTCGATTAAATCAAAAAAATAAGGGGATTATTGCTTTTAATCTTTTGAATAAAGCGATTCATGGAGAAACTGTTGATAAAATAACGAATCTACCGGGTGATCTCATTGTGAGAGAGTCTGTTACAAATGTAGCTTCAAAAATAGGTAAACAAGCGAGGAGAAAAAATGAAGAATAAGCCAAATGACAAAAATATTATTCAAGGTGAAAAGTATCGGTTTACATTGATAACAGATAAACTAATTCGTTTGGAGTACGCAGAAACTGGAGAATTTGAAGATAGTGCAACTCAGATTGTTATTAATCGTGACTTTGGGGAAGTAAACTATGAGCTTATTGAAGATGAAAGTGAATTGAAAATTATTACGAATGCATTCCAACTTTATTATGACAAAAGTGAAAAATTTTCCTCCAGCTCGTTATTTATTGATGTTCGCTATAATTTTGCCGTTTATGGGAATCGTTGGCATTATGGGGAGACTCCGGAGACGTTAAAAGGAACTGCAAGAACATTAGATGAGTCAAACGGCGCTGTAGAACTTGAGGAGGGAATCATTGGGAAAAACGGTTTTGCTTTATTGGATGATTCGAATTCCTTTTTAATTGATGAGAATAATAATCTCGTAGAGCGTAAGAATAAAGAGATAGACCTTTATTTTTTTGCCTATGGAAGAGACTATAAATTAGCTTTAAAGGATTTTTATCGTTTAACCGGGGAAACACCTCTTTTGCCGAGATATGCACTGGGAAATTGGTGGAGTCGTTATTGGAAATACTCTGAAGAGGAATATATGGACTTAGTAAAGAAATTTAAGGAAGAAAAAATTCCTCTTTCTGTAAGTGTTATTGATATGGATTGGCATATCACGGATGTTCCGCAAAGATTCGGGAGCGGATGGACCGGATATACCTGGAACAGAGATTTATTTCCTGATCCAAAGCGCTTTTTATCCTGGCTCCATGAGCAAGGACTTGTTGTTACTTTAAATGTACACCCTGCAGACGGCATACGTGCTTTTGAAGAGCAATATTCGGTCGTTGCTGAAAAGTTGGGGTTAAATGTAGAAATTGAAGAGCCGGCAAAATTTGATCTTATGAATGAAAAATTTAGAAAGGTATATTTTGAAGATGTTCACCATCCGCTCGAAAAGGATGGTGTTGACTTTTGGTGGATTGATTGGCAACAAGGAAAAGAAAGTGGTACAAAAGGTTTAGACCCATTGTGGTTATTGAACCACTATCATTATACAGATATTCAAAAGTCGAAGAAAAACGGAATTATCCTTTCCCGTTATGCAGGTCCCGGAAGTCATAGATATCCGATTGGATTTTCAGGTGACTCGATTATTTCATGGGAATCTTTAGACTTCCAGCCATATTTTACATCAACAGCATCTAATATCGGCTATTCTTGGTGGAGTCATGATATCGGTGGACATATGAAAGGAATTAGGGATGAAGAGTTATTGCTGCGTTGGGTGCAATTCGGTGTTTTTAGTCCGATTAACAGAATGCATAGTTCCAGCAGTGCATTTACCAGCAAAGAGCCATGGTGTTTTAATGATATAGTTAAAAAGTCGATGATCAAGTACCTGCAATTACGTCATGCCCTATTACCTTATTTATACACAATGAACGTGTTTACTCATGAGGAGGGGTTACCTCTAATATTACCAATGTATTACAACTATCCACTAGTTGAGGAAGCATACGAGGCAAAGAATCAATATTTCTTTGGTACAGAAATGTTTGTCGCTCCGATTACAAGTAAATCAGATCCTATTTTAAAAAGTGGCAGTGTCAAGGTTTACTTCCCTGATGGAGACTGGTATGACATATTTACAAACTTCAGGTACAAAGGAGAAACAGTATTAAAGGTATATCGCGATCAAACCGAAATGCCGGTATTTGCAAAAGAAGGTGCCATTATCCCACTGGATGCAAATCCGCTACAAACGAAAGCAATGGAATTACCTGAGACCATTGAATGGCTCGTTTATCCCGGACAATCAAATGAATTTCAATTGATAGAAGATGTCGCGAATAAACGGGTAAAGACAAAATTTACTTTAGACGATCAATCTAAAAAGATTACGATAGAAACAACGGGTAATCGAGAAATTTTACCGACAAATCGTAAACATAAGATTAGGCTAAATGCAACAAATCCCGTTTCAATTGATCCGATAAATATTTCCAAAATTGACATAGAGCCGTTTAACAGTCAAAATAATAGTCAAAGTTTTTTGGTGTGTGGTAAGGGTGATTTACCAATAGAAATACATATCAAAGGTTTTGCATCTATCAAATCCCAAGACGTAAAAGATGAACTGTTTTCTCGATTGTATAAAGCAGAACTTGAGATTACATTGAAAGATTATCTATGGGAAATCATCCAAAAAGGGATGCCTGATTTACAATTTATGTCAATTATTAATGAGTTGGAAAACATTGAATTAAGTAAATCCCTATTTGAATTAATTTATGTCAAGATGAGTTGATTTTTAATTGTTCTTTTCCTATAGTTTTAAAAAATGGTATAAGTCGTGTACAAAAAGGGGGGATAAGTTCACTTACACAATATTTTGTAGGGTAAGCAGCAAGAAAACACATAAAAATGGTGATTAGCAAGTAGTTTTTTGGGTATTTATGCCACGTAGGAGGACAAAATACAACTAATTCTCGTGTAGAACAATTTGGAGAGGAAAAATTAGGAAAATGATTAAAAGGGATCAGAGATAAATAAGTCTGATCCCTTAACCGCTAAAATTGTTGAAGAAAGAATCACGCAAAAACATCACCCATATATTTGACATTTTGAAAAAAAGTATATTATTGGAATACTTAAAATTTCTAGAGCGAACACTAGTGGTAGAAATTTTTAAAAATAGTAAAAATTAAACATAATATCTTGATCGTGGTTACCAAAGCCTTTTCCAAAAATGGTTACTCCGCCAACATTTTCTGCATCACTTTCTACGGAAATTTTAAACTTCAGTAAATTTTTTTCCTCTATCCCTAGATCGGCCAACACAACATTAGAAAGGAATTTTCCATCTATACAGGTATCATATTGACTAATTCTTATGTGTTTAAGTAACCCATATTGACTATTTTTATCTTCCCACCATGATGGTGTATACCTTCCACGTACATCGGAAAAGTTACCCGGACATGTCCATGTCCCGATATTAATATCATTTACATAAAAAGTAATATCACTAGGCCAAACATTATTAGAGTTCGGAAATTCAGAGGAGATCTCCAAACTAATTTCCAAAAGTTCTAGGACATTTTTTGCAGAAAGCATATTTGGAATCTTATATTCAACGAAACCTTCAGAAAACCATAATAATGAAGCATTCATACGGCCGGCATCCATAAAAAACTTCGGTTCATCCACTTGGCCAATAAAATTCTCATTTGATGCTATACCACAAGTTGGTTTTACATAAAAATCTGTATAATGACCTACATTTAGTTGTACGGTGTGCAACTTGTAAGAATGATAGATTTTTGTAGGAAACTGGATTTCAATATTATCAACGGATAGATAAGATAGTTTTTGAATACCTGACTTCCCTGGAACCTTTTCTGTCTTTATCAATTGGGCTTCCTCTAATTTCTGAATATGTCTTGTAACAATAGCACTACTTAATCCTAATTTACTGGCGAGCTCTTTAATATTCATCTTTTTCTCAGATAATAATTGCAATATTTCTAATCTAACTTCACTACTTAGAGCCTCATAAACAGGTAATGAGTTTTTTGAAATATCTAATTGCATCCTTTTCCCTCCATTTAATTAACTAAAATATCCAACTCTTATTTTATATTTTATTATATAAAATAGTTTAATTAACTTCAAGATTAATTTAAATAAATGCCTATACAATAATATTGACAGCGCTTTAAATATGAAGTATAGTTTATTTATTATCTTTAGAATTTAGTTTAATAACCAATTAGTTAACTTAATTTTTGAGGGGGGGATATAATCCTTCGTTAATAATTTATTTAAAGTTTTGGTCATTTGCTAAAAATATAATTAGGGGGTATTAAAAATGAAAAAACTTAGTTTAGTAATTATGTCAATTATTCTTACTTTTACATTATCTGCCTGTGGTAGTAATTCTTCTGATTCAAGCTCAGGTTCAAGTTCTAATTCAAGTAAAGAAATCGTCTTTTGGAACCCATTCACAGGCCCGGATGGTAAAAATATGCAAAAAATGGTAGATGAATATAACAAAACAAATCCGGAATATAAAGTTAAAAATATTTCTTTAAAAGAAGGAGATATGTATAAAAAAATTCAAACAGTCGTTTATTCAGGAAAAAACGTCCCGGATTTGATGATTGTTCATGCAGAACGTATTAAGCAGTATGTAGATAATGATATGTTAACTAGTTACGATGATTACTTAAGCGATTTCCCGGAAATAAAAGAAGAAAATTATATGCCAGAAGCATGGAAAATCGGGGATATAGATGGTTCCAGATACAGTCTTCCACTTGACATCCATTCATTTGTTATGTATTACAACAAAGATTTAGTAAATAAGTATGCACCAGGAGCACTTGATGATAATATTGTTACTTTTGATGAAATTAAAGCTGCAGGAGAAAAAGCACAGAAAGATAAAATTACTACCCTAGGGGTCACATGGGTGAAACCGAACTTTCTTTCCTTATACGCACAAAATGATGGTAAGTTAACGGAAAATGGTACAGATCCAACCATTAATAATGACCAAGCAAAGGCTGCATTCCAAACATGGATTGATTTGTATAAATCACGTATAACAAACAAAGATGGAGAAGATCCTGCACAACTTTTCCTTCAAAAAAAATTAATCTTCTATCCTGAAGGAATCTGGATGAATAATAATTTGAAAGACGCAAAATTTGAATATGGATTAACCAATGCACCACAACTAACTGATGATAAGAGTCAAATGATCAATTGGTCTTCATCACATCAATTTGTTATGTTTAAAAGTAAGGATCGATCAGATGAAAAAGCTAAGGGTGTTGTTGAATTTATCGATTGGATTCGTGACAATTCATTAGAATGGGCAAAAGCAGGGCAAAATCCGGCTTCGTTGAAAATTCTCGAAGATCCCGAATATAAAAAAATGGCCCAATCATTTCTATTGAAAGATCCTGAAGAACAAGCTTCACTAAAAATATTTGACTATAAATACAATGGCTATGTTTCAGAAGAATTGGATGCAAAGGGTCTCGACATCATTTTCGGAAAAATTCCTTTAGATAAAGGACTTGCTGATATTCAAAAAACACTAGAGGATAAAATAGCTAAAGATAGTTCGAATGAATAGTAATAATGAACTTTAAACAATGGAAGCTGTTTCCATGAATGAAAAAGGGATACAGCTTCCATGTAATAATTTTTTTGGAGGGGTAGTTATATGGAAGTGCCTGCGAAGCTGCTGGATCCAAAGTCAAAAGGTAAATCTGTGAATTGGACTCCCTGGGTTTTTATTACACCACATTTGTTGATATTTAGTATTTTTTTTCTAGTGCCTATTCTTTTTGGAATTTATATTTCTTTTACTAATTGGGATTTGATTGGGAAACCAGAATTTGTCGGATTAGCGAATTATAAGGAACTCTTATTCCAAGAGGATTCATCTTTTTATACACAATTTCATAATGGGTTAAAAAATACGTTTATTTTTGTCATTTTATCTGTTCCTTTTTGTATAATTATACCGCTTTTATTGGCTACTGCTTTAAATGCAAAACCAAGATTTCATAAAATATATCAATCTATTTTTTATTTGCCTACTTTATTTTCCATTTCAGCTGTCGTGATTATCTGGACATTGATGTTTAATGTGAATCAAGGGCCGATTAACCATCTACTTGGTCAATCAATCCTTTGGACGGGTTCTCAGCCATATGCATGGGCAGCTATTGTGATTGTAACGGTGTGGTGGGGCATCGGCGGTAACATGATTATTTATCAGGCAGCTTTGAACGGAATACCAAAAGATTATTATGAAGCTGCATCCATAGATGGAGCAAATGGGTTTCAAAAGTTCTTTAAAATTACTCTTCCAAGTATCCGTGGGCAAATACTTTATACCGTAGTTATTACAACCATTGCGCAATTTAATATATATGGTCAACCTCTAATGCTAACAGGGGGAGGTCCAGCTAACTCTACACGTGTTCTATTAATGGATATTCAACAAAATGCATTTGGCTCCGGTCAATCGATTGCGGGTATTGCTTCAGCTATGGCCATTTTGCTTGGTGTATGTATCATGATTGTATCATTTATTCAGTTTCTCTTTTTACGTAACAAAGAATAGATGTGAGGTGAAAAATGAATGAAAAATAAATGGCTATCTTTTTCTAAATTAGTGGCTTTTCTGTTTCTGCTGGTAATGGCAATTATATGGGTTGTTCCCTTAGCATGGGGTCTTGTAACATCCTTTAAAGATAATATGGAATTTCAGACGATGGGTTTTAAATTTCTTCCCGTTGAATGGATAACCACTAATTACACTTCACTCTTAGTGGACAACTATAGTACACCATTGCTGCATTGGTTCTCTAACTCATTAATTATATCCGTTTTCCATACTCTCTTAGTACTAGTCGTAGTATCTTTAGCTGCCTTCGCTTATGGTCGACTTCGATTTAAAGGCCGTAACATTATTTTTACGTTTTTATTGGCTACTATGATGTTTCCGGGTGTCGTGAATTTAATCCCTTTATATAAAATTATTGACTCACTTGGTTGGGTTAATTCTTACTTGGCAGCCATTGTTCCGGGTGCTGCTGGCGTATTTAATATCTTTCTGGTAAGGCAATTTATGGCAAATATTCCGATCGAATATGATGAAGCGGCAAGAGTCGACGGTGCCGGAGATTTCCGGATTTTCTTTAAAGTTATCTTGCCACAATTAAGACCAATATTAATGGTTGTTGCTTTGTTTAGTTTTACCGGCTCTTGGAATGACTTTTTATGGCCATCTATTGTTTTTAATGATATTGAAAAAATGCCCATCACCTCCGGGCTCCAGTTACTACAAGGGATGTACATTGCACAGCCAACCATTCTCATGGCAGGGGCTATAATTGCAATTATACCAACGTTTATTATTTATTTATTTGCACAAAAGTATTTTTTACAATCGATGTCACTTTCTGCTGGTATAAAGGGATGAAAGGGGGATATGAGTATGTCTAATAAAATGGAAAAAACTTTAGTTTATATTGCATCAGGATGGCAACTATTAGATGGACTCATTACCATCTTTATCTATGCACCATATATAAAGCAAAAAGGATTGGATACTGTTGGATTAACTTTTGTGGAAAAAGAAGGTTTAAACTCTCTTTTAGGGAGTATTTATTGCGTTGCTTCTATCTATGGAATTTTACTCATATTACTTGGGTTCATTACTATCTATATAACAAGATCCTATTTGAAAGAAGGCATAGTACCAAGGAAAGTGCCTTTTTGGTTTCTGATTTGTGGGATATTTTCATATTTTACGATGGATATAATCAGTTTAATTCTATATATGGGAGCTGGAATTATTATACTAGCAAAAAATCGTTCTTTAAAAATTTATGAAAAATTATGAACATCCTAAGGAGGAAACAAAATGAACGCATTACATCCAAGACCACAATTTAGTCGAAATAATTGGGAGTCACTAGATGGCGAGTGGAAATTTGCATTTGATGATAAAAATATTGGGGAAGTGAATAAATGGGCAAATGGTATTCCAGAGGGGCAAACGATTCAAGTGCCATTTAGTTACGAAACAAAAATGAGTGGTATAGAGGATTCCTCACATCATCCGGTTGTTTGGTATGAACGAACAATTAACGTGAAACAAGATAAAAATGTATTACTTCATTTTGAGGGAGCGGATTATTATACAACACTATGGGTTAATGGATTAAAAGTAGGACATCATAAAGGAGCTTATACTGCTTTTGTGTTTGATATTACTAACTATGTTCATAAAGGTGAAAATCAAGTTGTCGTTAAAGTGGAAGATTCGATTGATTGTTCTCAACCACGTGGGAAGCAAAGATGGTTGAAAGATAACTTTGGCTGTTGGTATATACAAACGACTGGAATATGGAAAACCGTATGGCTAGAGTATGTTTCACCTATATATATTGACTATGTAAAAATGACACCTGAATACGATAAAAAAGAAATAGCCGTTGAACTGCACATGAATAAAAAACAATATGATTCTGATTTGACCGCCAGTGCTGAAATTTCTTTTGAAGGTAAAATAATTAATAAAGTAACCGTAAAAATAATCGATGGAGTTGCAAAGTTTTCCCCAAGTGTTTTAGAAAGTGGTAACCCATGGAGCATGAAGAGCTGGAGTCCGGAAATTCCAAATCTCTATGATATCAAATTTGAATTGTTTCAAGATGGTCAACGTGTAGATTTAGTAAACTCCTATTTTGGAATGCGTAAAATTTCTATTGAGGGAAGAAAAATTCTCCTCAATAATGAGGAATTATACCAACGATTAATACTGGATCAAGGCTATTGGGAGGAAAGTGGATTAACCCCTCCGTCGGTCGAAGCGCTTGAAACAGACATTGATAAGGTACTTGAAATGGGTTATAACGGTGTAAGAAAGCATCAAAAGATTGAGGATAATCGGTTCCTTTACCTTTGCGATAAAAAGGGATTATTGGTATGGTCAGAGGTTGGAGCAACCTATAAGTTCGATGATCAAGCTGTTTCTAATTTTACAAATGAGTGGATAGAAATTGTGCAACAAAATTACAATCATCCTTGTATTATTACATGGGTACCATTTAATGAATCTTGGGGTATAGGGGATATTTTTGTTAATGATGTACAGCAAAAGTTTACTGAAGGTATATACTATTTAACCAAAACCTTTGATTCTATGCGGCCAGTTATAACAAATGATGGTTGGGAGCATACCATTTCAGATATAATCACTCTCCATGATTATGAAGAATTTGGTGAAGTATTTAGAAAACGTTATGAAAGTAGTGAAGTTTTACTTTCAAACAACATCCAGCATAACAAGCATCGCTATCCTTTTGCCAAAGGCTACGGTGATCAGGGGCAACCTGTTATAATTTCTGAGTTTGGTGGTATCGCGTTTGCATCGGAAAGTGGTTGGGGATATGGTAATCAAGTGAAAGATGAAGAGGCATTTATTCAACGCTTTGAAAGCATTCATCAGGCGATTCAAGATCTCGACTATGTATGTGGTTTCTGTTATACTCAGCTAACTGATGTGCAACAAGAGATCAATGGATTACTAACCATAGACAGAAAAGCGAAAGTTGATTTAACAAAGATTCGTGAAATTAATGAAAGGAAAAAATAATGGATATTTTCTATGAATGAGTTTTAGGACTCTTAATAGGTAAGACTAGGTGCTATTGCTAGTATCTTACCTATTATTATATATTTTAATATCATCTTTTACAGAAAATCTGAAAGGTCATAATTTCTTGCATTTCAAGTCTTTTCAGCTTCAATGTACCTCACTAAAACAATAAAAGAAGAGTTTCTTTTAAAGATTTATAAGTCATGTGCAAGTACTACCGAAATCATATTTAAACAATATGGGAGTGTGAAGTTATGATTGAGAAGACGTTTCAAAATCCACTTCTAGATTTTGGAGCAGATCCGTGGGTATTTAAGGATAGAGACTATTATTATTTTATGGTAACAAGAGGTACCAAAATTGATTTATGGAAATCGAAAACTTTAAGTGGAATAGCCCAAGGGAACTATAAAACTATCTGGACAGCTCCTGAAGAAGGAATCAATTGTGCAAATGTATGGGCACCTGAGATTCATAAGATTAATGGTAGTTGGTATATTTATTTCACAGCTAACGATGGTAAAGGTGGAGATTTATCCAGAAAAGTATTTGTTCTTGAAAATACTTCAGATCCTTTTAATGGAGTATGGGAAGAAAAAGGGTTTGTCAATACAGAATATTCAGGTTTGGATGGTACAGTTTTTGAACATCAAGGTAAACTTTATTTTGTTTATGCCGGATATGGAAACTTTCCAGATTATGGATCTGCCTTATATATTGCCGAAATGGAAAACCCATGGACATTAAAGGGAACAAATGTGTTGATATCCAAGCCGGAATTCGATTGGGAAAAACAAGGTGGAATGGCTATCAATGAAGGACCGGTAATGTTAAAACGGAAAAATAAATTATTTTTGATATATTCCGCAAGCACAACCTGGTCTGATGATTATTGTTTAGGCATGTTAACAGCAACAGCTGACAAAGATGTATTAGACATGAATTCATGGGTAAAATCTGAACAACCCGTATTTAAGAAAAGTATTGAAAATCAAGTATTTGCACCAGGTCATAACAGTTTTACCTTATCTCCCGACGAAACTGAGGATTGGATTATTTATCATGCAATTTCAGAATCAGAAGGTGGTTCAGAACATCGAAGTACTCGAATACAAAAATTCACATGGAATTCGGATGGTACACCGAATTTTGGAATCCCATTACCTATTGGAATTCCTATTCCCGTACCATCAGGGGAATGATTAATGGAATTATTAAATGTCGCTTTTACTTTTGTATCTAATCTTCCCACATCAATGCCAAGTTTACCATCATATACAGACTAAATATATAAATTCTCATATTTTCTAATGTCACTTTCGAAAGAAAGATGTTAAGGGATTATCAAACGGATAAAAATCTCTATAATAAGAGGTATAGATAGGGATTTTTGTAAACGGAAGTGAGTGGTGGAAAATGAAGCGAATCATCTTACATCGAATATATGATAAATCTAATTACTCGGAAGGAATCCGTATCCTAATCGACCGAATATGGCCCAGGGGAATCAAGAAGGAAGATGCCAATATTGATTATTGGTTTAAGGAAGTAGCACCGTCGAGTGAATTGAGAAAGTGGTTTGGTCATAAACCGGAGCGATTCGAGGAGTTCCGCTTAAAATATTTGCAAGAGCTTAGGAATGACGAAGAGAAAAGTCAAAAGGTCGATGAAATTTGTCAAATATTGGCTGAAGACAATGTCATACTCCTCTTTGGTGCAAAAGATATCGAAAGGAACAACGCAGTAGTATTAAAAGAAGCGATATTAAATAGGTGTAAGGTGTAATTATAGCCTGAAAGATCAGTAGTCCATTCATACCAACAAGAGCATATCCATCCTAAACGATATTTGTTATAATGGAAAAAGAGTCTTTCAATAATACTATCGGTTAGAGAGGGATATTTCATGAGTTGGAAAGAAATTGCTGATAAGTGGCTAAACAACGAAGCACTGGATGGAGATCTAAAGGAACAACTATATAAGCTAAAAGAAGATGAAAAGTCCTTAGAAGAACTCTTCTATAAAAGTCTTGAATTTGGTACAGGTGGAATGCGGGGAGAAATTGGGCCGGGTACAAACCGGATGAATATTTATACTGTTCGTAAAGCATCGGAAGGTCTTGCACAATGTTTATTAAGTCAAGGTGAGGAGAGTGCAAAACGAGGTGTCGTCATCAGCTACGATTCAAGACATATGTCACCGGAATTTGCCTTAGAAGTGGCGAAAACAGTTGGGAAACATGGAATTAAGTCCTATCTTTTCTCAGAATTGCGACCAACACCTGAACTATCTTTTGCTGTTCGTCATTTAGGAGCTGCTGCCGGTGTTATGGTCACAGCCAGTCATAACCCACCGGAATACAATGGTTATAAAGTTTACGGGGATGACGGTGGCCAGCTTCCGCCAAAACAGGCAAATGCACTTACCAAGTTTGTAAACAGTGTAGAAGATGAACTGTCAATCGAAGTAATCGGAAAAGAGGAATTATTGGCAAACGGCTTACTGCAATACATTGGTGAAGACATTGATCAAATCTATTTAGAAAATATTTCCAAAATTCAACTAAATAAAGAAATTGATGAAAAAGTTGGTAATGAATTAAAAATTGTCTTTACACCATTACATGGAACAGCAAATAAATTAGTTCAAGAAGGGTTAAAACAATTTGGGTTCAAAAACGTGACTGTTGTCAAAGAACAAGAACAACCGGATCCTAATTTTTCAACGGTAAAATCACCAAACCCAGAAGAACATGCTGCTTTTGAATTGGCGATTAAATACGGGAAGGAAATAGATGCAGACATTTTATTGGGAACCGATCCGGACTCAGACAGACTCGGTGTTGCCGTAAAAAATGCAGAAGGTGAATATCAAGTATTGACCGGAAACCAAACCGGCGCTATTATGCTCCACTACTTGTTATCACAAAAGGCGGAAAAAGAGCTACTTCCTGAAAATGGCATTGTTCTTAAAACGATTGTAACTTCGGAAATCGGTCGTGCGATTGCGGAAAGTTTTGAAATCCCAACATTTGATACATTAACTGGCTTTAAATTCATCGGTGAGAAAATCAAAGAATTTAAGAAAACGGGTAAACATACCTTCCTATTTGGTTATGAAGAAAGTTATGGTTATTTAATTGGTGATTTTGTCCGTGATAAAGATGCAGTCCAAGCGGCCATTTTTGCGGCAGAGGTAGCAGCCTTCTATAAAGCTCAAGGGAAAAGCTTATATGATGCATTAATGGAGATTTTTGAAAAATACGGTTACTACAAAGAGGCATTATCATCATTGACATTAAAAGGAAAAGACGGCGCCGAACAAATTACGAATATTTTAGAAGAGTTCCGTTCCAATCCACCAAAGGAAATAGCCGGTATTCGTGTGATTGCTGTAGAAGATTATAAAGCTAGTATTCGTAAACAATTAAGCGATGGCAAATTAAATCCAATCAGTTTACCAAAATCCAACGTCTTGAAATACTTCCTTGAAGATGGATCTTGGTTCTGTGTCCGTCCGTCCGGTACGGAGCCAAAATGTAAATTCTACTTTGCTGTCAAAGGGTCTTCTTTGAATGAAAGTGAACAACTACTTAACAATTTACAAAAAGCGGTTATGGAAAAGGTCCATCATATTGTTGGTATGTAAAAGGAAAAATTGTAAGGAAAATATAACAAATAAATGGTATGTTGAACTAATTCTTAATAGGTTAAAATATTGTTGGAGTCTGATTAAAATGCGGACTCTTTTTTTTACTAAAAATAAGTAAAATTTTGTTGTTAATTTTACTTATATATTCTATAATAAAGATGAAAGTGAAAAGAATAGTGAAGGAAAACAATTAAGTAAAAATTAATTTTCAATAAAGTGAGGTTTAGTTATGAAAATTGAACAGCTGGAAAAAGAGTTTACAAAAATATTCAGTGGAAGCGGTTACCGTACCTTTTTCGCCCCGGGAAGAATCAATTTAATCGGTGAGCATACTGATTATAATGGTGGTCATGTTTTCCCGTGTGCGATTACATTTGGTACGTATGCATTGGCAAGAAAAAGAACTGACCGGTATATTCGTATGTATTCCGTAAATTTTTCTGAGATTGGGGTAGTTGAGTTTGATCTTGACCATTTGGAATATGATCTGAACCACAATTGGGCGAATTATCCAAAGGGTATGATTAGTTATCTCAAAGAAGCGGGTTATCCAATTGCCTTTGGTCTCGATGTGTTATTTTACGGGAATATTCCAAATGGTGCCGGGCTTTCTTCATCGGCTTCCATTGAATTAGCTACAGGTGTTATGTTAGAAGAACTTTTTAACTTGAAAGTGGACCGCATTGATTTAGTAAAACTTGGACAAAAGGTTGAAAACCAGTTTATTGGTGTTAACAGTGGAATTATGGATCAATTTGCTGTTGGAATGGGTAAAAAAAATCACGGAATTTTACTAGACTGTCAGACATTGAAATACGAATATGCGCCAATTGAAATGGAAGACTACCGGATTGTTATTATGAATACGAATAAACGTCGGGAATTGGCCGATTCTAAGTACAATGAAAGAAGAAGTGAATGTGAAAAAGCTCTCAAAGATTTACAAAAATATGTACAGATTGATAGTTTAGGTAGTTTGTCACCGGCTGAATTCGACCGTTTACAAATGAAAATCAAAGATCCTATCCACAGAAAACGTGCTAAACATGCCGTATATGAAAATGATCGGACGATTAAGGCACTCGCAGCACTAAAGCAAAATGATTTGGAACAGTTTGGTCAATTAATTAATCAGTCACATATCTCCTTGCGTGATGATTATGAAGTGACAGGGAAGGAATTGGATACGATTGTCGAAGCGGCTTGGAACCAAGACGGTGTTCTCGGCGCAAGGATGACTGGAGCCGGTTTTGGCGGTTGTGCCATTGCGATCGTTGAGAAAGAAAAAGTGAATGCATTTATCGAGGCAGTCGGTGAGATTTATGAACAGAAAATTGGCTATAAGGCTGAATTTTACATCGTTACAGCTGGGGACGGCGCAAAAGAGATCAATCAAAACGCTTGAAAAAAATAAAAGTGAAAGATGGAAATCCTTCTTTTTGTGTGTTGTGTTCAAAAGAAGTTCTTGAAATTTAGTACCTGAATATATTTTTTTCACATTTTTGGATATGAATTTGTTGATTTAGTCGGTGTGTAAAACAAGTTTGACCGGAACGAATGTTTTTCATGTGTATGCATTGAGAAAGCTTCGTATAGAAAAGTTTTTTGAAGCATTCTCTTTTATCTTCTTGGCGCTTGGGGAATTTGATATAGTAAAATAAAAGGAAAATGATACGAGGGTGATATGAATGAGTATTTTAGTTTTGGGCGGTGCCGGCTACATCGGCTCCCATGCTGTTTATCAATTAATTGACCGTGGCTATGAAGTGGTTGTTGTCGATAATTTACAAACCGGTCACAAAAAGGCGGTACATCCGAAAGCAACATTTTATGAAGGCGATATTCGCAATCGAGACTTTTTGAATAATGTGTTTCATAATGAACAAATCGACGGGGTTATCCATTTCGCCGCTAACTCGCTCGTTGGAGAATCAATGGTTAATCCGCTGAAATATTATGATAACAATGTATATGGAACACAAATTTTACTGGAAGCGATGCACAATGCAGGTGTACGTCATATCGTTTTCTCATCCACTGCAGCGACC
>Ga0207747_1000670_pt1 | contig 33888 bp, 32 predicted proteins | sample HigsolmetaGSP11D_FD_184839 | JGI IMG/M metagenome (GOLD analysis project Ga0207747, IMG submission 184839) | High solid enriched microbial communities from the Joint BioEnergy Institute, USA - SP1-1-D (SPAdes) | ecosystem: Engineered > Bioreactor > SSF (Solid state fermentation) > Aerobic >...
ATTTCATAGTGTCGGACTTGTCCAATAATGGTATGATTTCCATAAATTAGCACGAAAGGAGGGCAGAAGATTTCCAAACATCCAGACTTGCCTGGCGATCATTCATTCATTTAAAAATGATAAGGAGGAATTCATGATGAAGAAAAGTCTCGTGTTGCTCGGTATCTTCGCCTTGTTGGTCGCTCTCCTGCCCATCGTTCCCCCGCAGGAAGCGGAAGCAGCCTCGGCCATTCATCACGGCCTGTACAAGATCATCAACCGTCACAGCGGCAAGGCGCTGGAGGTGTATGAGTGGTCGCATGCGAATGGCGGCAATGTTGTGCAATGGACCGATCACGGCGGGGACAACCAGCTGTGGCGCTTCGTCAGCGTGGGCAACGGGTATTATCAGGTGATCAATGCCAACAGCGGTCGCGCCCTCGAAGTCTACGCCTGGTCAACCGCGGACGGCGGCAACGTCGTGCAATGGCAGAATCTCAATAACTACAATCAGCACTGGAAGCTGGAGGACAGCGGCGGCTATGTCCAGCTGAAGAATCGCCACAGCGGCAAGGTGCTGGAGGTCTACCAATGGTCGACCGCCAACGGCGCCAATGTCGTGCAATGGACCGATCTTGATGGGGCGAATCAACAGTGGACGCTGATCAATGTGTCGCCAAGTCCGATCACGGTCAACTCCACGATCGTTGTCGGTCCGGGTCAGACCTTTGACGGCCAGGGACGCGTATACATCGCCGGTCCGAGCCTCGGAGACGGAAGCCAGAGCGAGAACCAGAAGCCGGTATTCCGCCTCGAGAACGGCGCGACACTGAAGAACGTTGTGCTCGGCGCCCCTGCGGCGGATGGCATTCACACCTATGGAAACGCTTACCTTCAGAATATCGTCTGGTTGGACGTCGGGGAAGACGCGCTGACGATCAAGTCATCCGGCACCGTCACGCTGAACGGCGGAGCTGCTTATGATGCGGCCGACAAGATCTTCCAGATCAACGCCGCCAGCACCTTCAATCTGTACAACTTCGTGGCCCGCAACGGCGGCAAGCTCATCCGTCAGCTCGGCGGTTCGACCTTTACGGTTCATGTCAACATCGACAGCAGCGACATCGCCAACATGAAAGAGGCGATCTTCCGCACGGACAGCAGCACCAGCACCGTCACGATGACGAACACGCTCTACCACAACGTCGGGCGCAAATGGTATGGCGTGCAGCATGTGACCGAGTACAACAACACGGAATATTAAGCTGTACATCACCATCGCAGGAGAGTCACGGCTGCAGCAGCGCGTCTGCGGAGCGGCCGCGCTTCATGATGCCATCATCAAAGTTGGGCGAGAACCATCTCGCCCAACTTTATGCATGACAATTAACGCCATTAACCTTTGACGGAACCCATGACGAGCCCTTTCATGAAATACTTCTGCAGGAACGGATACACCATGAGGATCGGCAAGGCCGCCAGGAACACCTGGGCCGCCTTGAAGGTCCGGTCGGAGACCATCGTCGCCTCAAGCAGCTGGTCGACCTGCAGATTGTTCAGCTCCGGCGTGACGATGATCGTCTGCAGGTAGCTCTGCAACGGATAGTTCTTCGGCGAGTTCATGTAGATCAGCCCGTCGAACCAGGAGTTCCAATGGTGAACCAGCACGAACAGCGAGACGGTGGCAAGGGATGGCAGCGACAACGGCAGGAAGATCTGGACCAGGATGCGCCAGTGCCCCGCGCCGTCCATGAAAGCCGCCTCCTCGATCTCCTTCGGCAGGCCGCGGAAGAAGTTCATCAGCAGGATGACATTGAATACCGGCACCGCGCCCGGAAGGACAAGCGCCCAGATCGTGTCCAGAAGGCCCGCTTCCTTGATCGTCATATACGTCGGGATCAGACCGCCGCTGAACATCATCGTGATGATGAAAAACCAGGCATAGTAGTGCCGATACCGGAAGCCGAAACGGTCCTTGGACAGCGGATAGGCGACGAGGATCGTCAGCACCATGTTGACGATGTACCCGAGCGCCACCCGCTCCAGGGACACGAGGAATCCCTGAATGAATTCCGGTTTGGACAACGCGTATTTGTAGGAGGCCCAGGTGAAATCCACCGGCCAGAACTTGACGAATCCGGCCGCGGCGGCGGACTTCGAGCTGAGCGAGATCGCCAGCACGTTGATCAGCGGCAGGAGACATAACAGGGCTGAGATGGCCAGGATGGTATAGTTGCAGGCGAGGAATACCTTGCGTCCTGTTGTAAGCTTGTGCATGATGTCCGATCCCCCTCCCTAGAATACCCGATAGCCCGCGTAGCGATTGGCCAGGAAATTCGCCAGCACGATCAGGACGAACGAGATGGCCGATTTGAACAATCCGACCGCGGTCGCCACACCGTACTGCGCGTCGATCAGACCGAGGCGGTACACGAGCGTATCGATGATATCGCCGGTGCTGTACACCATCGGGCTGTACAGGTTGTAGACCTGCTCGAAGCCGGCATTCAGCACATTCCCCAGGCTGAGCACCGTCATCAGCATGATGATCGGCAACATGCCGGGCAGCGTCACGTGCCAGGTCTGCTTCCAGCGGTTCGCTCCGTCCACCACCGCCGCCTCATACAGATGGGGATCGATGTTGGTCAGTGCGGCCAGATAGACGATCGTTCCGTAACCGAAGTTCTTCCACACATCGGTGGCCACAAGCGTAAACGGGAACCAGTCCTCATCCCCCAGGAAGAAGATCGGATCCGCGCCGAAGAATCCAAGAATCTCATTCACGATCCCATTCGAAGGAGACAGGATGTCGATGAAGATGCCGCCCAGGATGACCCAGGACAGGAAGTGCGGGAAATAGATGATCGTCTGCACCGTCCGTTTGAAAAACTGTTTCCCCACTTCGTTCAGCAGGAGGGCAACGATGATCGGCACGACCAGGCCGGCGATGATCTTCATCACGGCGATGAAGATCGTGTTCCACAGCACGCCGAAGAAATTCGGCATATTGAGCATATACTCAAAGTTGTCCCAACCGACGAATTTCGAATGGAATATGCCTTTGGCAGGAGAAAACTTCTGAAATGCGATGACAATACCGGCAATCGGAATATAGCTGAAGATGATGGTCAGGATGACTCCTGGTATCAGCATGATGTGAAGAGGCAGCTCCTGGAGTCTCTTCTTCATTGTGGCACCTCCTGTTATCTATCCGAATACGTGATGGGGAAAGCCTTCAGCAGCTTTCCCCAAACACTTCTCTCTGTCTACCGATGATTGGTCAGCATCGCCTATTGTTTGGCATACCAGTCGTTCACTTCATTGGTGATATCCTTGCCGCCCAGCTTCAGCCAGTCCTCCACGAACTTGTCGAAGCTGTCGATCGGGTCGCCCATGATGATCTTCGTGAACACTTCTTCCTCCAGCTTGTTGAGCGAGGATTGCTTCTCGACCATCGTTGGCGTCGATCCGCCGTAGTATGAGTCAAGCTTGTAGTTGTCCGTCTGAACGTAATGGTCGATGACGTCGAATGAGCTTGGCGTACCGAAGATGCGTTCCTGACCCCATTCTGCGCGGTTGCCGTTGCGGTAGCTCACGATCCGGTCGTAGTAGCCCTTCTCCTCCGAGTTCAGGATGGACGCATCGCCGGTTTCCAGAGCCTTCAGGACGTTGCGGTGAGCGTTCAGGTTCTTCATCGCCGGCTCCGGTCCGATCAGGTTGTACAGGTATACCGGAACTCCTGTCGGGCTTGTGCCGAATTCCGGTCTTGCCGGAGCGTCAGGCGCATAGCCCTCCATGCTCCAGTTGAGCAGCTTGATGATCGCTTCCGGATGCTTGGTATCCTTGCTGACCGCATAATAGAGCTGCACCGGAACCTTGCCGGGTTGCCGGCTGGTCGTCAGCCGAGACGATCGGGAACGCCTTCCACTCCGCATTCGGGTCGTTGTTGACGTTGTCCTGGATGATCGCGCCCGGCGAGGACATGCCGCCGTAGAACATGCCGAGCTTGCCGCTGGCTACCGACTCCGTCACCTTCGCGCGGTCCTTGACGCCGAACTCCAGGTCGAGCAGGCCTTCCTTGTACATCTGCTGCAGGACCTTCAGAGCTTCCTTCGTCTCCGGCTGTATGCTGCCGTATCCCAGCGTGCCGTCAGCGAGCTCCACCCATTTCTGCGGATAGGCGTGGAAGCCTGCGAAGAAACCGGCTCCGCCGAAGTGGTTGTCCGTCAGGAACGTCTTCGTCAGACCCAGACCGATCGTGTCCTTCACGCCGTTGCCGTCCGGATCCTGATTGACGAACGCCCTGGCGATCGTCAGCACGTCGTCCATCGTCTTCGGTTCCGCAAGCCCCAGCTTCTCCAGCCAGTCGGTGCGGACGTGCAGGATCTGCAGGCCGTCGACGGCGGAAGCGGTCTTCGGGATCGCCATCAGGCGCCCGTTGATCTTCGCGGTGTTGAATGCTTTCTCATCCTGCTCCAGGATCGACTTTGTCAGATCGGTCGCGTACTTCTCATAGAGCTCCGTCAGATCATAGAGCATGTCATTGTCTGCCAGGTCGGTGAGCTGCTTGTTCGTCAGCCACATGATGTCCGGCAGGTCACCGGAGGCGATCGATACGTTCAGCTTCTGCTCGAACTGCTCGATCGGCACCGTCCACACGTATTCCAGGTCGATCCCCAGATCAGACAGGTATGTCTTCGTATAGATGTTGTCTTCGATGGTATCTCCATTTTCATACTTGTAGGACGATTCCGTATAGCGCCAGGCTGTTACCTTGACAGGCGGATCGTACTTGGCGCTGATGTCGATGTCCGGCTCGCTCGCTGCCAGACTGCCCGAGTTGCTGCCGCCGGTGTTGCTGCTGCCCGACTGATTGCTGCCCGTGTTGCTGTTGCTGTTGTTGGAGCCGCCGCATGCCGCAAGGAACAACATACTGAGCACCACTACGATAGTTGCGATTCTTGTTGCGGTTTTTCTTTTCATAAGCTCCTCCCCTTTATGCGATTAGTTGTAGAAACACCGCTTAATCCAGTTCATTAAGGTTGTCTCTTCACTATCCATGATAGCGCTGCCAGTCTGCCCCCAACAATATTCATCACTTGACATTCCGATCAACGGTTTACTTGATGAGCGAAGCCCTGTACTCCTGGGGAGTCATATTGGTCGCCTTGCGGAAGGAGCGGGTGAAGTTGGTTGCCGTGCCGTATCCGACCTGCTCGGCCACCTCCTGGATCTTGATGTTCGGGTCGGCCAGGAGACGCTTCGCCTTGTTCAGGCGCGCGTCGGCGATATACTCCGACAGGTTGATGCCCGTCACCTGCTTGAACAGACGAGACAGATACGATGGATTGAAAAAGGCCAGCTCCGCCAATCTCACCAGGGTGATCTCGTCAGGATCATGAAGATGCTGCTGGATATGCTTCTGGATCGCGGATACGATGGCATGCGCCCTCTGCTCCTCCTCCTTGTCCTGCAGTTCAAACAGCAGATCCGCCAGCTTCTGCAGATAGGCGATGGCGTCCGGCCACGAATCATGCTGCTCGGGATCCATCAGCTTGTGCAGCCCGAGCGACGCGGCTCTCTCCAGCACCTGCCTCTTGTTCATATAGGACAGGAAGATCAGCGAGACCGAATAGTACAGCTCCTGCGCTTCCGTATGATGGATCGTATCCAGCTCCTTCAGCGGCGCCAGCACCTCCCGCAAGGTCCTGTCGAAGTCGGCCTTGCGTCCATGCTCCAGCTGTTCGGCGAGCATGTCCAGCATCGCCGGGCGAGCGCGCAGCTGGTTGCGGCCCCTGTTGAACATGTCGATGTCCTGCACAGCCGCATGGGTATCCAGGAGCAGACCCTGGGATCTGCCGATGCGGTAATTCATGAGCAGTTTCAGCTGGGCGAATCTCTCCGCGGTCTCCGCCCAATGGACGGGGCTGGTGTCCAGGATCAGGGACATTTCGACGCCGACAGTCTGGCAGCAAGCCCGCTGCACCAGCTCAAGGTTGCCCTTGAGGAACTTGTGCAGCCTGAGCCACGGGTCCCCGTCCGCTTCGGCCACATCCCCTTCACCGCCAGACTGCCTGGGCTGGACGACCCAGACAAGGTCCGACTGACCATGCTTGACATTCACATAGACCGCATGGGTCTCCAGATAGGAATGAGCGATCGACTGCACCTGATACAGAAGCTTCATCTTGTCGGAATAGATCCGGATGTGCTCTGGCAGAGGGATCCTGCCGATCAGCAGCAGCACCGGCTCCTTCGCCCGGAGCGGCACATCCAGCTCGGCGAACTGCTCCTGCGTGATCTCCTCGGCCGCGATACTGCCTTCGAGCACCCCCTTGAACAGCTCGTTGCGCATCAGTTCCCTGGCTTTGTCCGCCTGTTCCCGGGCGCGCTTGAGCAGCTCTTCGGCATGCCATTCCTCCTCGATATCCTTGACCGCCTGCCTGACGGTCTGGATCACCCGGTCATACCCTTCTGTCTTCAGCAGATAGTAGACGCCGTTATGCTGGATCGCCGAATAGACGTAATTGAACTCGTGATAGCCTGTAAGGAAGATCACCCGGCACTTCGGCCAGAGCGAGCGAATCTTCGCGAGCAGCTCCAGACCGTCCATGCCGGGCATGCGTATGTCCGTAAGCACGATGTCGAAGCGCGTCCTGTCGAACAGCTCGACCGCTTCGTCTCCCGAGTAAGCCTTGTATATATCCAGATCCAGGTCAGGCACACCTTGCAGAACCTCGTACAATCCATCCGCGATGATGACTTCGTCATCCACCACCAACAAACGATGCATGTTGCCTTAGCCCCCTTCGTTCAATTGAATCGTAATCGTCGCCTTGACGCCGCCGAGCTCGCCTCTTTCCAGGGACAGGCCGCTGGAAGGGCCGAACTTGAGGCGAAGCCGCTGATGGATATTGACGATGGCGGTCGTCTCTCCATCCGCCTGCATGTTCAGCCGTTCCCGGATCTGCGCGAATCGCTCGTCATCGGCCAGCTCGCCGTTGTCCTCCACGATCAGGCGGATCGTCTGCCCCTCCTTCTCGAAGCGGATGTCCAGGAGACCTCCCTTCTTCTTCTGCTCGAGGCCGTGTTCGAACGCATTCTCGATCAGCGGCTGCAGGATCAGTCTGGGTACCATGATGTGCCCCGTGTCCTCCGGCAACTCCCCGAAATGAACGGTTACCCGGCCGGAGAATCGCAGGCCCTGCAGCTCCGCATACACCCTCGCATGCTGAACCTCCTTGCTGAGCGGCACATCGTCAGCATGGTTGCGCGTCACGAACTGGAAGTATTCGCCCAGCTGATTGGTGAACCGCTCCAGTTGCTCGTAGTCGCCAAGCCGGGCCATGGTGTTCAGGATGAAGAAGCTGTTGTACAGGAAATGCGGATTGATCTGCGACTGCAGCTGCTTCAGCTCGGCCTTCTGCGTCAGGATCTGCTGCTTGTACATTTGCTCGATGAGCGACTTCAGATTGTCCGTCATGGCGTTGAACCGCGTGTAGATGTATTGGAATTCATCCCTGCTGTCATGCCGGATCTGCGCGTTCAGATCGCCAAGCTCGACCTTGCGGAACGCTCTGACCAGCAGGCTGAGCGGCTGATGGATAAACTTGTAGACATAGATCGAGTAGATGACGATAATCGCCAGCGAAACAACGGCGAACAGCATGAACCAGTTCTTGAACTTCTGCAGCGGCTGGAACACGCTGTCCTCCGGCACGTACTTGACCATGAGGGCGCCGAAGAAGCTGGAGGTTGCATTGACCGTCATGTAATCAAGCCCGTTCACCTTGACGATCTGCGTCTTCTGACCATTCGCGAGCCCCTCCGCGATCTGCCTGATCATCTGGTCGTTAAATGGCTCGTCGCCGCTGGTGGCGATGGTGAATTCATGGCTTCTGAAGATCAGGCCCTCTTCCGGCGCATTGCGCATCCCGTGCAGCGCCTCCTCCAGCTTGCTCAGCGACAGCTTGATCGCGACGATGAAGATCGGCTCGCGCGAGCTGCCCTGCATCAGATAGGGATAGGCAACCACCATGTACATGTTGCCGCGTATGTTGACAACTTCGCCGTCATTGGAGGTCGGGATGGTCTTCAGCTCCTGATAGAAATCCCGATCCAGATTGTCCACGCTTCTGTCAGAGATATCCCTGTCGATGGCGGGAATATAGGCGTGCACCTCTTCGATATAGGTGCTGCTGTTGCGAATCGCGTACAGGCGATCCTGCAGCCTCAGCATGTTCTGAACCTTCTCGATCATCGTCATGGAATCGGGAATCGCCGCAAGCGCATTCAGATTGACGTCGCCCAGCGTCTGCATCTGCAGATCGTGTATGCGGCTGAAGTCGTTCTCCAGCTCATGAAAGTACTGCGTCACCTGGGTGGTCATCGAGCGGGAGATCTCGGTGTACAGCGTGTTGATGCCCCAGTTGTAGATGATGATCGCCAGAACATACAGCGGGAGGAGGATCAGGATAAAACTCAGAATCAGCCTTTTCAGCGCCGTTTTCCGCCAAGCATTCTTCACCAGTCTCATAGACTTTGGTCCCCCATGATCGGTCTGTTTATTCCTAATGATCATATCATAATCGCCACATGGTGACACAGTGGAACAATCTCACAAGCCCGGGACGAATCTGCCCTGGGTCGAAGGGGGTGATCCAACAGTGTCTCCGGTGTCCGTTACAGCCTGATGCTGACAACCCGGAAGCTATTCGTGGAGCGGCGATGATCAACATAAAAAAAATACATTCAGGGTGCAGGGGAAGTGCCGCGTTCCTTCGTCTATAAAGTCGGAAGGGAGGGGAGCGATATTCGAGACGAAGATTTGATCAGGGCGGTACTGGAAGGCGGGCCCGAACACTATCGGCCTTTCGTGCAGGCTTATGGTCAATATATCTACCGGACGGTCTACGCGGTGCTGCAGTCACCGCACGATGCGGAAGACGTTACGCAAGAGGTGCTGCTGCAGATCTATCGTTCCCTCCCGGAATATCGGATGGAAGGCCTGAAGACCTGGATCACGCGCATCGCGGTCAACCGGGCCATCGACCACAAGCGGAAGATGCAACGCCAGCCGGAAACGATCCAGGATCATGATCAGCTTGTTCGGCAAGACACGGCACCCGCCGCCGAGTCGGAAGCGATCCGGGAGGTCCATCGCCAGCAGGTCCGTCAGCTGATCGAACAGCTGCCATCCAACTACCGTGAAGTCGTATCCGCTTATTATATGGAGGGCAAAACCTACGAACAGATCGCCACGGAGACCGGACTCGAGATCAAAAGCGTCGAATCCAGGCTATACCGGGCTCGTCACTGGATCAAACAACGATGGAGAAAGGAGGATCTCGAATGAACGACACCAGGCGACATGATGATCATATCCCACCGTCCATGATGAAAGATTATGTGCTTGGACAATTGAACGGACACGAGCGGGAGCAGGTGGATGCCCACCTGATGGCCTGCGATGCATGCCTGCAGTTGTTCATAACGACAGAGCCTGCGCTCGACCCGCAGGTCCGGCATCCGGATCTGCCTCGCCTGGAATCGCAGGTCATCTCCAGGTTGCGGAGAGCGGACAGAAGGCGGAGGCGCCCGCGCTGGCGCTGGCTGCAACGCTCCTCGGTGCAATACACGATCGCCGCATCCATCACGCTCGTGCTGTACTTCAGCGGAACCTTCTCCGGCATCGCCACAACGCTGATGGAGCTGGAGAGGCAGGAGGCGCTCAAGCACGAGGAATCGATGCTCCTATCTCCATCCGCTGCAGATCAGCGGCGGGAGTCATGGTCGGAGCAGATGGTCAGCCGAACCGGCTCGTGGCTGGACAGCCTGAAGGCTGCAAGATTTGATCAAGTCAAGCAAGGAGAGGCAGGACGATATCATGAGTAAAAATCCGCTTACCGCATTGATCCTCAGCTTCATACCCGGCGCAGGTCACGCCTATCTCGGCAGACCGGTCCGCACGGTGTTCTATGGAGCCACCTTCTTCGGCCCGCTGGGACTGCTGCTGGTCATCTTCCTGAACGGCGTTCATGAAAGGGAATCCGTCACGCTGTTGCTGGGTGTCGCCTTCCTGGCCTGGGCCATTAATCTGATCGACATGATCGTGTCCCTGATCAACGGCAAGGCATTCACCGGCACGCTTCCCGATCAGGGAACCGAAGACCCTGCGATCGCGATCGAGCAACAGCGCGAGAAAGCGCATGTGGTTCTCCTGTCGCTGATCCCGGGTCTTGGCCACATGCACATCGGCCTGATGCACCGAGGCATTTCCTTCCTCATCACGTTCATCGGTCTGGCCTCGACCATCCTGTTTGTCGTCTTCGTGTTCAGGGAGCCCGCTCTGCTGATCTTCCTGCTGGTCTTGCCGGTCATCTGGATCTATAACCTGTTTGATTCGATGCAATGCCTGTCAGCGAAGCAACGACAGGAACACGTGCAGGATCGCACCATCTTCCACGACCTGGAGTCGCATGTCAGCACCGGCCGCAAGATCAAGGTGCTGGCGCTGGCGCTGTCGGTTTTCCCTGGAGCAGGCCATCTGTACCTGGGCTTGCAGCAACGCGGACTTCAGCTGATGGGCGGATTCCTCCTGGCCATCTACATCATGGACAATTTCCGTCTGACGCTTTTCTTCTTCCTGATCCCGCTGCTGTGGTGCTTCGCCTTCTTCGACGCGCTGCATCAGGCCGCCCGCTACGAACGCGGAGAACTGCGCGACGAACCGGTGCTGACGAAGTTCTCCAGGTATCAGCGCTGGATCGGCATCGGCCTGCTTGGCTTCGGCGTGCTGTATTTCATCGATCAACTGGCGTCCAGGTACCTGTCCCAGGATGAGCTGGAGCTGTACCGCCTCTATCTGGAGATCAAGTATATGTTCCCGACCGCAGTGGTGGCATTCATCATGATCGCCCTCGGCTTGAAGCTCATCTTCGGGAACAAGACCGCAGATGCGCCGCAGTCGTCTGTTATCCCGCAACAAGAGGGGGAACATCACCCATGAGATTGCAGGATCGTTATGAAGGAGGAGCACAGATGAATTGGATTCAGTTGTCTGGCACAAGATTATCGCCGCAAGGACCGGTATCGCCGGCAGGGGGCTGTCAGCCATGAGTTTACAGGAAGCCTATGGAGCAGGCAGCCCTGGGGCAGGCCATCATGGTGCCAGCGTGAAGCGAAAGCGAATGTGGCGCGTCGGTTCGATGACCGCCGGTGTGGTCTTCGTGCTGATGGGGGTTATCCTGGCCGTATCGCTCTGGACGCATGTCGAAGCCCACGAGGCGCTGAGCTGGATCGGTCCCGTCATCTTCATCCTGCTGGGCATCGAGGTGCTGCTGTACCTCAGACATGCCGGCAGCGACCAGGTGATCGTGCGCTACGACTGGCTCAGCATCCTCACGATCGGGATCGTCAGCGTCGCCAGCATCGTGCTCTCCCTGCTCATCTCCACCGGGATCTATGACGAACTGCAACGGGGCATGAGCATGATGCAGCGTTCCGCATATGTGGAGCTTGAGCCCATGCAGGTTCCCGAGGAGGTGGAGACGATCGTCGTTCACTCCCTCAGCCACCTGGAGATCTACAGGTCCAATACCCGCCAGCTGCAGCTGTTCGGGCAGGTGCGATACTGGTCGGACGAACCGCTCGACCTGGAACAGGTGAACTTGCTCCAGACGAACACGGTCGGTTCGACGATGCACGTGATGGTCGGCACGATCGAGCGGCGCGACGCCGGGCTGTATCCCACCTATGTGGATTCGCAGCTGACGCTGGTCGTGCCCGAAGAAGTGGAGATCATCCGCCGTTAATCCGATCATGGTCAGGGTGGAGCCTGCTTCGTTTCGCACACGAAGATCCCGTTTAAGTGAAAGCCACGTTTATATATGAGACGATTCCGTCTTAGCGGCGACGTGGATTTTGTGTGAAACATCATACAACAAGGTCCAGTTTTTGTTGAGTCCGTATAATTGTGTAAAATGAGATTCCCAAAAATTAAGGGAGCCATTTCCAATATCATCGGTTAGAATGGAGTTGTCGAGACAACATTCGGCGGCTGACCGCTCCCACCGCCGATTTGAAAACCTGGTTGCGGCTGAGAGCTGTCCTGTTGGAACAGGAAGGACTTACTCTCCTGCAGCGTTTTGAGTTGCTCATCAAGACCTACCACCTTATCACCATCCAGCACGAGCTTCGACTTATCAAAAAGGCCGGCTACTAGGTCCTCGTCATGGACCTTGCCGGCGATCGCTGCTTTGATGGAGGTGGACAGCTTCAGGTCCTTCAGGTCGGCCTCGTACTTCTCTTTGGCAGCCTTGTTCTCAGCCTGCAGTGTTTCGATTTGCTTCCGCAACTCGCGCTTGCCCCAGCCGCTTTCTTCAGTTCGTCCAGCTGTTTGTCCCGTTCGGCGACGTCGGTCTCCAGCTTCTTCTTCGCTTCAGCCACCTCGTTGTACCTGGCCTTCGGCACGAAGTGCTCCGGCAGCGCCTTGTTGATGTCGCCGACAATCTGGTCGAGTTTCGAATCCTCGATGCCCGCTTTCTTGAGCAGTTCTTTCAACCATTCCATGCTTGATCACCCTCCGAATTTGTATAGCGGTTCGATCCGCTGCTGGTGTCCGGCCGATATACCCCGGCCGCAGGTAACGAAATGGGCCCCGGAAGTCTCATCCGGAGCCCATAAAAACAGCACCCTCGCTTCACTGCGGGAGTGCTTCATTCGATCACTTCAATGCTTTTGATTTCGTTTTCGTAAAGTTCGTAAGCAAAGCCGGATTTAGGTTGCGTTACAACACCTATGCTTGCAATTTCCGGATCATTGTCCAATGGTTGAGTATAGTCTGTGCAGTCGCCTTCGAACACCTGCCCATCCACTGTCACAACACGAACCCGTTTCCCGGCGTATTCCCATAAGTTCAAACAACATCACCTCTGCTTTCGATATGGAACAATGTGTGTTCCCTTTTTGCTATAGTGGATTTTAAATCCATCAGGCTCAAACTTCTGGCCGGATTTGTCAACATAGATACCGATCTTTTCATTAGTCAAAATGATTTCTTGGTTGTCCCATTCTCCATTTTTGGTTAATCGGATTTCGCCTGTTCCAGCATATCGATTAACCAACTCTTGCGCTTCTTCCATCGAGATCGTCAAGATGCTTCTACCTTCGATGAAATTTTTGTGACCTGGTATGTGCTTGCCTTGCGCATCCCTATGAAGTGTTTTATTCACCGCATCAGAACGAATCTGTCGCCTGATGTTCTCAATTTTCGCACGGTTTTCGGCTTCTTTCAAGATGCGCTTGCGCTCAACGGCTGATACTCCGCCTTCAACCTTTTCACGACGCTGAGCTCGTCGCAGCTCGGGATGAGCATCCAAATGCTCTCGTAACCGATCTTCCCACCCTACCACTTTTCGAGCATATCGGGCTTGGTTATCTGGATCGAGACTGCCGGCTTCCAACCGTTTGTACCTGCGAATCTGCCTTTCGATATAACGTTGCCGTTGCTCCGCATGATAAAGCCGCTCAGCTTTCACATCGTTCACCGGTTCAGGCAGCCGGCTGATTCCCGGAAAATACGTGGAAAGTGTATGGCGGCAGTTCGGATGGAAAGTTGATTAGATCGAGTGCCATTTGCTCGAAAATGGAGACGATGTCATATGGATCGCGCTTGCGCTCATCAGCCATTATTCATCATCCTCGAGGTCCTTACCCTCGTCTTGAGCGTCCTGGTTGATGGCGGGCTCATTGTGATGAAGCAACTCTTGGACCTCACTTCTAGTCATTACTTTTCCAGCTGGAATATGAACCCAGTGGCTTCCCCTCCTCCCGCGATCACTTGCCCCAGCTTGTTCACATAGTGCCGGGTCAAGCTGAATACACATGGTTATATCAGGAACCATAATCGTGGAGAGGAATAACACAAGCCTATGGGAAAACAAAGCTTTCTGCAAGGAACCTTGATCCTGTCCGGCGCGGCGCTGATCACCAGATCGCTGGGCTTCATCAGCAGCATCTTTCTGGCACGACTGCTGGGAGCGGAGGGGATCGGCCTGCTCATGATGGCGCACCCGCTCATCCCGCTGATCATCACGCTCACGGAGCTCGGGCTTCCCGTTGCGATCTCGAAATTCGTCGCCGAAGCGGAAGTCCGGCAAGACCACGCCAAGACGAAACAGATCCTCGTCGTATCCCTGATCGTCACGAGCACGCTCAGCATCACGCTGACGCTGGTGTCGCTGCTGGGGTCCAGAGCGATCGCCTCCATCCTGCTCGCCGATCAACGCGCCTATTACGCAATGGTCGCGCTGACGCCCATCGCTCCGATCATCGCCATCTCCGCCGTGCTGAAAGGCTACTTCCGAGGCAAGCAGCAGATGAAGACGATCGCCGTATCCGACATCTTCGAGAACATCGCCAACATCTGCGCCATCCTGCTGCTCGTGGAGTGGCTGCTTCCATATGGCATCGAGTATGCCGCCGCGGGGGCGATGGCTGCGTCAGTGGTCAGCGAAGCGACCAGCCTGACCATCCTGGCCATCCGCTTCCGCATCGAACGGGCCCGGTTGCCCAGGACGATCTCGGTCCGTGAGGCCCTTGCCAAAGGAAAAAACACGCTGTTCGAGCTTCTGCGGATCGGTCTGCCCACGTCCGGGCAAGGTTTTATCCATTCGCTGTATGGCGCCGTGCAGCCGCTGCTTGTCGCGTACAGCCTGTCGCTGGCGGGCCTGATGACATCCGAAGCCACGGCCCAGTTCGGGCTGCTCACGGGGTATGCGTTGCCGCTATTGTTCCTGCCGGGCTTCGTCACCCATTCGCTGTCGACCGCGCTGATCCCGGCGATCAGCGAAGCCGGTGCCAGTCGCGACAGCCTGCTCATGCATCGCACGATCGAGCAGGCGATGCGCATCGCCTTGCTGGTTGGCGCGCCAAGCACGATCATCCTGTTCGAATGGTCGACTCCCCTGGCGTCGTTGATCTACCAGGCGCCGGAAGCGGGAGCGCTCATCCGGATCCTGGCACCGTTCTTCTTCCTGTTTTACTTTGAGTCGCCGCTGCATGCGATCCTGCTTGGCCTTGGCCGGGCAAGCACCGCGATGTGGAACTTCATCATCTCCATCTTCTGCCGGACGGCGGCGATCTTCATCCTCGGCAGCCGCCTGGGCATCGAGGGCGTCGCTCTGGGGATCGGGATGGGCATCCTTGTCATGACGATGCTGAATTTCTTCTCCGTGTCCAAAGCTGTCGGCTTCTACATGGAACTGCGCCCGTACATTGCTGCTGGCGTCGCCATGCCGCTCATGGGCATATGCGGCCAGCACGCTTATGCGTATCTGCAAGGAGCCGGCCTGACGCTGCTGCCGAGCGTGCTCCTCTCCATTCTCATGGCGTTGGCTTGCTACTTCGCGGCATGGATAGGCATCAGATCATGGCGCACCTGACCGGATCGGAAACCCTCCATCAAGAATGACGAAAGATTGCTCTGATGGAATCGCCATAACATTTTCATAACTTCATCCCCAACTGAGGGAAATCCTGTAGTATGATGAATCAATACCAAGCTTTCCGCCAGACTTGGATTGATACATCAGGGGGATACGGATCATGTCTCGGAAACTACTATTCGCAACGCTTTTATCTTCGGTTATGTTGGCAGGCTGTTCGTCCGGGGGAGGGGAGGATCTGACCAGTCTGAAGGCAGAGGTCGCCGCGCTCAAGCAAGAGGTGGAGGCGCTCAAGCAGCAGCTCGCGGACTCGCCCGCTTCGGCAGGCAGCTCTGATCAGTCGGGCTCGGATGCGTCGCCAGCAGCGTCGGAAGCATCGTACAACCTCGGACAGCCGTTCCAGTATGACGGGGTGGAGTTTACGATCACCGAGCGGGAGCGGACCACGCAGATCCATGACCAGATCGTGGCTGCTGAAGGCTATGAGTTCCTGCTCTATAATATCACGCTGCACAATGCGGGCAGCGAGGACTACTCCTACAGCCAGAACGACTATTCCATCGTGCTGAGCAACGGAGAAATTCAGGACAACCATCTGATCCTGGATCTCAAGAATGTCCTGGACGACTTCCTCGGCACGGGCGAGCTGGCGCCAGGCGGACAGACGACCGGCTGGGTTGCGTTTGAGGTGCCTGTCGGCGATCAGCCGATCGAGTTCCGATACGTGAAGGCCACCTTCAGCGGCATCAAAGGCTCGTTCAAAATCAGGCTGTAACCTCATCACCGCCGACAACGGCCACCGACCATCATCTCCGACACATAAAAGTACGGCTCGCCTTAACCATTCTGGCGAACCGTACTTTTGTCATTATAGCACCTTCGACAGAAATTCCTGCGTCCGCGGGTGCTTCGGATTCGTGAAGATGCGTTCCGGCGTATCGTCCTCGAGGATGCTCCCCTCGTTCATAAACAGCACCCGAGTCGCCACTTCTCGGGCGAAGCCCATCTCATGGGTGACGATCACCATGGTCATGCCGTCATCCGCCAGTTGCCGGATCAGGTCCAGCACCTCGCCGACCATCTCCGGATCAAGCGCCGAGGTCGGCTCATCGAACAGCATCACCTTCGGATTCATCGCCAGCGCGCGCACAATCGCGATTCTCTGCTTCTGCCCGCCGGACAAGGTGGACGGGTATACATCGGCCTTGTCCTCCAGCCCGATGCGCCTGAGCAGCCGCAGCGCCGTCTCCCTCGCCTCCGCCTTGATCTGCGCCTTGCTCGTGGTGATCGGATGCAGCGGCAGCTTCTCGCTCCTCAGCAGATTGCGCAGCTTGATCAGCCGATTCTGCCACTTCAGCCTGCGCAGATCGCGCAATCCCAGATAGACCGGCGCCAACATGATGTTGTCCAGCACCGTCTTGTTGTTAAACAGGTTAAAGTGCTGGAACACCATGCCCATCTGCCTGCGATGTACGTTGATGTCCACCTTCCTGTCGGTGATGTCCTGACCGTTGAAGATGATGGAGCCGCTCGACGGGTCCTCCATGCGGTTCAGACAACGAAGGAAGGTGCTCTTGCCGCTTCCGGACGGCCCGATGATCGCGATCTTCTCCCCTTGCCTGATCGTGGTCGTGATTCCCTTCAGCACGTCCAGCTTGCCGTATGTCTTCCTCAGATTAATGACGTCTATCACTTTTTCTCAGGCTCCTTTCCAATTGCCTGATGATCAGCGCAGCGATCGCCACCAGGACAATGTAGATGATGGCCATGACGAGATAAGGCACCATGAACTCGTAGCTGTTCGAGCCGATATAGTTGAAGGCCACATACAGATCGGCCGCGCCTACGAAGCTGACGACGGACGTCTCCTTGATCAGCGTGATGAATTCGTTGCCCAGCGTCGGGACGATGTTCTTCACCGCTTGCGGAACCACCACTTTCAGCATGGTAACCCGGTAGTTCAGACCGAGAGCCCGGCCCGCCTCCATCTGCCCGGGATCAACGGACAGGATGCCGCTGCGCATGATCTCGGATACGTAGGCAGCGCTGTTCAGGCCGAAGACGATCACGCAGACCGACAGCGCAGGCATATTGATACCGAGCATGGGCAACATAACATAGTATGCAACGAGCAGCTGCACGACGATCGGCGTTCCTCTGAACAGCCCGACATAGAATACGCACAGGCTGTCCAGGATCTTGGACAAGCGGTTATGCTTGGGCGATACCCGTATGATGGCGATGATCGTCCCGATCAGGATGCCGATGGCAAGCCCGGCAACTGCGATATAGATCGTGTTGTACAGGCCGGTCAGCACCCTGACGTACCCATCATGCTCAATGAAAATCTCCCAGAACCGTTCCAGCTTCTTGTCGAAATTTCCCATGACACTCTCCCAAATGCATAGATACTCCGCCCTTCAGCGGAGTATCTTTTTTTGACTTATCGCGACAAGCGAACAGATGCGGGGCGTGGGCGTGAGCCCACCCGAATGGCCCGCATCGCATTCAGCTCTATTGAAGTTCGTTGAAGGCTGCGGCGATAAACTTCGCAGGCGCCTCGTCGATGATGACGAGATCGAGATTGCCGTTGAGCATATCCTGAACGGCCAGCGAACCGTTCTTGTAGCCGACTCCGGTCACATTCAGTCCCGGGAATCCCCAATCCTCGTCGCCTTCCACATAGAACTGCCCGGTTGTGCCTGTCTGGAAGCCGACCTTGTTGTCCTTCGTCAGACCAGCCAGCACAGCTTCCACGTCGGCCGTTGTCTTGGCCTCGTCGAAGCGCGTGTCGGAAGCCTTGACGATGATCATCTGCGCCGCATCATAGTATTTGTCCGTGAAATCCACGTATTGCTTGCGTTCTTCCTTGATCGTCAGGCCGGCCATGCCGATATCCGCCTTGCCCTGGCCTACGGACAGGACGACGGCATCAAAGTCCATGTTGCTGATGACCAGTTCCTTGCCGAGGTAATCGGCAAGCAGTGCGGCGATCTCCATGTCAACGCCGTAGTATTTGTCGCCCACCATATATTCGAACGGCTCAAATGCGGCATTGGTCGCCACGACCAGTTGATCCTTGCTGTTGTCCAGCTCCGCGGAAGTCACCGCCTGAGGCTCTCCGTCGCCGAAGTAACGATTCAGGATCTCATCGAGCGTGCCGTTTGCCTTGATCTGGGCGATGAATTCATTGGCTTTCTCCAGAAGCTCCGGTTGATTCTTGTCCACGCCAAATGCGTATTCTTCCTCAGTCAGTGGAATATCGATCACCTTCACACCCGAGCTGGCGCTTCCCTCATCCTTGTTGCCTGAGCCGCAACCGACGATGGCGATCGTCAGCAGTGCTGCGAGCAGTATGGTTGCAAATTTCTTCATCATGACCTCTCCCTTTTTTGAATATGCAATTCTTTTTGTATTATTTGTATAAATATACATGATCTGATCCAACAACGCAATTACCAAAAAATGAGCCCTTTTTTATTGTAAGTCAACATGGCAAAAAATTGAACCATCTGGCAGGATAAACATCCATAAATAAGGAAATGAATATTCATATTTTCCATTTCAGAATCCGAATATGAACCAGAGGAGGAATCAGGTTGGAGATCATCAGAACCTATCGGCAGTCGCTTCCCGAAGTCAAGCTGATTGGCATGAAATACGGCGACGAAGATCGGGTGGACGGCATGTTCGGCTACCATTGGGGGCAGTGGTTTGAGAACGGTTGGTTTCAGGTGATTGAGGAGGCCGCAGGCGGCAGGGACAGCCTGGCGTCCTTGTACGAGGACGGCACGGCTGTGCTCGGATTCATGCGCCACAAGGACGGTGCTCCCTTCGAGTACTGGATCGGGATGTTCGTGCCTCCCCGGACGCAGACGCCCGAGGGGTTCAACGAACTGGCGCTTGGCGCGATCGACGTCGGCATCTGCTGGTACCACGGCCCGGAGCAGGAGCTCTACTGCAAGGAAACTCTTGCCCTGGAACGCCTCCAGGCAGAAGGGATGAAGGCAGCCATCGACGAGCAGGGGTATATCCAGTTCTTCGAGCGCTACAGCGATGAGCGGTTTATGAATCCGGACGAGAACGGGCACATCATCCTGGATATTGGTTTCGTCGTGAAGCCGGCGTGACAGGCAGGACAAGGCGGTGAGAGGGGCAGTCCCCCAGCCACCGCCTTTCTGTTTCTGTGCCCATGCCAATAGCTCCGCACCTACATATGATGTGTTAGCCCAACGATAAGGAGTGATCACGTCATGTCTTTCACCACAATTCCAGGATTTCCGGGTTTCCCGGGGCAGCCGGGACAACCGGGTGGTCCAGGTTCAACAGGAGTGCCGGGAACGCCGGGGCCCTCAGGCCAGCAAGGAATGGGGCCAACCTCGCCGCCGCCAAGCTTCATCCCCCAGCAGCCGCTCACCTCCACCTTCGCCGTTGATCCCGGAGCGATCGCGGGTTGCCTGTTCCGCAATACTTACATCTGGCTTAACAATGGCAGCCAGTTCTGGTTCTATCCGATCTTCGTCGGGAGAACCTCGGTAGCGGGCTTCCGCTGGAACGGACGGTTCTGGGCGTATACCGGGCTGAGCCTGGAGTCCATCCGAACCTTTACCTGCTTCTGAGATTGTCCATATAAAGGACGGGGAATCCTGCCGATTCCCCGTTCACCGTTCATGTTACCTAATCCTTATATGGGTCGAACTCATCCGCTCCTGCCATGCAGACGCCGATCGGCTTCAGCACATGCAGGACCTCCACCGTCTCCGCATGGGCATCCAGCACCTCCTGCAGCTTGCGGTATACAAACGGACTCTCGTCGGTGCCTGCACCGCGCAGCTCCACGCCATATTCCCGCACAGCATGGAGCATCTGCTCCATGCTGATCTGGCCGCCTGTTCGCGTGCGCGTCTTCCAGTTCATCTTCCCGGCCGCCTGCGTCCTGCTCATGATGCGCCCCGCTCCATGCACGGTGCTGTAGTAGGCGTCCCGGTTCTCGGCGCTGTCCTTGCCCCTGACGATCACCGATATATCGCCCATGCTGCCGCCGATGAAGCTGATCTGTCCCGGCGCGGATGGCGTCGCTCCTTTCCTCACAACGATGACCTCTCGGCCGTTGTGCGTCTCCTTCCAGGCGAAGTTGTGATGATTGTGCACCTCAAGATCCGCTTCCGTCTCCAGGATGTCCAGCACCTGCCGGATCACATAGTCCCTTCCGGCATAAGCATAGCGACCAGCCAGCTTCATCGCGCGGTAGTACATGTCGCCCAGCTCGCTGTCCAGGTCGAGCAGTACAGGAGGTTGGTCCATGTTTTCACCGGGAGCCTTCGCCATGAAATCCCTGCCCGCCGCCAGGTTGATGAACCCGCTCGCCGTGCGGTGGCCGAAGCCCCGGCTGCCGAAGTGGTTGGCGACCCAGATCCGTCCCGTACCTGCCTCCTCGAATATATCGACGAAGTGGTTTCCGCTTCCCACGGTACCAAGCTGATCGCGGGCCAATGTCTTCAGCTTGTCATGCACCTGTTTGCCTATGGATCTGTATACCGCCCAGTCCGGATCATCGAAGAGCTCGTGATCCACCTTCTCGTTGTTGACCCGGCCGATGCCGAAGGAGATCTTGCGCGCAAGCTCGTCCATGATCCTGGACAATCTCGGCCTGATATCATCCGCATGCAGCTTCGTGCGCACAGCCTTGTTGCCGCATGCGATGTCATACCCCACGCCGGATGGAGAGATCTGGCCGTCATAGACGACCACTCCGCCGATCGGCTGGCTGTAGCCTTTGTGGTGGTCCGCCATGAGCAGCGACTGAATCACATGGCCATGCTCAGCGCACCTCTTCGCCTGCGCGACCGCACTCGGTTCAGGCGTCCCCCATACGCGAACTCCATCTATCGTCTGATATGCCATTCTCCTCATCCTCCATTGCGTCCTTCAATGCCACAAATCTATTATATGATGATCTGCGCAAGGCCGCGAAGGGGCTGATTGCCGATGTCGCTTTATCCGCTTCTGACGCTTCGACCAAGGTTTGTACGATTTTTCATACAACTCGACCCGCTCCCGGTGTTCCAACCAAGATTTTGTACGATTTTTCATACAAACGGATCTAATTCTGCCATTTCGACCAATCTTTTGTACGATTTTTCATACAACTCGACCCGTTCCCGGCGTTCCGACCAAGGTTTTGTACGATTTTTCATACAAACGGATCCAATTCTGCCACTTCGACCAATCTTTTGTACGATTTTTCATACAACTCGATCCGCACAGATCGCCGGTGCCAAGTTTTTGTACCATTTATCGAACATCATGCCGGGTTCAAAGTATCAGATCACCTTGATCGCCTGCCTTGGTTATCTCCGATGATATTGCCAGCTTCATCAAGATTCACCCTGCAATTAAGCCAAGGCCGCCCACCAGGTCGGTCTTCGCCAGCTTCCGGACGACCTCATACCTCTAAACGGGTGGCCCCTATCCTTCTTTCACGAACCTCTATTCGAGCGCCGCTGCTCCATGCTTGCGCACCAGCCGGTACGAGCCCTCTCCCTCGCGGATGATGCGCCATTGCCGATGGATGAGCAGCAGCAATTCCGCCGCTTGCGTCCCGGTCAGAGGCACCCCTGCCAGCTCATTTCCCATCTGCTGATAATCCCGCTCTTCGGACAGGCCATACCTGAACCACAGCAGCCGCTTGAGCGCATGCACAGGCAGGAAGTTGAGCGTATACCCTTGCGACATGACCCGCGGCCAATCAACGCCGAGCTCCTCCGCCATGTTCACCCGCTCCGCGAAGTCCATCTCCGGATCTCGAGCCTGGACGAACGGAGCATCATCCCGCTTCCTGAACGACTCCAGGATGACCGCATCGCCAACGCCTGACGAGCGGCAATTCTCCAGCAGCAGCGCAAACGGGATGCCAAGCACGACCCGCTGATCAGCCAGCAAGTACCGGTTGAACCAGGCGTTGACCTGCTCCAGCACATCGATGCGCAGCGAAGGTTTCCCGGACTTCTGGAAGGCATGTCCGCTTCCAGCATAACGGATCAGTCTGGTCGTTTTCCCATGGCGCTTGAGGGCCGTGTAATACTGATCCGCCTGCTCCACCGGACAACGCAGATCCTCCGCGCCGTGCATGATCAGCAGAGGCGTCGTCACCCGGTCTGCGTAAGCGATCGGCGACCTTTCCCAATATCTCGCCGCATCCTTCCATGGATGGGTGCCGAGCATCGCTTCCGCATACCGCGGGCCGATATCGCTGTTGCCATAGAAGCTGAACCAGTTCGTGATGCTGCGTTGCGACACCGCCGCCCGGAAGCGATGCGTCCGGCCCACGAGCCAATTGGTCATCAGGCCTCCGTAGCTGCCGCCCATGACCCCGGTTCGGGTCGGGTCGAGCCACTCGCAGCGGGCCAGCGCTTCATCCAGCGCCTGCAGCACATCGTCCGCATCCCCCTCCCCGAAGCGGCCGATGACCGCAGAAGCGAACTGTTGCCCATAGCCGAAGCTGCCGCGGGGATTGGTGTATACGACTGCCATGCCGGCAGCCGTCAGCGTCTGAAATTCGTGATAGTATACTCCGGCGAACAGCGCATGCGGGCCGCCGTGAATCGCCAGCACGACCGGAACCTGCCCCTGACAGGCTGATGACTCCATGCCAGCGGGACGCAGGAGCCACGCTTGCACCGGATCTCCCGCGCTGTTCGTAAACCAGAACGCTTCCGGTCGCGAGACGGACAGCGATGAGGCCAGTTCCTGATTCCATCTCGTCAGCTGCATGATGCGAAGCCGGGAAGAAAGGTCGTCCCGGACCGGTTCAAACTCCATTCGTGCACCATCAGAACGCCCAACCGGGCACAACGCCTCATGGTCCAAGCCTTCCGCCAGCTGATCCTCCTGTCTCGATTTCCCATGCACCTGATCACCGTCTAAAAAAAGCTGAACCCGCTTCAGCGCTGCATCAACCGCCACAGCCGATCGCTTTTCTTCCTGTACTGACTTCGCATACTCCTGTACACCATGCAAATGTCCGACCCCAGCTGGCTCCATTGCCACACGATCCGCGACATCCGCTTGCCGTTCTTCCTGACCAGGCTTCCCATGCACCTGACCGTCATCCGTCTGTTGGACCTTGCCCGGATCTGCCTGCCGCACCTTCTCCGCATCCGCTCGCGCCGCCTCAGCTTCCGTACCGTCCAACACATACAGCTCCGCCGGTCCGTCCGCGCCGATCGCTTGCACGACAAACTGCGGACGATGCTGCACCTGGGCCGCCTGCCAGATCACCCACGGTTCCCCTGTGAGCGGCTGCGAGCTCCCGTCGAGCCGCCATCGCCACAGCTGCGTCCCCCCGTGGCGTGACACCACCGCCGCGATCGTCAGCTCCTCCGGCCCGGACATGAAGAACGGCCCGGGCATGCTCTGACCGGTCGTCATATCGTTCAGCACATATACGCCCAGCTGCACATCGTCCTGAGACAGCCGCATGATCGCCTCGTGTCCGGATCGCTTCAGATCCACGACATACAGCGCCAGCTGGGTTCCGGCGCCATATCGGCCGTCATGGCCGAGCCAGGCCAGCATCGTGCCGTCGGGCGACCACGCATAGCGGTCGATCGCATAGCTGCCGGGAACGGCCTGCACCGTGGAGCCGTCCTCCAGCGATACGATATACAATCCGCGATGCGGCTCGCCGCCCTCAGGATTCGGATCCCCGGCATGGGTATGGGCCAGATAGGCGATCGATCTTCCATCGGGAGACCACCTCGGCTGGGAGATGTCGCAGGCGCCGTTGGTGAGCCTCGTCGCCGTCCCGGAATTCGGCTCCGTAAGGAACAGATGGCTGTACAGCCCGTCCCACCATCCGGCTCCTTCGGAGCGTGGGATGTACCGGTCGTAGACGGCGCCGCGACGCGCCGCATGTCTCCTGTCTTCCTCCCGGCTCCTCGCCTCCCGCTCCGGGTCGAGGCTGATTCGGGTCGTATACGCGATCCGACCGCCATCGGGAGACCAGGCCCATTCCATGATGCCATGCTTGCAGCTGGCCAGCATCGTCGGTGTCTCGCCTGCCGCGCGAACTCCGAACAGCTGTCGGACGCCGCCGTCCGGCCGCAAGAACCCGAGCCATTCTCCGTCAGGTGACCAGCCCGGAGCACTGTCCTGTGTCCCGTTCGTCCATGCCTCATCTCCGCCGCCGTCAAGAGCAGCCACGCGAATATGCGAGGCATATTGATCCAGCTCCCGATTCGTCCTGCGGTGCACATACGCGACAGACTGCCCGTTCGGATGAACGACAGGATCGCTGACCCATTGATACTCATGGATCAGATCCGGTGTGATGATTCGCTTGCCCATTGTGTCTTCAGCTCCTTGGCGATCCTGGTGATCGGCATTCGGCATGAGGACTCCGATCTGCGCCAGCCATCATGCCTTGTGGAATGGTCGTTTGGCGATGTTTGATCCAGCCTTCTCAACCCAGCCTTCTCAACTTTGATCCAGGTAACGGATCGCGATCGCTGCCAGCATCGCCGACCCCAGAGGCAATGCCGTTTCATCCAGATTGAACTTCGGATGATGCAGCGGATACGATGTGGCGGGATCACCGTTGCTGGTGCCCAGACGGAAATAAACGCCCGGGATTCGCTCGGCATAAAAGGCGAAATCCTCCCCGCCCGTCGAAGGACTGACGAACTCCCAACGCGGCTCTCCGAACAGCAGCTCGTTGGTCTCGCCGAAGAAAGCGACCAGCCCGTCATCGTTAACGACCGTAGGATACCCTTCATGGATGGTCAGTTCGAACGAGGCGCCGAAGGCCTCTGTCACGCCCCGGATCGTGCGGCGCAGCAACTCGGGTACCTGCTTCCGCACCGAAGCGGACAAGGTTCGGATCGTCCCGCGCATGCGCACCTCGGGCGCGATGACGTTCTCCATGTATCCCCCTTCGATCTTCCCGATCGTGATCACGACGGTCTCGAGCGGATCGATGCTTCGGGTCGCCATGCTGTGCATCGCATTGATCACCTGCGCGGATACGGCGATCGAGTCGATCGCCTCATGGGGCCTGGCGGCATGTCCGCCCTGGCCGATGATGCACAGTTCGATCGTATCCACGGAGGCATAGGCAACGCCCTTCGTCACGTTGAATCTCCCCAGCGATCGCATCCACGCGCGGGGATTCCAGCACGCCGTCGCGAATCATCGCCGCCGCACCTGCCAGCCCTTCCTCCGCAGGCTGGAAGATGAACTTCACATTCCCTCTGGTCGGACGGTACTTGCCCGTGAGCAGCCTGGCCGCTCCCATCAGGATGCTCGTATGAGCATCATGTCCGCACAGATGGGCGACGCCGGGATTCCGGGAAGCATATTCGACCCCGGTCGCCTCCTCGATCGGCAAGGCGTCCATATCGGCGCGTAGCGCGATGGTGGGTCCATCCTGCTCCCCGCGCAGCAACGCGGTTACCCCGGTGCCGCCGATCCCCGTCTGCACCTCCAGCCCCAGGCCTTGCAGATAATCGGCGACGATCGACGCTGTCCGCTGCTCCTGAAAGCCCAGCTCCGGATGGCGATGAAAATCCCTCCGCCAGCTGATCAATTGCTCCTGCAGCTCCCGGGCGTCCTGCAACAACTGTTGGATCTCCATTTCCTTACCACCTCGAGGTATGTTTGGATGTCATTCTTGATGACACATGATGCGGATTATGAAAACAACCTTTCGCACATCTTCCGCGCTGCGCGCGACATGTTTTGATTCATCATCCACTCATCTTGACATGATCTTAACGAATCATGCGGTTAATGTAAATAGATTTACTCGGATTTATCTTTTAAAGCGAGAAAACGGCATCCCTTCCGCCAAAATAAAAAAACACACCACCCTCACGGATGGCGTGTCATGGTCGGACCGTCGTGCTCGCCGGTTTTCCTGGCCTGCATCCAACGGAGCCGCATCGCGAACAGGATCAGCATCTGCATGGATTCGCCCCTCACCTTCTCGTCACCAGTTGGATCATGCTGTAGATCGCCCACAGCGCGGTGGATGCCATCATCGCGATCAGCCCGACCGCCAGATCGTATGGATATCCGTAGAAGCCGATCTGGGTAGGACGCACCGCGATGAGCAGGTAGGCGATCGGCAGACTGATGACCAGGCAGACGACCGCCCGGCAGACGATCAGCCCGCTTGCCCGCCGCCTGTCTCGTCTCAGCGACAGGATCGAGCGCACCAGCCCGAGCACCAGCAGCAAGCCGATGGCGGCGAAGCCCAGGGACACCCATCCGACCAGCTTCCAGAACGTCAAGCCAACCTTGATATCCTCAGGCGTCTCGCCCAACAGCATGCGCGCGATGTTCATGGCCAGCGGCGGCCCCAGTTCCGGGATCGACTCGCCGATCAGGAGCGAGATGCCCAGCTTCCGCTCCGGCAACAGCACGATCATCGCGCCCGAGCCGATCCCGTCACCAGCCTTGTAGAGCACGCGCTCGGACCCGAGCATCCCTTCCTCGAAGCCGCTGACCGCATAGCGGAAGCCTTCATCCGCCTCCACCTCGCCCTTGTGCGACATCGCCAACGTCTCCTGAGCGAGCAGCGGATATTCGCCGTCTCCGAGCATCGCCGCCAGAAATATGGACAGATCGAGCACATTGGAGTAGATGCCGCCTTCCGGATTCTGCCCCTCGCCGAACACCTCCAGATTGCTCGCCGACGGACGCTTCCAGCCGAACATCCAGTGGTACTCCGTGGCGGTCATCTCCGGATATGCATCCGGATCAAACGAGGTCCTGTCCATATGCAGAGGTTCAAAGATCGCATGCTCCATATATTGCTCGTAATCCATACCGGTGACCTTCTCTATCACCAGGCCGAGAACATTGTAGCAGCTGTTGCAGTATGCGCCCTTGCTGCCTGGCTCGTCGGTCATCGATACCGTGGCCAGCGCCCTGACCGTGCGCTCCAGGGAATTCCGGTTCTCACGCTCGTTCTGGAACACCGACCCGTCCGCCTCGAAGCGATGGATGCCAGCAGCATGCGTGAGCAGATGACGAATCGTCACCCTCGCCGAACGTTCCTGATCCTGATAGGTGAACCATGGGATGTAGGCTTGCACCGGCGCATCCAGCTCGATGAGCCCTTGCTCATACAGCTTCAGAACAGCCGTTGCCGTCAGGGACTTGGTAACGGAGGCAACCGCGTACACCGTCTCCGGCGTGACCGGCACACCGCTGTCCCGATCGACCACACCGATTCCCCAGGCATCGATGACTTCACCTTCATGTACGATGGCGTACGATCCACCCACCACGTTATTGATCGCAAGTTGTCTGGCCACATATTGATAGATTCGATCCAGCTTGTCCTGTCCCAATTCCCCCTGCGCCGCCAGGCTGTTCAGAGGCCATAGGCCAGCGAGCATCAGGATGGTCAAGCCGATCTGCAGCAGTTTCCTTATCATATCGTTATTCCCCCTCACTGGTTCCATCCGTCTATGCGCGCGCCTCTTCATCGGTTGATTCGGAGTAAACCCCGGGAATATCCGTGTATCCGAACCCGAGCAACGATGCGACAACGGCAAATACCACGGCTTTGATCCAGACAGCCACTTTCCTGATCATGGTTATCCACTCCCTGACCATTCGGCTCATTCGCTTGAGCCATCATCTGATGACCTAATCGTACAGCATGGCTGTCACAGGCGAATAGTGAAGGTTGTCATAACGTTGTCATAAGCATGTCATATGGGGACCAAAAAAGCCCCGGATCTCTCCGGAGCTTGATCAAACTCGCCTGATTCCCTTATCGGACCACCCTCACAGCATCCCTTTCGCCTTCTTCACCGCTTCCATCCGGCTGTGCACGTTCAGCTTGCTGTAGATGCTGGATATGTAGTTACGGACCGTCCCATCGGACAGGAACAACCGCTCGGCGATCTGGCTGTTGGTCAAGCCGTCGGCCAGACACTTCAGAACGTCCAACTCTCTCTCCGACAGCTCGTCCAGCTCGCTCGCCTGCGGCTGCGGCGCCGAAGTTCCGAGCGGCTTCGAGAACAGAAGCCTGGCGACTTCCTGGGAGATCATCGTCTCGCCCCGGCTGACGAGGCGAATGGCGGCCGCCAGGTCCATCGGATCGATGGCCTTCAGGATATATCCTTCAGCCCCGGCATCGAGCGCGCCGATGGCGGATTCCCGCGTCTGCATGGTGGTCAGCATGATGATCTTGACGGACGGCCATTTCTCCTTGGCGATCCTCGTCGCCTCCAACCCGTCCATCACGGGCATATTCACATCCATCAGCACGATATCCGGCAGGAGCTGCTCGATCTGCTGCAAGGCCTCCTGCCCATTTAACGCCGAACCGACAACCTCGATATCCTCCGTCGCATTCAGAATGATCTTCAGGCTGTTCAGGATCAGCAGCTGGTCTTCCACGATGATGACTTTGATCGATTTCATGTTCTCAACCCGCTTTCAGAGGTATGGTGCAAGTCACGCTGGTTCCCTGATTGACTTGCGAGCGGATCTCCAGCGTGCCGTTCAGACTGGCGACCCGGTTGTTCATGGCATTCAGGCCGAAGCCCGTTTCGATATGATCCTGACCGATGCCGTTGTCAACGACGGTCATGGCGATCTGCCCCGGCGCATAGGACAGCTTCACCGCGATCTCCGTCGCATGGCCGTGGCGTTTCGCATTGGTCAGCGCCTCCTGCAGGCAGCGAATCAACGTGACCCGGACCGCTTCCGAAGCGGACAGCCTGTCCGGCTCCTCGCCGCTTACTTCCACGATCACGCGGGTACCGGTGTGCACGCCGAAGTCATCGGAGATCTTCGCCAGGCTCTTGCTCAGGGAGCGCTCATCCTCATAGACGGCCATCTGGTGGATGTTCCTGCGGACGTCGTTGAAGCCCGTGCGCGCGTAATCGATCAGCTGCTTCAGGCTGTCCCTGGCTGCCGCCGGAGACGCATCCATCTGATAATAAACGGCCTCCATCCCCAGGATGGTCGAGGTGAACGTATGCCCGACCGTATCATGCAGCTCTCTGGCGATGCGATTTCTCTCCTCGACGATCGTGAGCTCTTCGATCTGCCTGGCATACAGCTCGAGGGTCTGATTCTGATCCTTGATGATCTGCATCATCGTCCTCATCTTCAGATGGGCGTTGATCATGATGCGGAAGCAGATGCCGATGATGAACATGATCGAATTGTCCAGCCATTCATTGGCGATCGCCTCGATGGGATAATCATAGAGCACGCCCGCCAGCCCCGGGATGAGGAGGACGGTCGGCACATAGAACCAGGCATAACGCTTGCGAAAGGTGAAATAGCCGATCGTGAATACCGGCAGATTGTACAGGTCAAATGCGGATGGCTCACCGGCCAGGAACAGGATCAACGGGGCGATCAGGACGAGCTCGATAAGCGGACTGTACGGCTTCAGCTTCCTGGAGAAATAGCAAAGAAGCGGGATCAGGAAACAGGCGGTGATCCAACCGGCGACCAGCCCGATGGCGCCGGTGGTGATGATGGGATGTGAGGTGGGGAGGATCCGCTCCGGATTGGCGATCAGATCCCTTAACGCCAATACCAGCCAGGAGGTGCGCACGGCTGCATAGACGATATCAAACCAATGCAGGTTTCCCTTGGCCATACTTTGCTTCCATGCTGTCAGTTTCAAATGCCATGCCACCTTTTGTGCATACACCAGGTATGTAGAAGTATGATTCAAGCATATAATCGTATATTCGCTTCTCTCCCCGGAGTTGTCAAGCTTCCGTGACGCTGAATCTGCATCATGGTATGATCTTGATATACAAGTGACAACTTCGAGGGCAGGAGGGTATCCGAAGATGAAAGAGATCACGGAGATCAAAAAGGCGGTCAGCCGGCTGGACAACGAAACAGTCAGATCCTGTCTGCAACTGGCTCTGATCCAGATCGGAAGACTGAAGCAAACGCCGGATGCGGCAAGCGATCCGATCGACAGGCTGATCGAGCTATATGATGAGTTGGTGCCTCAGCCGGACCCGCGATCGACCTGGAGCCCCGCTCCGGGTTGCACCCACGTGCATATCGCGATCGGGGATTCCTTCGCCGGCAGCATGAGGCTGGCCCTGACAGAGCTTGGTCTGGCGGATAGGCACAAGCTCATCATACTCGCGGACAATTACGCCATCGGCCCGCTCGGCGGACTCGACTCTCCCGAGGGTCGCGAGGCGCGGTGGAAGTGGTTCCGGCAGAACATCGTGGAGGCTGTTGATCTCATCTATACGGATGTGGAGGAGGAGCACAGCCGGACACGGAGCCAGCTGGAGCAGATTCCGGAGCAGGCGGAGATCATCGTCTGGACAAGCCGCAGCGTGCGGGAGCAGGCGGGGATGCGTTATGCGATGCATCTGCTGCGCCATCTGCCGAATCCGATTCGCGTCTGCGACGCCGCCGCCATCTGCGAGGAGCTGTTTAACCGACCGGACGCTCATATCGAGTACCTGCGCTCCGGGGAGATCCCGCACAGCAAGCTGAAGCAGGCGATCATGAGGATGGACGACGCCGCGCGCCGGCTGTCGAAGGGGGACATCGCACGCCTGGCCGGAGAATGGCATGCGCTATCGGAGCAAGGCGGAGTCCTGCGCATCTGGCGGGATGGCGTGATCGTCGAAGTGCCCGCCGATTATTATGACGCATTTCTGCTGGACACCCTGGACGAGGTGAATCCGCCCGCAAGCGACGGCACGTACCGGTTCATCATGTCCGCCCGCCTGATCGGACAGGCGTTGGGTGAATGTGAGCAGGATATCGGATATGAATATTTGGAACACAGGGTGCGGGAGCTCATCTACCAGGGGGTGTTGGAGATCAGAGGCATCCCGGTCGGCATGAGATATTACGGCATCAGGAGGAAGAAGTGACAAGTTGCTGTAGAATAATGTCGATTTTTTGCGGTTTTTCCGAAATGATGTCAACTTCAGGATAGGTTAGAAGAACTATTCATGCTATTATTGATTGTAGAGATTACATGGTGAGGTTGATTCATCTATGTTAACAGGCGAGATTCGCAACAAGGTAGATAAAATTTGGACAGATCTCTGGGCAGGTGGCATTTCCAATCCGATTACGGTCATCGAGCAGTTGACCTATCTGATGTTCATCCGTTCCCTGGATGAGAAGGAATTGGAGAACGAGCAACTTGAAGCGTTAACAGGCGAATCGGTACCCAAAATTTTCCCGCAAACTCCTGAAGGCCAGTCGATGCGCTGGAGTCAGTTCAAGACAAAGGACCCGCGTGAGATTTTCGATATTGTTAGTCTGAAAGTGTTCCCCTTCATCAAATCGCTCGGTGGCGACCAGGCGACAGCATTTTCCCGCTATATGCAGGATGCGATCTTCCTGATCCCTACTCCACAGGTATTGCAGAAGATCATCACGGGTCTGGACGAGCTGTATGAACATGACATCCAGGATCTCGATATGCAGGGAGATCTGTACGAATACATGCTGAGCAAGCTGTCTACAGCGGGCCAGAACGGACAATTCCGCACGCCGAAGCATATCCGCGATCTGATGGTTCGCTTGCTCAATCCTACACCCGACGATCGTATATGTGACCCTGCGTGTGGCACAGCGGGCTTCCTGGTGTCGTCTGCCGAATATATCCGTGAGAAATATGGCGATTCGATGACGCCAGAACAATGGGACCATTTTACTTCTACTTTGATGACCGGGTTTGACACCGATCGGACGATGCTTCGTCTGTCGGCGATGAACCTGATGCTGCACTCCATCACGAGCCCGAAGATCGAATATCTGGACAGCGTATCCAAGGAAAACAACCATTCCTCGGAATTCAGCATCATCCTCGCCAATCCGCCGTTTACGGGTACGGTTGACGCCGAGAGCATTCATGACAATCTGAAGGCTGTCTGCGATACCAAGAAGACGGAACTGCTCTTTGTCGCGTTGTTCCTTCGCATGCTTCGCAAAGGCGGACGTTGTGCAGCGATCGTTCCGGACGGAGTCCTGTTCGGCACGACGAAGGCACACAAGTCACTTCGCAAGGAATTGGTCGAAAACCACAAGCTGGAGGCCGTAATCTCCATGCCGAGCGGCGTATTTAAGCCATATGCTGGCGTGAGTACGGCGATCTTGGTCTTTACGAAGACAGATGCTGGCGGTACGGACCAGGTGTGGTTCTATGATATGAAGGCTGACGGTTACTCCCTTGACGACAGACGAAATCCAATCGACGCTAACGACATTCCAGATATTCTGGCACGTTTCCACAACCTCGAGGCCGAGAAAGACCGCAAACGCACGGAGCAAAGCTTCTTCGTCGACAAAGCATCGATCGTGGAGAACGGGTATGATCTTTCCATTAATCGATATAAAGAGATCGTATACGAAAAGGTTGAGTACGATCCTCCGTCTGTGATCCTGGACCGACTGGACAAGCTCAACGCTGAGATCGCATCGAAGATGCAGGAACTGAGGGGGATGCTCAGTGAGTAAGTGGGAGAAAGTTCGGTTGGGGGATGTATGTGACACTAATATCGCTACACTTTCATCAAAAACAGATTTCATAATCGACTATATAGATATTTCCTCGGTTGATAATGAAAAGAAAGAAATAATCAGTTATAAGACTTATTCAACAGATGAAGCCCCTAGCAGAGCAAAATTGTTGATAAAGAAGCATGATGTATTAGTATCAACTGTAAGGCCTAATCTTAATGCAGTTGCATTGGTTTCAACAGAAACTTCAAATAGAATGGTTGCTTCGACGGGATTTTGTATTCTAAGAAGCAATGACTTGCTAGATTGCAACTATTTATTTCACTATACAAAGTCAAATACCTTTATACGTAAGCTGATGAGTGTTGCTAAAGGAGCTAGTTATCCTGCTGTAAGTAATTCCGATGTATATGGAACATTGATCCCCCTCCCTCCCCCGGACATCCAAAAGAAAATTGCACGTGAACTCGACACTGTATCCGAGTTGCTAAAACTTCGCAAGCAACAACTTGAGGAACTGGATCAACTTACCAAGTCGGTGTTTTATGAGATGTTTGGGGACCCCGTGAGGAATGAAAAGGGGTGGGAGTGGAAGCGTATTTCTGATATTTGCATGATAAACCCCAAGAAAAGTGAGTTAGGTAAAATTGAAGATGAGACACTTGTATCCTTCGTTCCGATGAACAGTGTTTCTGAGTCTGGCGATATTGACACTAGCCAGACCAAGGAATATAAAGAAGTTCAAACTGGATTCACTTACTTCAGAGAAAATGATGTTCTGTTTGCCAAGATTACTCCTTGTATGGAGAATGGAAAAGGAGCCATTGCGAGAAATCTATTTAACATGAAATCGGAATGTGGATAACTCAGGCCTGTGGATAACCCGCCATCGCACTACGGAATGCCTGTTTCAATGCGTTTTTGGAGCCGGGCTTTTAAGTCTTCTTACGTTCTGATGTGATCCTGCGTT